>ENA-ORCT01000294-ORCT01000294.1-marine-metagenome-genome-assembly--contig:-NODE-294-length-25594-cov-3.614100_pt1 | contig 25594 bp, 20 predicted proteins | sample MGYA00248632_ERZ508511 | MGnify/ENA primary metagenome ERZ508511 (study PRJEB26182, sample SAMN06268839) | marine metagenome | isolation source: Tt an P1-techrep anaerobic enrichment on pine from sediment...
TGCGCCCCTCGTCCCGCTTCCCCACCATCGAGTCGCGGATCTGCGATGTCTCGCCCCGGATGGAGGACGGGCTGTCGCTGGCGGCGGTGACGCAATGCCTGACCCGGATGCTCTATCGCCTGTCCCTGCGCAACCAGCGCTGGCGGCTGCACGACAATTTCCTGGTCGCCGAGAACCGTTGGCGGGCCGAGCGCTACGGGCCGGGAGAGGGGCTGATCGATTTCGGCACCCGCGAGCTGCGCCCGACGGCCGATCTGCTGGAGGAAATGCTGGCGCTGATCGCCGAGGACGCCGAGGCGCTGGGATGCGTGGCCGAGGTCGAGGCCGCGCGGGCCATCGTGCAAAACGGCACCTCGGCCGACCGCCAGCGCGCGACGTTCAAGGCCGCCCGTGCCGAGGGGCAAAGCCGCAAGGAGGCGCAGCGCGCCGTGGTGCGCCAGCTCATCGAGGAATTCCACGAGGGGCTGTGAGGCGACGCGGACCAGCCATCCCGCCCGCCCACCACGGGCGGCCGCCCCCCAGGCGGGCGCGGCCCTCAGTGCTGAAATTCAAGGCAAGTCGGGTTTCCGCACGCCCGTCTCCGGGCGCCAACGCCCTTCCCCACAACACAATTCCGTGTATTCCGTTTTTGTGATGTGTCCCCCTATGGCCGCATGGCCGAACCTGTGGGAAGGTCCCGCCATCAAGCATCCAATGACTTGGAGGACAGTGTATATGTCACGCTACATCCCCTCGCGCCGGGCCGTGCTGACCGGCCTTGCCGCCACCCTCGCCACGCCGTCGATCCTGCGCGCCGAGACGCCCCAGCCCCTGATCCGCGGCGACGAGCGCGTGCGCCGCAACGCCTCGAGCTTCACCATCCAGCGCTGGGAAGACCATTTCGAGACCCTGGGCAAGGCCGCCATCGTGGCCGACACCACCTCGCGCGCCCTGCATTTCTGGAGCGGCGACGGCGCCGACTACCGCCTCTACCCCACCTCCGTGCCGATGAGCGAGGAACTCACCCGCCGCGGCTATACCGAGATCGTGCGCAAGCGCGTGGGCCCCGACTGGCGCCCCACCCAGGACATGCTGAAACGCGACCCCGACCTGCCGCGCTACATGCCGCCCGGCCCCGGCAACCCGCTGGGCACCCATGCCATGTATCTCAGCTGGCCGGCCTACCTGATCCACGGCACCCATGACACGCGCAAGATCGGGCGGCGGTCGTCTTCGGGCTGCATCGGGCTTTACAACAGCAAGATCGCCGAACTGTTCGAGATCGCGCCGATCGGCACGCAGGTCCGCCTGATCTGACCCGCCCCTCCCTTGCCGCGGGACATGATTTTCGAGGGTTGCAAAACTGCTGCAACAATCGGAAATTAAACATGCGTTCAATTCACGCGGCAAGGGAGGAGCCCCATGGATTTCGCTTTGACCGAAGAGCAGGAGGCCATCTTCGACATGGCCCGCGCCTTTGGCGCCGAGCACATCGCGCCCAACGCCCAAAAATGGGAGGCCGAGGGCAGCATCCCCAAGGAATTATGGCCGCAGCTGGCCGAGCTGGGCTTCGGCGGGCTCTATGTCAGCGAGGAGTCGGGCGGGTCCGGCCTGACCCGCCTCGACGCCACCTTCGTCTTCGAGGCGCTGAGCATGGCCTGCCCCTCGGTCGCCGCCTTCCTGTCGATCCACAACATGTGCGCCGCGATGATCGACAAGTTCGGCAATGACGACATCAAAGAGCGCTACCTCGCCCCCGCCATCACCATGGAGAAGTTCTTCTCCTACTGCCTGACCGAGCCGGGCTCGGGCTCGGACGCGGCGGCGCTGAAGACCAGGGCCGCGAAGACCAACGAGGGCTACGTGCTGGACGGCAGCAAGGCCTTCATCTCGGGCGGCGGCTATTCGGACGCCTATGTGGTGATGGCGCGCACCGGCGATGACAGCCCGCGCGGCATCTCGGCCCTGATCGTCGATGACGGGGCCGAGGGGCTCAGCTTCGGCGGGCTGGAGCAGAAGATGGGCTGGAAAAGCCAGCCCACCCGCCAGGTGCAGTTCGACGCCTGCAAGGTGGCGGCCGACAACCTGCTGGGCGAGGAAGGGATGGGCTTCAAATACGCCATGGCCGGGCTCGACGGCGGGCGGCTGAACATCTCCGCCTGCAGCCTCGGCGCGGCGCAGGCCGCGCTGAACGCGACGCTGGACTACATGGGCGAGCGCAAGGCCTTCGGCAAATCGATCGACCAGTTCCAGGCGCTGCAATTCCGGCTGGCGGACATGGAGATCGAGCTGCAGGCCGCCCGCACCTTCCTGCGCCAGGCGGCGTGGAAGCTCGACAATCGGGCCCCCGACGCCACCAAGTTCTGCGCCATGGCCAAGAAATTCGTGACCGAGGCGGGTTCGCGCATCGTCGACCAGTGCCTGCAGCTGCATGGCGGCTACGGCTACCTCGCCGATTATGGTATCGAGAAACTGGTCCGCGACCTGCGCGTGCACCAGATCCTCGAAGGCACGAACGAGATCATGCGCGTGATCGTGGCGCGGCAGATGCTGGCGGAACGGGGCTGAGATGGGCGACATCCATATCCGCATCGAGGGCCAGGTCGGGCGCATCACCCTGACCCGGCCCAAGGCGCTGAACGCGCTGAGCTACGCGATGTGCCTGGAGATCGAAAAGGCGCTGGACGCCTGGCGCGACGACGACGCGGTGAAGATGATCCTGCTGGATGCCGAGGGCGAGCGCGCCTTCTGCGCGGGCGGCGACATTCAGGAGATGTACGAGACCGGCACCGCGGGCGATTTCGACTACGGCCGCAGGTTCTGGCGCGACGAATACCGCATGAACGCCAAGATGTTCGAGTTCCCGAAACCCGTGGCCAGCCTCATGCAGGGCTTCACCATGGGCGGCGGCGTGGGCATCGCCTGCCACGGCTCGCACCGCATCGTGGGCGAAAGCAGCCAGATCGCCATGCCGGAATGCGGCATCGGGCTGGTGCCGGATGTGGGCGGTTCGCTGATCCTGTCGCGCGCGCCGGGGCGGCTGGGCGAATATCTGGGCACAACCGGCGCCCGCCTCGGCCCGCAAGACGCGATCCTGGCGGGTTTCGCCGATTACTTCGTGCCGCAGGAGAAATGGCCGGCGCTGACCGTGGAACTGGTCGAGACCGGCGACTGGCAGGCCATCGACCGCGCGGCCGAAGCGGCCCCCGACGGCAAGCTCGCCGCGCTGCAGGAGGATATCAACACCCATTTCGGCGGCGAGACCTTTGCCGACATCCTGCGCGCGCTGAAAAACGACGACAGCGTCTTCGCCAAGGAGACGCTGAAGGTCCTGCGCCGCAACTCGCCGTTGTCGATGGCCTGCACGGTGGAGATGGTCCACCGCCTGCGCGGCACCGACGACATCCGCCGCGCGCTGGAGCTGGAATACCGCTTCACCCACCGCGCCATGGAGCAGGCCGATTTCCTGGAAGGGATCCGCGCGGCCATCATCGACAAGGACCGCAACCCGAAATGGCAGCACGCAGACATGGAGGACGTGGCCGCGATCGAGGTCACGCGGATGCTGCTGCCCCTGGGCGCCGACGCCCTGAAGCTTGAGGAGGAGCTGGAATGAAGATCGGATTTATCGGGCTGGGAAACATGGGCGCGCCGATGGCGGCCAACCTGGTCAAGGCCGGGCATGAGGTGACGGGCTTCGACCTGGCCGCCCCCATGCCCGAGGGCGTCACCAAGGCCGACAGCGCCGCCGCGGCCGCCAAGGGCCAGGAGGTGGTCATCACCATGCTGCCCAACGGCGCCATCCTGCGCGCGGTGGCCGAAGAGGTGATCCCGGCCATGGAGAAGGGCGCGGTGCTGTGCGACTGTTCGACCGTCGACGTGGACAGCGCCCGCGCGGTGGCCGAGCAGGCCGCGGCCGCGGGGCTGGGCGCGCTGGACGCGCCGGTCTCGGGCGGCGTGGGCGGGGCGGCGGCCGGCACGCTGACCTTCATGGTGGGCGGCGGCGAGGCGGCCTTCGCCACGGTCAAACCGCTCTTCGACATCATGGGGCAGAAGGCGGTGCATTGCGGCGCCTCCGGCGCCGGCCAGTCCGCCAAGATCTGCAACAACATGATCCTGGGCGTGACCATGATCGCCACCTGCGAGGCCTTCGCGCTGGCCGACAAGCTGGGCCTCGACCGGGGCAAGATGTTCGACGTGGTCTCCACCTCCTCGGGGCAGAGCTGGTCGATGAACACCTATTGCCCGGCCCCGGGCGTGGGCCCCGTCTCGCCCGCCGACAACGACTACAAGCCCGGCTTCGCCGCCGAACTGATGCTGAAGGACCTGCGCCTGAGCCAGCAGGCCGCCGAGGCGGTGGATGCCGACACCCCCATGGGCCAGCGCGCCGCGGAGCTTTACACCAGCTTCGTCGAAGAAGAAGGCGGCAAGGGCCGCGACTTCAGCGCCATGCTGCCGCGGTTCGAGAAACGCGGGCGCGAAAACTGACATATGCGATCTCCGTTACCGGGTATATACTCGCCCATATAGAGAAACCGGTTTCGGAGATTCATCATGTTGCAGAAGAACGTAGGCAGTATTGATCGCATCCTGCGCATCGTGGTCGGTGCGGCCATGATCCTGGCCTTTTTTATGGTCGAGGGGAAGTATAGCTGGCTCTACCTGCTGGGCATCATCCCGCTGGTCACCGGCCTGATGTCGAGCTGCCCGCTCTACTCGATCCTCGGGATCAGCACCTGCAAGAAAGAACAGTGAGCTTTCGGCGGCGGGCGCCTCAGGCGCCCCCGCCCTCAGCGCAGCAATCCAGAATCCAGCTCTTCTGCGCCGCAACGATACGGCGGCCTTCGGCGATCGCCTCTTGCCCGCGGTGGAATTCCAGCACCGTCATGGTGGGCAGATTCGCATTCAGCAACACATGCGGCGGCTCGCCGGCCAGGCGCGCGCGGCGGATCTGCTCGGTCATCACGTCGATGGCGGTGGACACCACGTCGGCATAGCCCGGCGGGCTGTCCTCGTTCGGCTCGGGCAGCAGCGCCTTGGCCAGCCCCTCGGGCAGGTCGCGCAGCAGGCTTTCCCAGGCGGGCGTCGGCCGCTGCCAGAGCTTGCCGTGCAGCTTGGCGTTGGGATTGACGGCGATGGTCACCTCCGCCCCCATGGCGCGGGCGACCGAGACCGGCACCGGGTTGACCAGCCCCCCGTCCAGCATCCAGTGCCCGCCCACGCGGTGCGGGCTGATCACGCCGGGCAGCGCCACCGAGGCGCGCACCGCGTCGGCGAGGCTGCCCTCGCGCAGCCAGATCTCGCGCCCGGTCTCCATGTCGGTGGCAACCGCGGCGAAGGGACGTTCGAGATCCTCGATCCGGTCCGGCAGGCCGATCTTGCTCAGCATGGCCACGATCTCGCTGCCCGCCACGATCCCGCCGCTGCCGGGGCGGATGTCGATCAGTCCGAGGAAGCGCGTGGGCGTCAGGTCGCGCACCCATTTCTCGAGCGCGCCGAGTTTGCCGCCCGCATAGGCCGCGCCCACCAGCGCCCCCATCGAGCAGCCGGCAACCATGCCCGGTCTGACGCCGATCTCTTCCAGCCCGCGCAGCACGCCGATATGGCACCAGCCCCGCGCGCCGCCCGACCCCAGTGCCAGCCCGACCTGCGCCACCGGCCCTACTCCGCCGCCACGCGCTTGGCCGAGAGGATGTCCTTCAGGTAGCGCCCGGTATGGCTGCGCCCGACCTCGGCCACCTCTTCGGGCGTGCCCTGGGCCACGATCTGGCCGCCGCCATCGCCGCCCTCGGGGCCGATATCGATGATCCAGTCGGCGGTCTTGATGACGTCGAGATTATGCTCGATCACCACCACCGAGTTGCCCTGCTCCACCAGTTCGTGCAGTACCTCCATGAGCTTCTTCACATCCTCGAAATGCAGCCCCGTGGTGGGCTCGTCGAGGATGTAGAGCGTGCGGCCCGTGGCGCGCTTGCTGAGCTCTTTCGACAGCTTCACCCGCTGCGCCTCGCCCCCCGACAGGGTCGTGGCCTGCTGGCCGACCTTGATATAGCCGAGGCCGACGCGCGCCAGCGCATCCATCTTGTCGCGGATCGCCGGAACCGCCTTGAAGAACTCCTGCGCGTCTTCAACCGTCATATCAAGAACGTCGGCTATGCTCTTGCCCTTGAACCTGATTTCCAAGGTTTCGCGGTTATATCGCGCACCCTTGCAGGTCTCGCAGGTGACATAGACATCGGGCAGGAAATGCATCTCGATCTTGATGACGCCGTCGCCCTGGCAGGCCTCGCAGCGCCCGCCCTTGACGTTGAAGCTGAACCGCCCCGGCTTGTAGCCGCGCGCCTTGGCCTCGGGCAGCCCGGCGAACCAGTCGCGGATGGGCGTGAAGGCCCCGGTATAGGTCGCGGGGTTGGACCGCGGCGTGCGCCCGATCGGGCGCTGGTCGATGTCGATCACCTTGTCCAGATGCTCCAGCCCCTTGATGGTCTCGCAGGGCGCCGGGGTCTGGCGCGCGCCGTTCAGGCGCATGGAGGCGGTCTTGAACAGCGTCTCGATGGTCAGCGTGGATTTCCCCCCGCCCGAGACACCGGTGACGCAGACGAATTTGCCCAGCGGGAACTCCGCCGTCACGTCGCGCAGGTTGTTGCCGCTGGCCTTGACCACGGTGATCGCCTTGGCATTGCCCGCGCGCCGCTCGGCCGGGATCGGGATTGCGCGGCTGCCGGTCAGGTACTGTCCGGTGATCGAGGCCGGGTCGGCGGCGATCTCCTCGGGCGTGCCGCGGGCCACCACCTGCCCGCCGTGCACCCCGGCGCCGGGGCCGATATCCAGCACGTAATCGGCCTCGCGGACGGCCTCTTCGTCATGCTCGACCACGATCACGGTGTTGCCCTGGTCGCGCAGGTTCTTCAGCGTGGTCAGCAGGCGACCGTTGTCGCGCTGGTGCAGCCCGATCGAGGGCTCGTCGAGCACGTAGAGCACGCCGGTCAGGCCCGAGCCGATCTGGCTGGCCAGGCGGATCCGCTGGCTTTCGCCGCCCGACAGCGTGCCGGCGTTGCGGGACAGGGTCAGGTATTCCAGGCCCACGTTGTTCAGGAACCCAAGGCGTTCGCGGATTTCCTTGAGGATGGTGCGGGCGATCTCGTTCTTCTGGGCGGTCAGGTGCCCCGGCACCGTCTCGCACCATTTATAGGCCTCCTTGATCGACATCTCGACCACCTGGCCGACATGCAGCCCCGCGATCTTGACCGCCAGCGCCTCGGGCTTCAGCCGGTAGCCCTCGCAGGTGCCGCAGGGGCGGTTGTTCTGGTAGCGTTCGAATTCCTCGCGCACCCAGCTGGAATCGGTCTCGCGGTAGCGCCGCTCCATGTTCGGGATCACCCCCTCGAAGACGCGGCTGACCTGGTAGACCCGCCCGCCCTCGTCATAGCGGAACTGGATCTCCTCGTCGCCCGAGCCGTAGAGGAAGACCTGCTTCACATGCGCCGGCAGGTCCTTCCACGGCGTGGAAGGGTCGAATTCGTAATGCCGGGCGATGGCCTGGATGGTCTGGGTGAAATAGGGCGACTTGCCCTTGCGCCAGGGCGCCAGCGCCCCGTCGAGCAGGCGCAGGCTGGCATCGGGAACCACCAGGCGCTCGTCGAAGAACAGCTCCACCCCCAGGCCGTCGCAATCCGGGCAGGCCCCGAAGGGCGCGTTGAAGGAAAACAGCCGCGGCTCGATCTCGGGAATGGTGAAGCCCGACACCGGGCAGGCGAAATTCTCGGAGAAGGTGATGCGCTCCGGCTCCCCCTCCTTGGGCGCGGTTTCCAGGATGGCGATGCCGTCGGCGAGGTCCAGCGCGGTGCGGAAACTGTCGGCCAGCCGCGTCTCCATCCCCTCGCGCACCACGATCCGGTCCACCACCACGTCGATGTCATGGCGGAATTTCTTGTCCAGAACGGGCGGCTCGTCGAGGTCGTGGAATTCGCCGTCCACCTTGACCCGCTGGAAACCCTGCTTGCGCAGCTCCAGGAATTCCTTGCGGTACTCGCCCTTGCGGTCGCGCACGATGGGGGCCAGCAGATAGGCGCGCGTGCCCTCCTCCAGCCCCATCACCCGGTCGACCATGTCCTGCACCTGCTGCGCCTCGATGGGCAGGCCGGTGGCGGGGCTGTAGGGCGTGCCGGCGCGGGCAAAGAGCAGCCGGAGGTAGTCGTAGATCTCCGTCACCGTGCCCACGGTGGAGCGGGGGTTTTTCGAGGTCGTCTTCTGCTCGATGGAGATCGCGGGGGACAGGCCGGTGATGTGATCCACATCCGGCTTTTCCATCATGTCCAGGAACTGCCGGGCATAGGCGCTGAGGCTCTCGACATAGCGGCGCTGGCCCTCGGCATAGATCGTGTCGAAGGCCAGGCTCGACTTGCCCGAGCCCGACAGGCCGGTGATCACCACCAGCTCATCGCGCGGGATATCCACGTCGATGCCCTTGAGATTGTGCTCGCGCGCGCCGCGCACCTCGATTTTCTTCAGCTCGGCCATGACTGCCCCCTGATCCATCTGTTAAGAAATAGTGGAGCGCGCCCGAGTCTCCAACCCACAATCGAGAACATAGCGCGAACGGATCGCCGCAGGATTTTCTGCAGCTGCGAAGACTTCACATTCATCCTTTTGAATGTATATTGACCGCAACTGCGAACAAGACGAACAGGACAAACGGACATGCTGAATTTTCTCCGCCCCTCCGGCCCCCGCGTGGCGCCGATCGCTGCGCAAGAGGCCATCGCCAAGGCCGCGGCCGGCGAGATCACGCTGATCGACGTGCGCGACGGCAACGAGCTGAAAATGACCGGCCACGCCTCGGGCGCCATCCACCTCCCGCTGGCCACCCTGCGCATGAAGGCCGACCCCTCCAGCCCCGAATTCCACCCCGACCTTTCGCTGGACAAGCCGGTGGCGCTCTACTGCGCCTCGGGCGCGCGCTCGCAAATGGCGGGGCAGATGCTCCTGCAGATGGGCTTCAAGGAAGTCTACAACCTCGGCGGTCTGCATCACTGGCAGATGGCAGGCGGCACCGTCACCCACTGACCCTGCACCGGCAGCGCTGCGAGGAACCGGCCCCGGCCCCCCTGGCCGGGGCCGGCCTGCATAAGGCCCCCGCCGCAGCCGGGCCGGCTAGATGGGGCCGCCTGGGGCCAGGGCCGACTTCGGCAGCATCATGTGGCTGCCTTTCTGCTCGTTGACCAGCTGGGTGATGCTGGCATCGCCCACGAGGCTGAGCAGCATCAGCGCCTTGTTGCGGTCCAGCCCGGTCAATTCCGTCACCCAGTCGACCATGCGGCGGATCGCATCGCGGGCCGCGGTATCGAGGTCCTCGTTCATGCCCATGGTGATCAGGTGGCCGGGGGTCTCGGCACGGGGGAAATCCCAATCCAGATCCTTGCGCAGATGCAGCTCGAACGTGCCTTCCAGGGCGGTTTCGATGGCGGTGATGCAGACCTCCCCGTTGCCCTGGACACCGTGGCCGTCTCCGACCGAAAAGAGCGCGCCCTCGGCATGGACCGGCAGGTAGAGCGTGCTGCCCGCGCCCAGTTCCTTGTTGTCGATATTGCCGCCATGCGCGCGTGGCTGAATGGTCGAGATCGCGCCCCAGGCCGGGGGCGGGGCGACGCCCATGACGCCGAAGAAGGGCTTCAGCGCAAGCTCCGTGCCCCAGGGCAAGCGGCCCCTGCCCCGCTCGGCGTCGAGCGCGACGATGATCTGCTCGGCGGTCTCCACTTCGAGCGGCAGCGCTCCGGCCAGGGGCCGGACGATGGTGTAGCCCCAGTCCTGCCGCAGCCGGACGTCCAGGATGCGCACTTCGAGCACGTCGCCCGGCTCGGCGCCGCGAACGGCGACGGGCCCCGTCAGGATGTGGCCCGGCAGGCGCCGGGGCGCGTGTTCGTGGATCTCAAGAAGCTCCGGCGGAACATGATAGCCCGGCCCGGGCAGGTTGTCCGGTGATCCCGAGAGGGTTTCGATCGTCACGCGGTCGCCGCTGTCGACGGTCAGGGCCGGAGCGAGGCCAGCGTCGAACCATCCCCAATGCACCGTCTGCGGGCTGGAAGTCAGCTGATGGTCAGTCATGGGGGGTCCTTTCGCTGCCTCTGTCGCGCCGGTATCGGAGCATTCCTTCGGGCCTGCGGCAATGCCCGGCGGGCCGTGCCGCGCCGCGAAGACAGGAATTTGCACAGCGGCGGGACAAGGCGCCCGAATAACGGGCAAAGTTCTGCCCAATCAGGGATTGGTTCCCCTGCGCGGCGCTCCGCCCCTGCTGCGAATCCCTGAAGGCTCAGGCGCGCGGAATGACCGTGAACATGTCGCTTTGGCGGGCATTTGATGTGCTTTCCGTCCAAAATCTGGGCGTCCCGGCGGTTTCTGCGCGCCGTCAGGTTCACTGGCGCGGGTCCGGAGGATGGGCGCTTGACGCAGGCCCGGATTCGCGTGGTGCTAATTGAACCTCATGATGATTGGTTCACGTCCGTTTCCCCGGAGACACTGGCCCCATGCCCGACAACAGCAACAAGGTGCGCGCGCGGCTGCTTTCCCTGCTGGAAAGCGATCAGCTTGGCCCCAACGGGCGGCTGATGACCGAACGGGCTCTGGCCGAAAAATTCTCGGTGGGGCGGCGGGAAGTGCGGCGCGCGCTTGAGGCGCTGGAAGCCGAAGGGCTGATCTGGCGGCATCAGGGAAAGGGCACATTCGCGGGCCAGCGGCCCGACCCGACCGGCAGGCTTGCGGCCGAAATCACGGGCGAGACCAGCCCGATGGAGGTGCTGGAGGCGCGCCTGTGCATCGAGCCCACGCTGGCCGGGCTTTGCGCGCGCAAGGCGCTTCCCGGCGATATCGAGCGGATGCGCTATCTCGCCCGCCGTATCGTCGAGACGCGCGACCCCGACGCGACCGAGCTCTGGGATTCGGCGCTGCACCGCCTGATCGCAAGAACCGCGGGGAACCGCCCGCTGCTGACCAGCTTCGCGCTGCTGGACGAAATCCGCACCACCGAGGCCTGGGTCGAGCTGCGGGCGCGGGCCCGGTCGCTGGAAACGCTGCATGTGAGCGATGCCGAGCATCTGGCGATCATCGACGCGATCGAGGCCGGCCGGCCGCAGGCCGCCGAGGAGGCGATGCGCCGGCACCTGCGCACGCTGATGACCAATATCGAGCGGATCATGCCCTCCGCCTCGGACACCGGGGCGGCCCCGAAACAGGCGAAGGAAGCGTCGGGATGAGCACAGAGAAAATCACCCCGGCCGATATCGAGGCCGCCGAGCGCTTGATGGGCATCGCCTATACCGCGCGGGAGCGGGCGCAGATGGCGGGCAACCTCGAGGGGCAGATCGCCTCTTCCGTGGAACGGCGCAAGGTCGTGCTGGACAATTCCGTTCCCATGGCCCTGCGCTTCGATCCGCGGCTGCCCAACTTCGCCATGCCTGCCGCCCGGGGCACGCTGCGCTTTTCCGCGCCCGATCCCGGACCGCTGCCTGATGATCCCGACGATATCGCCTTCGCCCCGCTGACCAGGCTTTCCGCCTGGATCGCCTCGCGCGCGATCAGCAGCCGGGCGCTGACCGATCTTTATCTGGAGCGCATCGAGGCGCTGAACCCGAAGCTCGAATGTTTCGCCGCCGTCATGGCCGACCAGGCCCGTGCCGAGGCCGACGCCGCCGACGCCCTGCTGCGCGGCGGCGTTCATCTGGGCCCGCTGCACGGGGTGCCCTATGCCCTGAAGGACCTGTTCGATACCGCGGGGGTCACCACCGGCTGGGGCGCGGAGCCGTTCCGCGACCGGGTGCCCGACGCCGATGCCGCGATCGTTGCCAGGCTGCGCGCGGCGGGGGCGGTTCTGCTGGGCAAGTCCACCGTCGGCGCGCTGGCCTATAACGACATCTGGTATGGCGGGCGCACCCGAAACCCGTGGAACCTGAACGAAGGGTCCAGCGGGTCGAGCGCGGGCTCGGCCTCGGCCACCGCGGCGGGGCTCTGCGGCTTCTCGATCGGGACCGAGACGCTGGGCTCGATCACCTCGCCCTGCCAGCGCTGCGGCACCACCGGTCTGCGCCCGACCTTCGGGCGCGTTTCGCGGGCGGGCGGCATGGCGCTGTGCAACTCGCTGGACAAGATCGGCCCCATCTGCCGCTCGGTCGAGGACACGGCGCTGGTGCTGGCCGCGATCAACGGCGGGGACATAAACGACCGCAGCTCGATCGACGCCCCGTTCCATTTCGATGCAACGGCGGGGCTTGAAGGGATGCGGCTGGGCTATCTGCCCGAGGCATTCGGAGAGGGAGCGACCGATATCGACCGCGCCGCGCTGGAGGCGGCGCGCGGCCTTGGGATCGAGGTTGTCGAGGTTTCGCTTCCCGATCTGCCCTATGGATCGCTCATGAACATCCTTTACGCCGAGGCCGCCGCGACCTTCGAGCAGCTCACCCTGAGCGATGCCGACGACACGCTGAGCTGGCAGGATGACGGGGCCTGGCCCAACACCTTCCGCAAGGCGCGGTTCCTGTCGGCCGTGGATCACGTTCAGCTGGATCGGCTGCGCTACCAGGCAATGCAGGCGCTGGACGGGCTCTTCGATCAGGTCGATGCCCTGATCGGGCCTTTCATGACCGGGCCGATGCTGGTCGCGAGCAACTTCACCGGCCATCCCTGCCTGCATCTGCGGGCCGGGTTCCTCGAACTCGGCACCCGGGGAATGGCCTCGTTGGGGGCGGGCAAGCTGACCACCGGCGATGTCGATACCGCGGGGCGGAGCTTCCGCGTGCCGCAGGGCATCTCGCTGTGGGGCAGATTGTTCCAGGAAGGACCGATCCTCAACCTCGGAATGGCGCTGGAAAGCGCCTTGGGCGTTGCCGAAGAGCGCCCGGAATTCCCGGCCTGAATTTCCGGGCCGGCTGCACATAGGCCGAGGCGGCCCGGGAAGCCGGGCAGCCTCGGCCAGGACCTCAGAACCCAGAGCCGGCGTCAAGACCGGCCGGACCCCCGGGGAGTCCCCGGACAATGGCGGCTGCCCGGCAGTCGGGCGCCGCATTCCAACAGGAGTGTGAAACATGAAACGCAGAGACTTTCTGAAATCCACAACCGCAACGTTCGGCGGCGCGGCGCTGTTCGGCACGCTCTCGCCCGCGCGCCTGATGGCGCAGCAGACGCCGGTCACGGGCGGCACGCTGATCTGGGGACATTCCGAAACCACCCAGAACCTCGACCGGCACAAGACCGGCACGGCATCGACCAGCCGCGTTCTGCAGAACGTCCATGCCGGGCTTGTGACCGTGGACGAGAATTTCAACATCATCCCCGACCTCGCCGAAAGCTATTCGCTCAGCGATGACGGCCTGACCTACACGTTCAAGCTGCGCCCGGGCGTCACCTTCCACAACGGCAAGCCGCTGACCTCGGCCGACGTGAAATACTCGTTCGAGCGCTGCGCCGATCCGGCGACGGGCGCCACCAACAAGACGGTCTTCAACGACATGGCCGGCATCGAGACACCGGACGAGCTGACCGTCATCGTCAAGATGAGCCAGGTGAACGCGCCCTTCCTCGGCCGCATCGCCGAACACGGCGCGGGCGTGATCATGCCCGAAGGCTCGGGCGATGAGCAGGGCACCCACCCGGTCGGCGCCGGCCCGTTCAAGTTCGTCCGCCGGGAATTCGGCAACGAGGTGGAGCTGGAGAGGTTCGACGACTATTACGGCGGTCCGGCCTATCTCGACCGCATCATCGCGCGGGAAATCACCGAGCCCACGGTGCGCCTGACCGGCCTGCAGAACGGCGAGCTGCACATGATCAACGACATCCCGGCGGACCGGATCTCGTCGATGGAGGAGAATGACGACTTCCAGGTCCTGACCTGGTTCCCGCTCAACTGGGACTTCGTGAACCTCAACCACGAGTTCGAGCCCTTCAAGGACCCCAATGTGCGCCTTGCCTTCGATCTGATGATCGACAAGGAGGCACTTCTGCAGGGTGCGCTTTGGGGGCAAGGGGCGGTGACCGCCTCGCCGAGCTTCCCGACCTCGGCCTCCTATAACAAGAGCCTGAAGAACCGTCCCCAGGACATCGCGAAGGCGAAGGAACTGCTGGCGGCGGCGGGCTATGGTCCGGGCGAACTGAAGGTCGTGTTCAAGGCGACGACCAACTACCCGTATCACATCGAGGCCGCCCAGATCATGCTGGAGTGGTTCAGCATGGCCGGCGTCGAGATGACCATCGAGCAGCTCACCTGGAGCGACTGGCTGAGCCAGGTGTGGGTCAACCGCGACTTCCAGATCTCGATGATGAACTTCTTCACCCTGTGGGAGCCGGATTTCCTCTATCACAGCCTGTGGCATTCGACCGGCTCGTTCAACTACCGCAACATCAGCGATCCGGAGCTGGACACGATGCTCGACGAGGCGCGCCGGGTGGTCGATCCGGCCGAAAGGGCGGAGATCTACAAGACCGCCCAGCAGCGCATCTTCGACCAGGTCCACGACGTGGTGCTGTGGTTCCGCAATGGGTCGATCGGCGCGCAGCCCAAGGTGATGGGGCTGGACGGGGTCGTGCATCCGAACGGGTCCAACCTGAACTTCCACAAGGTCTGGCTGAGCGCCTGACGAAACCACCGGCGCGCGGGCCCGCCCCGGGCCCGCGCCCGGCTTGTGCCCGCCATCCCGGAAACCCTACCGATGACCTACCTGATGAACCGGCTTTTCGTGCTCGCGATCATGCTGCTGCTGATCTCGATCATCACCTTCGCGATCACCAATATCCTGCCCGGCGACGTGGCGATGATGATCATGGGGACCCAGAGCAACCCCGAAGCGCTGGCCGGCCTGCGCGAGTCGCTGGGGCTGAACGACCCGCTGGTCGTTCAATATGGCCGCTGGATCGGCGGCATCGTGCAGGGGGATTGGGGCACGTCGCTGGTGTTCAAGGAACCCATCGGCCCGCTTCTTGTCCAGAAGATCACCGCAAGCTCGCTGATCGTCGTGATGTCCATGGCCATCGCGCTGGGCTGCGCCGTGCCCCTCGGGGTGTGGGCCGCGGTGCATCGCGACAAATGGCAGGACACGGCCAGCAGCAGCGCCGCCCTTCTGGGGGTCAGCCTGCCCGACTTCTTCTGGGGCATCATGCTGATCCTGCTGTTCGCGCGGGGCCTTGGCTGGCTTCCCTCCAGCGGCTTCGTCGACCCGGGCGAGGATTTCCTGGGCGCCATCCAGCATGCGCTGCTGCCGTCCCTGGCGCTGGGCCTGGGCCTGATGGCGCATCTGACGCGGATGACACGCTCGACGATGACCGGGATCCTGAACCAGGAGTTCATCCGGGTCGGCCGCGCCAAGGGGCTGGGCGAGCGGACCATCGTCTGGCGCTATGCGCTGGCCAATGCCGTCGGGCCGATCCTGACGATTGCGGGGCTTCAGATCGGCTATCTGTTCGGCAGCATCATCGTGATCGAGACCCTGTTCAACTACACCGGCATGGGCTGGCTGACCTATCAGGCACTGCTGAACCGCGACATGCCGCTGATCCAGTCCACCGTCGTCGTGGTTGCGGCGGTGGTGATGCTGACCAACCTGATCGTCGACCTGCTCTATGTGCTGGTCGATCCACGCATACGCCTGGGCTGAGCCATGAAGATATTCCGCACATCCAAGGGCATCATCGGCGCCGGACTGGTTCTGGCGGTGCTGGCCATCGGCCTTTTTGCGCCGCTGCTGATCCCGGCTGAATACGCCACCCGCATGGTGATGACCGCGCGGCTTCATCCGCCGTCCTTCGACTACCTGCTGGGGACGGACCAGCTGGGCCGCGACATGTTCTACCGGGTGATGCTGGGGGCGCATACCTCGCTTCTGATCGCGGTTTCGGCGGTGCTGATGTCGATCGTGCTTGGCGTGCCGCTGGGGATCGTATCGGGCTATTTCGGCGGGCGGCTCGACAATGTGCTGATGCGGCTGGTCGATACGCTTCTCAGCTTTCCCGCGCTGCTGCTGGCGCTGACGATCAGCGCGGTTCTCGGGCCCAACCTGCCCAACACCATCATCGCGATCGGAATTGCGTTCACGCCCTTCCTGGCCCGCATCATCCGGGGCGAGGCGCTGAGGGTGGCCCAGATGCCCTATGTCGAAGCCGCCAGGGCCGCCGGAACGACGGATTTCAACATGATCGTGCGCCATATCCTTCCCAACGTGATGCCTGCAACCATCGTGCAGGGCACGATCAGCCTTGCCTTTGCCATCCTCGCCGAAGCGGGGCTGTCCTTCCTCGGCCTCGGCACGCAGCCGCCGCAATCGTCCTGGGGCCTGATGATCCAGGCCTCCCGCAACTATCTCGACGTGGCGCCGTGGACGGCGCTGGTGCCCGGGGGGGCGGTGGCCCTGACGGTTCTGGGGCTGAACATGTTCGGCGACGTGCTGCGCGATATCCTCGACCCGAGGACGAATTGATGCACCCACAGATGCCAGGGAGACCCTCATATGCTTGACGAAACCCAGGCCAGGCCGGCGCCGATCGTCGAAATCGAGAAGCTGAAGGTGGAGTTCCGCACCGATGACGGCATCGTTGCCGGCGTCAAGGATGTGAGCTTCGCGATCAACCCGGGCGAAACCGTCTGCGTCGTGGGCGAGTCGGGGTCGGGCAAGTCGGTGACATCGCTCTCGCTGATGCGGCTGGTGGAGTTCGGGGGCGGCCGGATCGCCGGCGGCAGGCTGTTGTTCACGCGGCCCGACGGCACGGTCCTGGACGTTTCCGGCGCCGACGACGCCACCATGCGCGAGATCCGCGGCAATGAAATCGGCATGATCTTCCAGGAGCCGATGACATCGCTGAACCCGGTCTTCACGATCGAACGCCAGCTCACCGACGGGCTGATGATGCATAAGGGGATCGGCAGGGACGAGGCGCGCAGGACGGCACTGGAGCTGCTGAAAAGCGTTCGCATCCCCGAGCCCGAGCGGCGGCTCAGGCAATATCCGCATGAACTGTCCGGCGGCATGCGCCAGCGGGTGGTGATCGCCATGGCGATGGCCTGCGAGCCGCGGCTGCTGATCGCCGACGAGCCGACCACGGCTCTGGACGTGACGATCCAGGCGGAGATCCTGGCGCTGATCGACCGGCTCAAGCGCGAGAACAACATGGCCGTTCTGTTCATCACCCATGACATGGCGGTGGTGGCGCAGATGGCGGACCGCGTGGTGGTGATGTTTCGCGGCAATGTCGTCGAGCAGGGCACGGTGCAGCAGATTTTCGACGCGCCCAGGGAGGAATACACCAAGGCGCTTCTCGCGGCCGTGCCCCGGCTGGGCGAGATGAAGGGCCGCGCCGCACCGGAGCAGATGCATGTGCTCGGCTCCGAGGCGCCCGGGCCCGCCGCCCCCCTCCCCGGGCCGGCCAAACCGAAAGACAAGCCGCGCACATTGCTCGAGGTGAAGAACCTGACCACCCGTTTCCCGGTCAAGGGCGGCTTCCCGCGTCGGACCGTCGCCAATGTGCATGCGGTGGAGGATGTGAGCTTTTCGCTCAAGGTCGGGCAGACCCTGAGCCTCGTGGGGGAATCCGGTTGCGGCAAGTCCTCCTGCGGGCGCTCCATCCTGCGGCTCGTCGAGCCGACCAGCGGAGAGGTTCTGATCAACGGCAACGACATTACCGGCCTCAACGCCTTCGACCTGCGCCGCGCCCGGCGCGAGATGCAGATGGTGTTCCAGGACCCCTTCGCCTCGCTCAACCCCTATCGCCGCCTGTTCGACCAGGTGGCCGAGCCGATGGTGAATTTCGACGTTGCCCGCGGCTCGGAACTCCAGGACCGGATCGCCGGGCTGTTCGACCGGGTGGAGCTGCCGCGCGCCTTCATGCGCCGCTACCCGCATGAGCTGTCGGGCGGCCAGCGCCAGCGGGTGGCCATCGCCCGGGCGCTGGCGCTCAATCCCAAGCTGATCATCGCGGACGAGGCCGTGTCGGCCCTCGACGTCTCGGTCCAGGCGCAGGTGCTGAACCTGATGATGGAGCTTCAGGCAGACCTGGGGCTTTCGTTCCTGTTCATCAGCCACGACATGGCCGTGGTCGAGCGGGTCTCGCACCAGGTGGCTGTGATGTATCTGGGCCGGATCGTCGAACTGGGCCCGCGCGCCGCGGTGTTCGAGAACCCGCAGCACTCCTACACGAAGGCGCTGATGTCGGCGGTTCCGGTGGCCGACCCCAATCGCCGGCGCATCCGCGAGGATCTGCGCTTCAGGCCCATCCCCTCGCCGGTCTTCCCCCTGGGGCACGACCCCGGCCCCTCGACCTATGACGAGGTCGCGCCGGGTCATTTCGTGCTGCGGGACTGAACCGCGACCGATTCCGAGCACAAGGAGATACGAGCATGCCGATCAAGAACCGCCTGGCCGAGATGCATGAGGAGATCACCGCCTGGCGGCGCGATCTGCACCAGCATCCCGAGTTGCTTTACGACACCCACCGCACGTCCGGCATCGTGGCCGAAAAGCTGCGCGAATTCGGCTGCGACGAGGTGGTCGAGGGGATCGGGCGCACGGGGGTCGTCGGCGTCATCAGGGGCAGGACGGATACGGCTGGCAAGGTGATCGGCCTCCGGGCCGACATGGATGCGCTGCCGATTTTCGAGGCGACGGGGCTGGACTACGCGTCGAAGACGCCGGGCAAGATGCACGCTTGCGGTCATGACGGGCACACGGCGATGCTGCTGGGGGCCGCGAAATACCTGGCCGAGACGCGCAATTTCGATGGCACGGCGGTGGTGATCTTCCAGCCCGCGGAAGAGGGCGGCGCCGGGGGCGAAGCGATGGTCAGGGACGGCCTGATCGAGCGGTTCGGCATCAGGGAAATCTACGGGATGCACAATTCGCCCGGCCTTCCGGTGGGCAGCTTCGCGATCAGGCCGGGGCCTTTCTATGCGGCGACGGACACGTTCTCGATCGCGGTGAAAGGGCTGGGCGGGCACGCGGCCAGGCCCAATGCGACGATCGACACCACCGTTGTAGCGGCGCATGTCCTGCTGGCGCTGCAGAGCATCGTCAGCCGCAACGCGGACCCGCTGAAGTCGATCGTCGTCTCGGTGACGAGCTTCCGGACCGAGAGCGAGGCCTATAACGTGATCCCCGAACATGTCGAGCTGCGCGGAACGGTCCGCACCTTCGACGCGCAGCTGCGCACCCTGGCCGAAGAGCGGCTGAAGGCGCTCGCCACCAACACCGCCGCCGCCTTCGGCGCTACGGCTGAGGTCAACTGGATGAAAGGCTACCCGGCGATGGTCAATTCCGGGACAGAGACCGATTTCGCCGCCGAGGTGGCCCGGAAAGTCGCCGGGGCGGTGGACACCGAGGCTCCGGCGATCATGGGCGGCGAGGATTTCGCCTACATGCTCGAAGCCTGCCCCGGCGCCTACATCCAGATCGGAAACGGCGACAGCGCGCAGGTCCACCATCCGGAGTACAATTTCAACGACGACGCGATCCCGGCCGGCGCGTCATACTGGGCGGAACTGGTCGAGTTCCGACTGCCCGCCGCCTGATCGGCATTCGCCGCCAAAGAACCGTATCTCGCGGGGGCGGCGGACGGCGCGGCTGCGGAGACCCGCCGGGTTCTCCGCAGTCTACTCCTGGCGGCAGGGCATCCGGAGGCCCTGGCCCGCCTTTTTCGCGACGGCCGCACCTGACGGCTGGGGCCGGGGCAAAGCCCGACGTCCCGGCATGGGCCTGCGCCGGAGGCGCGGAACACCCTCAGAAATGGATGGCCCGGCCGTAGGCGTCGAGCACGCTTTCATGCATCATCTCGCTCAGCGTCGGATGCGGGAAGACGGTCTGCATCAGCTCGGCCTCCGTTGTCTCCAGCTGCCGGCCGACAACATAGCCCTGGATCATCTCGGTCACCTCGGCGCCAACCATATGCGCCCCCAGCAATTCGCCGGTCTTGGCGTCGAACACCGTCTTCACCATTCCCTCGGGCTCACCCAGCGCGATTGCCTTGCCGTTGCCGACGAAGGGGAAGCGGCCGACCTTGACCTCGTAGCCCGCCTCTTTCGCCCTGGCCTCGGTCAGGCCGACGCTGGCCACCTGCGGATGGCAATAGGTGCAGCCGGCGATGCTTTCGGGTTTCACCGGATGGGCGTGCTGACCGGCGATCAGCTCGGCCACCATCACGCCCTCGTGGCTGGCCTTGTGCGCCAGCCACGGCGCGCCGGCGATGTCGCCGATGGCATAGAGCCCCTCGACCCCGGTGCGGCAATATTCGTCCGTCACCACATGGGTGCGGTCGATCTTGACCCCCAGCGCCTCCAGCCCCAGCCCCTCGACATTGCCGACGATCCCCACGGCCGAGATCACCGTGTCGAAATCGTGCTTCTCGACCTTGCCGCCGGCCTCGATATGCGCGGTGACCTTGCCTTTGGCGCGGTCGAGCTGCTTGACCATCGCCTTTTCCATGATGGTCATGCCCTGCTTGGCGAACTGCTTCCTGGCGAAGGCCGAGATCTCGGCATCCTCGACGGGCAGGATGCGGTCCATCACCTCGACCACCGTGGTCTCGGCGCCGAGCGTGTTGTAGAAGCTGGCGAATTCGATCCCGATCGCGCCCGAGCCGATGACCAGCAGCTTTTTCGGCATGCGCGGCGGCTGAAGCGCATGTTTGTAGGTCCAGACAAGGTCGCCATCGGCCTCCAGCCCCGGCAGTTCGCGCGCCCGCGCGCCGGTGGCCAGGATGATGTTTTTCGCCGTCAGCTCCTCGGTGCTCTTGTCGGTCTTGACCGACACCTTGCCCTTGGCGGGCAGCGTGGCCTCGCCCATGACGACGGTGATCTTGTTCTTCTTCATCAGGTGGCCGACGCCGCCGGAGAGCTGCTTGGCCACCCCGCGCGAGCGTTTCACCACAGCGTCGAGGTCATAGCCGAGCCCCTCGGCCTTGAGCCCGAATTCCTTGGCCCGGTGCATCAGGTGGAACACCTCGGCCGAGCGCAGCAGGGCCTTGGTCGGGATGCAGCCCCAGTTGAGGCAGATGCCGCCCAGATGCTCGCGCTCGACCACGGCCACTTTCAGGCCCAGCTGCGCGCCGCGGATCGCGGCCACGTAACCGCCCGGACCGGCGCCGATCACGATCATGTCGTAGGAATTTCCAGCCATGCGTCCCTCCAGGAAATAAGTTGGTTCAATATTAAACAATCCCGATCACGGCATCAACGGCACAGTCGGCCCCGCGGAAAAAATACTCCTCCGCGGGGTTATTCGGTCTGACAGAGGCGGGGTGAGAACGGCGAGAGGGTCCAGCGTGCCGCGCCTCGCCCTCGCCCCGTTTGGCGCGGGCAAGGGGCGCTCAGGCGCGCAGTTTCTCCAGCGTGCGGCCGTAGCCGCCTTCCCTGACGAATTCCCGCTCGCCCTCGGAAAAGCCCCGGCTCAGCGCCTCGTTGCGATAAGGGAACCGGCCAAAGCGGCGGATCACCTCGCGATGGGCCTTGGCATGCAGCAGGTTTTCCGCGCCGGTCTCGGGCATGCGGGTGAGCATCAGGCGCACGCAGCGGTCCTGGTCGGTCAGGCATTCCGAATGCATCAAGGGCAGGTAGAAGAATTGCCGCGCCGGCTCGGGCACCTTCTTGTCGAAGCCGTGGTCGATGGCGAGCTTTGCCTCGGCCCGGGCCATGGTGTCGGTGGCAAAGGCGCGCGCCTCGCCCCGGAACATGTTGCGCGGGAACTGGTCGGTCAGGATCAGGTAGGCCAGCATCCCCCGGGGCGATGTCAGCCAGTCATGAAGCCCCCCGGCGCGGGCCTTTTTCCACAGCGCCTCGAACCGCTCGCGGATGCGCGCATCCAGTTCCTCGCCGCCTGCATACCAGCCGTCCGGGCCGACCTCATCCAGCCAGAACGCAATAACCTCTTCCGGGCCCAGCATGGTTCACCTTTCCTCGCCTTGGCTCAGCCTCTTTTTTCAAGCGTCTCAGATTTGTAACAGCCACGCAACAAAATTGCGGATCACGATGCGGGCGGAATGGCCGCAGCCTCGCCGGGCGGGTCTTCCGCCTTTTCCTCGGCCTCTTCCAGCGTCTCGATGAAGACTTCCTGCGCGGCCTCGACGGCCACCGGCGTGGCCGAGGGCAGGACCGGGGTGTAGGTCCCGGTTTCCTCGACCGCGGGTGCGGCGCGCCGGGTCATGCGGTAGCCAGCATAAAGCCCCAGCGACCCCATCAGCAGCGCGACGAACAGGAAGAACCCCCAGGGCCCCACCGCGCTCATCGCCCAGCCGGTGATGAGAGGCCCCGCGACCGCCCCCACGCCGTTGATGAACAGCAGCCCGCCCGAGGCCGCGGCCATGTCGTCATGATCGAGAAAGTCATTGGTATGGGCGATCAGCAGCGCGTAAAGCGGGTTCGACGTGCCCCCCACCAGGAACGCCGCCACCAGCAGCACCGCGGACACGCCCCCCATCGCCGCGCCCAGCGCCGCCGCCGACGCGCCGCCCAGCGCGACGCCCAGGATCAGCACCCTTCGGTCCATCCGGTCCGACAGCCAGCCGATGGGGAATTGCGTCATCAGCCCGCCGAGATAGATCGAGGCCACGAAAAGCGAGATCTGCGGCACGCTCAGCCCCGCCTGCGAGCCGTAGACCGCAGCCATGCCGAACAGCGCCGAATAGACGCCGCCCATCAGGAAGATGCCCACGAAGCCCAGCGGCGAGACCTCCAGCAGCCGGCGGAAGCTCATCGGTTTGGTGGTGTCGAAGGCCGGCGTGGGGCTGACCGACAGCAGGATGGGGGCGAAGGAGATGGACACCAGCACCGAGGGCACGATGAACAGGATGAACCCGCCCGGATCGCCCAGCACCAAGAGCCCCTGCGCCGAGACGATCCCCGCCATCTGCACGATCATGTAGAGCGACAGCGCCTGGCCGCGGGTCTCGTTGGTGGCCGCGTTGTTGAGCCAGCTTTCGGCGGTCACGTAGACGCCAGAGAAACAAAAGCCAATCGCCACCCGCAGCGCCACCCAGGCCCAGGGCTCGGTGATCGAGGGGAACAGGATCAGCGCCGCCGAGATGAACGAGGCCAGCGCCGCGAAGACCCGCACATGGCCCACCCGCCGGATCATCTCGGGCGCAAGGCGCGAGCCGCCCAGGAACCCCAGGAAATAGGCCGACATGACCAGCGACATCTCGAAGGTGGAAAAGCCCTCGATCCCGCCGCGCACGCCCAGCAGCGTGCCCTGCAGCCCGTTGCCCACCATCAGCAGCAGCATTCCCAGCAGCAGGGCCCAGGAACTGGCCAATACCTGAATCACGCGCGCGCTCCTTCTTCGTTGCAGCCTGCTTAGACCGGGTCACGGTAACAGGGATGTCTCAGCCGCGACAGGCGGTTAGCCGTAAACGGCCTCAGGGCAGCAGCAGCGACGCGTCGCCGTAGGAAAAGAAGCGGTATCGCTCGGCAACCGCATGGGCATAGATGCGCCGGATCCGCTCCACCCCCATCAGGGCCGAGACCAGCATCATCAGCGTCGATTTGGGAAGGTGGAAATTGGTCATCAGCCCGTCGGTCACGCGGAAGCGGTAGCCGGGCGTGATGAAGATGTCGGTCTCGCCGCGGAACGGGTGCAGGATGCCCGCCTCATCCGCCGCGCTCTCGATCAGGCGCAGCGCGGTGGTGCCCACCGGGATCACCCGGCCGCCCGCCGCCCTGGTGGCGTTGACCTCTGCCGCCGCCCGTTCGGTGACTTCGCCCCATTCGGCGTGCATCCTGTGCTGGCTGACGTCATCGACCTTGACCGGCAGGAAGGTGCCCGCCCCCACATGCAGCGTGACCTCGGTGAACTCGACACCCATCGCGGCGAGCTTTTCCAGAAGCTCCCGGTCGAAATGAAGCGAGGCCGTGGGCGCGGCCACGGCGCCGGAATGGCGGGCAAAGACGGTCTGGTAGTCGTCCCTGTCCTGCGCATCGGCCGGGCGCTTGGCGGCGATATAGGGCGGCAGGGGCATGGCGCCGGCCTCGGCCAGGGCGGCGTCGAAATCGGCGCCGGTGAGGTTGAACTCCAGCACAAGGTCGCTCTCGCCCTTCTCCGCCACCCGCGCCGACAGCGCGTCGGAGAACAGAACCTCCTCGCCTTCCTTCAGCTTGCGCAGGGGCTTGGCCAGCGCCTGCCAGCGCCCGCCCGGGCGCGGCTCCAGCAGGGTGATCTCCACCCCGGCCTCGACCACGCCCTCGGGCGTTTCGCGCCGCCGCCGCCCCGACAGCCGCGCCGGGATCACCTTGGTGTTGTTCAGCACCAGCCGGTCGCCCGCGCGCAGCAGGTCCGGCAGGTCGTAGACATGCAGGTCGCGCATCGCGTCGCCCTGAGCCAGCAGCAGCCGCGCCGAGGGGCGCGGGCGCGCGGGCCGGGTGGCGATCAGCTCCTCGGGCAGGTCGAAATCGAACTCGGACAGCTTCACTGGTTCAGCCTCGGCGCCGGCCCCCGGAAAATCTCGCGCAGCATCCCCGGCGTCAGGATCGACAGCGGGTTGACCGAAACCCTGGGGTCCTTGGCATCGCCGCGCATGCGATAGTTGAACCCGAACAGCCCCTCGCGCTGACGCGTGAGCGGGCTGCCGATGAAGTTCACCATGTAGATGGGAGAAATCACACCCTGCATTTTCAGCCTGTTCGTGTCGAACCTGTAGATCCCCGCCAGAGAGATCCCCAGCGAGGGACCAATGGCGGAGCCTCTCCTGATCTCCAGGGCCTCGGGCGTCAAGGTGAAAGCGGCCGAAACATCGGAAAAGACCAGCCCGTCACCGCTCATCTGCTCCAGAAGGCCGACCACGCTGATCGCGCTCAGCAGTTCCGCCAGCGCCGGCGCGTCGCGCACCCGCGTGTTCTTGATGCTCAGCTTGCCATTGTAATAGCCGGGCTGGCCCAGCGGCGTCAGCACCATGTCCATGGCGCCGCCGCGCGATTTCTCGAAGATGCCGGCCCCGCGCATCACGCCGCCGGCATCCTCGGACTGCACCCGGATGCCGGTGCCCTTGGCCTGCGGGGCCAGGGTGATGCGCACGGGCGCGCCGCCCACCACCTGGCCGGTCAGGCTGCCATTCAGCCCGCCCGTCTGGCTGAGCCTGCCGCGCACCCCGGCCAGGCGGATGCCGTCGGTCACGATGAGCCGGTCCAGCGCCACCTCGATCGGGGCGCTGTCGCCGCCCCTGCCCCCGCCGCCGCTGCCGCCGAGGCTCTTCCTGCGGCGCAGATCGACCGTGCCGCCAGCCAGCCGCACCGCCGGGGCGCGGCCCTTGCCCCGCCCCGTGAGCACCACCGGCGCATCCAGCCAGCCGCCGAGCTGCACCCGGCCGAACCGGGCCTCGCCCAGCGCACCCTCGGGCGTGATCGAGACCGCGCCCGCGGCCGTCAGCCCCGGCGCGGAGAACTCGAGGCTCTCGACCGCGGGCGGCGCGCCCAGCGTCCCGGCGACGGCCAGCCGCCCGGTGGCGTTTTTCGGCTTGGACCAGCCCAGATCGGCCAGTCTCAGGCCCAGCCGGTTGAGGTCGGATGTGAGCGAAAAGCGCGGCGCCGCGCCGCGCGCCAGATCGACCGTGATCGCGCCCAGGCCCGCGCCGCTGACGCTGCCCTCGGGCAGGCCGATATCGAAGGCCT
>ENA-ORCT01000295-ORCT01000295.1-marine-metagenome-genome-assembly--contig:-NODE-295-length-25594-cov-3.215072_pt1 | contig 25594 bp, 18 predicted proteins | sample MGYA00248632_ERZ508511 | MGnify/ENA primary metagenome ERZ508511 (study PRJEB26182, sample SAMN06268839) | marine metagenome | isolation source: Tt an P1-techrep anaerobic enrichment on pine from sediment...
ATTTTGATGCGCGGGATGGGCTTCAGGGTAAAGAATTCAATGAAAATGCGGCCTACCGTACCCGGGCCGGCGAGTTAATTTTTGGCGGCCCCAACGGATTCAACCTGTTCACACCCGAGCGTCTTGCCGAGTTGAAGCCTTCCAACAAAATTGTACTGACCAACCTGAAAGTCTTCAACCAGGAAGTCCCTGTAGGCCTTCCCTTTCGCGAGCGGGTGATCCTGGATCAGTCCATTACCCGTCAAGAGAAGATCACCCTGCGCTATAACGAGAATGTGTTTTCATTGAGTTTTGCAGCGCTCAACTATTTTCAACCGGGAAAAAACAGTTTTCAATATCGGCTGGAGGGCTTCAATGACGAATGGCTGAAAGCAGATGTGAAAAACACGGAGGCCGGCTTTACTAATCTCAATGCCGGCGAATATCTGTTCCGGGTTCGCGTATCCGACGATGGTGGTGGCAGTTGGCGTGAAATGAATCCGCCACTTCGAGTTGTGATTACGCCGCCCTTTTGGCGTAGTTATTATGCTTATACCGCCTATGTTTTGCTGATTATTTTGCTGCTTTATTTCGCCCGGCGTATTTTGGTGGAGCGCGAACGTCTGAAGTTTCAAGCAGAGCAGGATCACCAGGAGGCAGAACGGGTTCAGCAGTTGGATGCCCTGAAAACCCGTTTTTTCACGAATATTAGCCATGAGTTCCGGACGCCTTTGTCGCTCATTTTGGCTCCCATTGAAAAGATGATTCTCAAGACAACTGATGATAAGCAAAAAGAACAGCTCAAGTTTATCCATCGCCATGCACGCCGCCTGCTGGCTATGGTAAACCAGTTGCTCGATTTCAGGAAAATGGAAGTCCAAAAAATGGAAGCCAGAAAAAGCTGGGGCAACCTGGTTGGTTTTATCAGGGAAGTAGGCTTTTCATTTTATGACTTGGCTGAAAACAAGGGGATTAAATTTGATTTTCAGGCTGATCCGTCTGAGCTCTATACATTTTTTGATCACGATAAAACGGAAAAAATCCTTTCAAACCTGCTTTCCAATGCCTATAAATTTACACCTGAAAACGGGGAGGTTAGCCTTACAGTCAAGCTTGAGCAGCTGGAACAACAAGATACAGGAGAGTCTATGGGCAGGATTCACATCGTTGTGCGCGACAGTGGAATTGGAATTCCACAGGAGAAGCAGCAACGAATTTTTGATCGGTTTTTTCAGGAAGATTTGCCCAGCTCGTTTGTAAACCAGGGAAGCGGTATCGGACTGTCGCTGGTGGCCGAATATGTCGCGATTTTGGGGGGAACCATTCGGGTGGACAGTTCGCCAGAGCAGGGTAGTTCATTTTGGGTAGCCCTGCCGGTGCCTTTACTTTCAGATCAGGAGATTGAGCAAAACAAACAGGGACAGGGCAGTCAGCAGGTTATCTCCTACTTCAGTGAGCCTGCCGCAATGACTAAACGCCAGCCAAGCACCTACGATGCTGCGAAGAAAACCATTTTGCTGGTTGAAGATAATGACGATTTTCGTTTTTATCTGAAGGACAATCTGAAAGGCAGCTACAATATTGTAGAGGCCGGCAACGGGAAAATGGGCTGGGAGCTGGCCCTGAAGACTAAGCCAGACCTGATCGTGAGTGATGTGATGATGCCTGAAATGGACGGATTGGAATTTTGTGCCAAAATAAAAAAGGACAGCCGAACCTTACAAATTCCAGTTATTCTGCTAACAGCTAAAACGGATGTGGAGCCAACCGTTGAAGGGTTTGAGTCGGGAGCTGATGACTATATTTCTAAACCCTTTAACTTTCGGATCCTTGAGTCCAGGATTGAAAACCTGATCAGCAGCCGTGATCAGCTTCGCATGTCAACGCAGGCAATGGTGGGTATACAGCCAGGAAAGATTGAAGTCGATTCGCCGGACGGGAAATTTTTGAACAAAGCCTTGGCTATTGTTGAGAAGAACATCGAAAACAGTAAGTTTTCAGTTGAAGATTTAAGTAAGTCGGTTGGGTTAAGCCGGGTGAGTTTATATAAAAAATTGATGCATCTCACTCACCGTTCACCCATTGAGTTCATTCGGTTGATCCGGCTGCGAAGAGCGGTTGATTTGATCGAAAACAGCCAGTTGACGGTTTCCGAAATCGCATACCAGTGCGGTTTTAACAGCCCACGTTACTTCTCAAAATATTTTAAAGCTGAGTACAAGATGCTTCCGTCTGAATATATCGTAAAACATCGGAAAGAGCCAAAAAACTTTCGATCCGACTTCTAAGCGCATCAGGGCAAATGACACAAAATAAGTGAATCCGCTTATTTCCTCGTCTGCTGGTCTTTAGAATCCGAAACTTTCGGGATACATGATGGCAATGGCAATGATGGTAATGATAGCCAGTGACAGGAAGATGAAAAATAGAATAACCCCGGTCTTATAACGCTTGTTACTTTTTTCAAGCTGGCTAACCGACAGGATCTTGTTGATCTTATTGACCATCTTTTTCAGTGCCATTTGGTCTTTGACAATGTAATCGTAGGCCCCATATTTCATCGAGTTAATCGCGATGTCAATACTATCTTGGCCCGATAAAAAGATAAATTCTACATCTGGAGCAATTTGTTTGGCTTTTTTCAATACCTCAATGCCATTCATACCATCCAATAGGTAGTCCTGGATGACAATCTTGGGTTGCCGCTCCATGGCTTTTAACACTTCTTCACCTGATGAAAAGGCCTCGGTATTTGTTAACTTGTTGGTCTTCAAATAGCTTACGATTAGTTTGCTGTACACCGGATTGTCTTCAACAACAAAAATTAACGGAGTTTTACTATTTTGCATGGTTAAAGAATAATAAGTTAAATATGCGCTTGTGCAGAATAATTAGCTTTTAATTTTGTTAAAATTAGTAAAAAATTGAACAAAGCAACTTCCAAATGAAATAATATGACGGTAAAAGTATAAAAAAGGGTTTGATAATAAGCCATTTCATTCCATCTCTTTTTCTGGTCTTTTTTGTTTCTTTGTTTAAGAATAAGACTTATGCAGTTAATTATTGACATTGGGAACACCAACATCGTATTTGGAATCAACCAAGCGAATGTTTGGAAAAATATCTGGCGAATCCGAACCGATATCCAAAAAACAGCGGATGAATATGAGGTGATCTTTCGCTCTCTCTTTTCTGGAAGTGATGTGTATCTTGAGGAGATTTCCCGGGTTATTTTGAGCAGTGTAGTGCCAGCGCTCAATGATGATTTCAAGGAGCTGACCGAACGATTTCTGGGGCGGAAAGTATTGCTGATTAAGCCGGATCTTTTTCATCGTTTACCAATCAAAATACTGAATCCCTATCAAATCGGCACTGATTTGGTTGCCAACGCGATAGCAGCCTATACCAAATTTGAGAAACCCTGCATGGTAATTGATTTTGGAACTGCGCTAACCTTTATTACCATTTCGGGTTCGGGCGAAATCCTGGGCGTAGCCATTGCTCCAGGCTTGGGAACAGCGTTGCGCTCATTGGCCGGAAATACCGCTCAGCTCCCCCACGTGCCGTTGGATCAACCACCCTCGGTTCTCGGGAAAAATACCGTGCATGCAATCCAGGCCGGAGTTGTGGTGGGGTATGCCGGCTTGGTAGACCGGATTGTGGAACAAACCGAGGAAGAATTGCAGCTGCCGCTGAAGGTGGTGGCGACCGGAGGACTGTCTGCTGTGCTCAATGGAAAATCCACCAGAATTACGCACTTTGAGCCCAACCTGACACTTGACGGATTGAAGATTATAGGTGATTGCATCGGATGAGGCCAGGTTCATCCCGGTCTCTTCATCGCTTCTAATGCGACCACCAGCTGGAAATAATGTAAGTATTGGATTGTTGCAGCTCAATGGGACTTCCCCGAGCCGGTTTGTTCGGACACGGTCATGGCAAGTCCAAAACTTTACAAGCTTACCGACAAATATCCCCGGTTCAGCGAAATTAAACAGCTAGTTTTTGACAAGCTCACTAACTTGTGTAACGAAATTGGAAAATTAGCGTCAATCAATTAAATGAACCGTGCACATTAAGTCAAAAAGCAAATGGGCCTGGTTGAAGTGAAATTTCCAAATGAAATCCTGAAAATAAATAGTTAAATCCTATGAAAAAGCGACTGATTTTTTTCTCAATCATTTTTGTTTCTGCATTCGCGCTGTCCGGGTGTTTTTTTCTCGGTCCTTCCGTCAAGGGCAATGGCAACGTAACCACTGAGTATCGAGATGTGGGCGACTTTGACCGGGTGAATGTATCCACCGGCTTAAAAGTGGTGATGGTACAATCCGATAAGAATTTGCTAACTGTTGAGACAGACGAAAATCTGCATGAGATCATTCGTACCGAGGTAAAGGGTGGTGAATTGAATATTTTCACTGAAGGACGAATTAAGCAGTTCAGAAAACTGTTGATTACCGTAGAGTTGATTGATTTGGAAGAATTACAATCCAGCTCCGGGGCTCAGGTTAGTTCCGACGGGATGCTCCGGTTGAAGCAATTCTCAACGCAGGCCAGTTCAGGAAGCCAGCAAAGTCTGAGCGTGAACACCGAGAAGCTCGAAGTGAAAACTTCCTCGGGAGCACAAATTACCCTGGATGGAAAAGCCAGAGATGCAGATTTTCGTGCATCGTCGGGTTCGCAACTGAAAGCAGGCAACCTGGTTTCGACCAGTGGAAAGGCCGATGTGTCAAGCGGAGCACATATTTACCTGGAGGTGACCCGTGATTTTGCAGGAGAAGCCTCCAGTGGTGGGCACATTTACTACTCCGGAAGCCCATCTTCAGTGGATATTAAAACATCTTCCGGCGGGAATATTGCCAAACGATAGCTAAAAATTCTAAAAAAATAGGCCAATGAAAACAAATGGGAAACAGGTTTTTCGGGGTGCAGTTGTCTTCATGTTGATGTGGTTGCTGGCAGCACCGGCTTACCCGGCCGGGAAAAAATCAGACAGACAAACGAGAACCACGCCAGCCTTTGATGGGATCTCGGTAAGTAGTGGGATTGATGTGTACCTGAGCCAAGGCAGTTATGAAGAGGTAATCGTTGAAGCTGATCCGAATTGGGTTGATGACCTTTTGACGGAAGTGAAAGACGGGGTATTGCATATTTATCTGAAAAAGAAATTTGGTTTTCAGTGGAATCGAAGCTACAAAGCTTATGTAACTTTTGATGACCTCAGAAGTCTGGCTGTGTCAGCGGGTGCCGATGTTGAATCAGCAGGTCCATTCAGACTGGATCGGCTTAAGATTTCCGTCAGCTCGGGTGCCGACCTTAAGATTGATGACCTGGTGGCGGAGTCAGTGTGGCTCGAAACCAGCAGTGGTTCCGATGCCCGGTTGAGTGGGCAGGTGGTCAACTTCGAAGCTTCCTCTTCGAGCGGAGCCGATATTTCCTGCGGTGGGTTGGTAGTCGAATATTGCAAAGTCAGGGTCTCGAGCGGTTCGGATGCCGAGGTGCATGCAACCAAAAGCCTCAGGGCGAGCGCCAGTAGTGGTGGTGATATCCGATATCAAGGCAATCCTGCACAAAAAGATCTCAATGAATCAAGTGGCGGTGATGTATATGCCCGGTAAAACGGCGGCCGGCCAGGGATTCAAGCCATCATTCGATGGCTTTTTTCTTGACTTTTTGGCGCCAATTCCCCGCAGTTAACATGAAAAGGTCTATTGAGCAATCATTTCATTTTCTCTTTGACGATCAGTGTAAAAGCGAATGATCAACCAAGTGTGACTCATCTAAACTATCTCGCCGTCGAAGAGCGGAATATTTGTTTCTTGTGGTATCGTTCCACCTTCGAGCATGCTCTCAGCCAGCAGCACACAAATCTTCAAACAAATGTTCCCTGACTGCGATGGCTTCCTTCTGATTTTTAAAGCCAAAGACTTCTGCTGTTTGTTGTTTAGTCGGGCTGGAATTTAGATCGAAAGTCAGAAAAGCTCTTTTTCTGCGATCAAAAATTATTACATTTGCTATTCTCTTGCTCAATGGCTTGAAAAGCAAATCATAAACCACAAAAATTAATGAATCAATGAAATCTAAAGAATCTTCAAGGCGCTCGTTTTTAAAAAATACGTTAGCGTTAACGGCCGCTGTTACGGCTGTCCCCACCATTTTAACACAAACGGTTAGCGGAGCTGTTCGCCCCCTGTCGAAGCTGGCCACCGCCGGAGAACGGGTTAACCTGGCTTGCTGCGGAATTGGAAACCGGGGTGGCGAGATCATCCGGTCATTGTACGATACCGGCTTATGCAACATTGTGGCGCTTTGCGATGTGGATATGGGTGCTCCACATACAGAACGAATTCTGAAAATGTTTCCTGATGTTCCACGGTTTCAGGATTTCCGTGAGATGTTCGACCAAATGGGTAACCAGATTGAGGCAGTGAGCGTTGGTGTTCCCGATCATTCTCATTTTCCCATTACGATGCTGGCCATGAGTTTGGGCAAACATGTGTATGTTGAAAAGCCAATGGCTCGCACTTTCAATGAAGTACAACTTATGATGGACGGAGCTGAAAAGTACCAGGTCGTCACCCAGATGGGAAACCAAGGGCACTCTGAGGGCAATTATTTTCAGTTTAAAGCCTGGAAAGAAGCCGGAATTATCAAAGATGTTACCGCCATTACGGCTCATATGAATAGCCCGCGTCGCTGGCATGGCTGGGATACGGGGATCAAAAGCTTTCCGGCTGCCGAGCCTGTTCCGGAAACACTGGATTGGGATCTTTGGCTGACTACGGCACAGCATCATGATTACAATCACGATTACATTAATGGGCAATGGCGCTGCTGGTACGACTTTGGAATGGGAGCCCTGGGCGATTGGGGCGCACACATCATGGACACAGCCCATGAGTTTCTGGATTTGGGCTTACCTTACGAGGTTGATCCGGTGATGTTGGAAGGACACAATAAATTTTTCTTTCCCATGTCATCAACACTTTCGTTTAAATTTCCTGAGCGGGGAGCGATGCCTCCGGTTGAGATCACTTGGTATGATGGCGTAAACAATGTTCCTCAGGTTCCCGACGGCTATGGCGCTTCCGAGCTTGACCCCAATATTCCACCAGCCAGCAACGGTAAAATACAACCTTCGAAACTGAATCCCGGTAAGATCATCTACAGTAAAGAGCTGACCTTCAAAGGGGGCTCACATGGAAGCACGCTGTCCATTATTCCTGAAGAAAAGGGCAGAGACATGAAGTCGCAGTTGCCGGAGGTACCTGAAAGCCCTTCGAATCATTTTGCCAACTTTTTGCTGGCGTGTAAAGGACAGGAGAAAACACGGTCGCCATTTTCCGTGGCCGGGCCTTTAAGCCAGGTGTTCAACCTTGGAGTGCTGGCGCAACAGTTGAATACCAAGCTGATATTTGATCGTGAAACCAAGCAGATTACCAATAATAAGCTGGCCAACGAGCTACTGACCGGAACCAAACCGCGCAAAGCGTGGAAAGAATTTTATCAGCTCTAAACTATCACGGAATTTCATTTCAAAAAGATTACCAAATTAAAAAACGATGAAAAAGCTTTTTTTCTTTTTTGCTCTGGGACTGTCGATTTTCGTTTCGGCACTTGCACAGCCGGAGCGGCCCGGACAACAACCGGCCCCGGAAACCGGAGAATCCTTTAAAGTTGGCATGGCCGGCTACACTTTTGTCAAGTTCGACCTGGATAAAACCTTGGAAACCATGCAGCGCACCGATGTGCATTTTCTGTGTATCAAGGATTTTCATTTACCGATGAATAGCGCGGATGAGCAGATTGAGGCTTTTCATGCCAAACTGAAGGAAAAGGACGTGACCGGATATGCTGTGGGACCGATTTATATGAAGACCGAAGCCGAAGTAGACCGGGCTTTCGATTACGCGAAACGGGTGGGGGTTGACTTGATTGTTGGTGTACCCAGCTATGAGCTGTTGCCTTATGTCGATCAAAAAGTGAAAGACTACAATTTTAAGTTTGCCATCCACCTGCATGGACCCGATATTGAGTTGTATCCTGATGCCGATGATGTATGGGAAAACGTGAAAGACCTGGATCCGAGAATTGGTATGTGCCTGGATATTGGACATGATACCCGGAATGGTAAGGATCCGGTAGCCGATCTGAAAAAATACCATTCGCGCGTTTTTGATGTTCACATCAAGGATGTAACCGGAGCATCAAAACAGGGCTATTCGCTGGAAGTCGGGCGAGGAATCATCGATTTCCCGGCTTTTGTGAAGATGCTGCGCGAAGTAAACTACAGCGGAGTGTGCAGCCTGGAACATGAAAAGGATATGGGCAATCCGTTTATGGGAATTGCTGAGTCCATTGGGTATTTCCGGGGTGTAATTCAATCGACCAAGGAGTGAACCCGGAGTATTAGTTTTTTAAAACGACAAGAGATAACCAGACAAAGGGCATTTTCACAGCGACCCTCTTTCGAGATGGCCGCTGAGAAGATGCCTTTTTTGATGCCCCAACCAAGCTTGGTTTTAGGATAAGAAGGGGTCAAGCCAGTTGCTGGGGGATGCCAGTCCGGAACTTCGCTGCTCGAATGTTCGGCTTGACGCGAGGGGAAACATGTGCTGGCTGGCCTGCTGATTTGCTTATCGCTTTTTGTGCTGCAAAACCGGTTTTGCGATAACCATCAACTGCGGAGCGGTTTGGAACCCATGTTTGGTCAGGCGATCCCTGAAAAGTGGGAGTTGGTCTTTGGTTTGTTCAAATTCAGGCCGTCCCTGTAGTTCTTCCAGCAAGCTGGCCATTTCACGATATTTGTCTTCGAGAAAAAGTTCTTCCCGATTGACTGTTTTCATCTTCAGATGAAGAAAAGAGTCAAGAATCTCAAGTTTATTTTGAACGACGATTTCGAGGATTTCATCCGGAGTCCAGGTAGGGCGGTGGGTGATGCCATGCAGCCGGTCGACAAAGGATTTGAAATGGTGGAGCATCCGCTGGTTTTCCTGTGCCGGGCTGAGCTCTCCGTTCGATATTTCATTGATCAGCAGCCATCCGTCGGGTTTCAAAACCCGCTTCATTTCGTTGAGGGTTTGCTCAATATTTTCGAGATGATGTAGGGCATTGGACAGGGTCACCACGTCAAAGCTGGCATCTTCAAACAGGAGTTGTTCGCCGCTCATCCGGACAAAATCAATTTGTTCCTGTGGAAAACGGAACCGGGCTTCCTTTAGCCACTGTTCTCCCGGGTCGACGCCGGTTATCCGGACTTTTCCTTCAAAAGTAGCGTCAAGCAGTTTGATAAAATCGCCCGTTCCGCAACCTACGTCCAGAATGCTGGCGACCGGCTTATCGCTGAAAAAATGCTGTAGTTGTTTCATAATTAGATCAATAATAAAAATGCAGAGATGGCAGTAATGACAATGACAGCAGTACGGTAGGTTTTTTCAGGAATTCTCCGCACCAGCAAAATCCCCAAAAAAGCACCCAGCGCGATGGCTGGCAAGACCATGAAATCCATTTTCAGGCTGGGCCAGCTAATTGTTTTCCAAATAAAAATATGCAGCGGAAATTTTGAGAAATTCAGAATCAGGAAAAACCAGGCTGAGGTGCCGATGAAATTGTTCTTGGGCAGGTGCATGGCCAGCAGGTAGATGGCGAAAATGGGTCCCGCCACATTGCCGATCATGGTGGCAAATCCGCCCAACACACCCATGGATGCTGCAAACCACCAACTGTCGGGGAAAAAAGTCTTGTCTTTCCGGCGATCTCGCCACAGCATCAGGCCGATGCAGACAAACACCAGAATGGCAATGAGATCCTTAAACTGCTCGTCATTTACGACTTCGCCGACCCACAAAGCCAATCCAACACCTACAAATGCCCAAGGCAATATCTTTACCAGATAGCTCCATTGCGCGTGCCGCCGGTAGTAAGCAACACCAAACAGGTCGGCCATCATGAGAATGGGCAACAATACGCCAGTGGACTGTTTTCCTCCGAAAATAAAAGCCAAAACTGGCACCACGATCATTGAAACACCCGGTACACCAACTTTCGACATGCCGATGAGCATGCCACATATAGCCATTAATAACCACTGCAGGGGAGTCAGATCAAAGGGTGAAAGCACTTCCATGGTGTTTGTTTAGAAGCACAAATGTAGTAAAGTTGGTTCGGAATAGACTAAAGGCATCCAGAAAAAAAAGGCCGGATTGCTCCGGCCTCTAACCCAAAAACACTTAACAAACAAGTATACAAAAACACACTAACTTCACGAATCGATTGGTTGTTTTTCATTGTTGTCTCAAGCATGTGCTTGATGTTCGTCAATTTTTATCAGAAGAAAAAGAACTGTTTCTTCTCTATTTTCTCCCATTTCCCGGGAATCCACTTCCAGCCCTTCGCTTGTTTCTCCCAGTGTCCGGGGCTCCACTGCTTGTTTTCCTTTTTTGGAGCCCAATGTGGGCCTACCCAAACATACATTTTCGATTGCCGGTGCCAGATCCAATGTCCGGGAATCAGCTGGTAGTCGGGGCCGGGCTTTTCGGGTACCGGCAACTTCACTTCCGGTGGGCTGGGTTTCTGTTCAACAGTCACCTGGGCATGTACTGTTCCCGGATACAGCAAAAAAGAACTAAGGCCGACTAGTAAAATGAACAGGGCTCGTTTCATGGCTTCGAGGCTTTTCATTGTTTTCTGGGACTTGAAATTCAAAAACGATGCCAAAAATTCAATTGATGAAAATTGAAGCCTTTCTGGATGCTGAATTTTCCATAGCTAATTGATGCGAATCAATGGAAATTGAGGACTTAAGCTGGCCAGATTTAAAGTATTGAGCACGCAGTTGTTCGGAATCCAGGAAATCGATCCGGATCGCTAAAATATTTTTGAATGAATTTCGTCCAGCTTGGCTTCATCAAAATCTTTAAACCACGTACGAAGCTGTTTTTTTGCTTTTTCCTGAACAGCCGGGGTAATGTTGCCGCTAATTTGCGAAAGCGCGAAAATCAGGACGCCTAAATCGTCGCTAAAGCCAACCAAGGGGAGCAGATCAGGGATGGCGTCGGTCGGGAGGATGAAGTAGCCCAACGCGGCAGCAATAGTTACTTTCGCCTTCACGGGCACAGTCGGTTCTTTCATCAAATGAAAGAGCAGCAAGGCTGAGTAGGCTACTTGCACACCGGCTGTTTTGCCAAACTTTTTCAGTTTACGCAGGAACGACTGTTCATCGTAAAATTGCCGGTAGTCGTTGGTATTCATTTCAAACTCACATTTGTATAATCAACCCGCAGGTCGCCATAGTGTTCAATCATCTCATCAAGGATCTGCTGAACATCATCCAGCTCGGTGGCTTGCAGCAATTTGATGCGTCGTGAACGAAAATCAGGCAGACCGGGAAAATATTTGGCAAAGTGGCGACGCATCATTAAAATAGCCGAGCGCTCGTTGGCTTTCCATGCGATGGACTGCTGAAGTTGGTCGCGCAGGCGGTCAACCACCTCGGAGACGGTTGGTGGAGGAAGCATTTCACCGTTTTCCAGGTAGTGCTTGACTTCGTTAAAAATCCAGGGACGCCCAATTGATCCGCGCCCGATCATTAAGCCATCGACTCCGCTCATTTTCAGGCAGGCCAAAGCTTTTTCGGGGCCGTTGATGTCGCCATTCCCAATGATGGGGATTTTTATGCGGGTGTTGTTCTTGACTTCAGCAATTCGGTTCCAGTCTGCTTCGCCGGTATAAAGCTGTTTCCGGGTGCGTCCGTGAATGGCCAGGGCTTGGATTCCAACATCCTGCAGACGCTCTGCCACTTCCTGTATGACCAGTGAGTCTTCGTCCCATCCCAGACGGGTTTTCGCGGTCACCGGCAGCGATACGGCCTTGACAATTTCCGCCGTCATTTTTTGCATTTTTTCCAGGTCTTGCAGCATCCCGGAGCCAGCCCCTTTGTTAACGATCTTTTTCATGGGACAACCGTAGTTGATATCGATAAAATCGGGCTGAAATTCTTCAGCAGCCAGCGCAGCCCGCACCATCGACTCGATGTTGGAACCGTACACCTGGATGGCAATGGGGCGGTCGGCTTCAAAAAGCTGCATCTTCTGTTTGGTTTTGTCCACCTCGCGGATCAGCGCTTCGGATGACACAAATTCAGTGTACATCACATCGGCGCCATGCTGTTTGCAAATGTGGCGAAATGGCTTGTAAGTGACATCTTCCATCGGCGCCAGAAACAAGGGGGTTTTGCCTAGCTCAATTGATCCAATCTTCACGTTTCTACATTTTAATGCGACAAAGATATAAAACAAACTGAGTTTCAAAGTTTCCGGTTCCACGGTCCAATATCCAGGTTTTTTTTTTGCGAATTGCAAGCTATCTTTGAGCGTTTAGAAAAACATCGCTATGTCAATAACTGCTTTCCACGGGATGAAGCCTGGAGCCCAAATAATTTTTGCGGCATTTGTCATTTTGCTCTCTTTCTTGGTTGTGTTTGCCCTTTCGGTGGCTGCCCTCGTTCCAATCGTTGGTTTGTCTGAAATGATGAACAGCTTGTCGGGTGCCGATCCATCCAATGCACAAACCATTGCTCTGCTAAAATATTTTCAGGTTGTTCAGTCCATCGGGCTTTTCGTGGTTCCTTCGTTTGTGTTGGCCTATCTGTTCGAAGGTAAAGTGGTGGCTTACCTGGCTCTGGACAGGAAGGCCGGAGGTCAGGCCATTGTCATCGGCTTGCTGGCTGTGTTGGCAGCGGGGCCGCTGGTTGGTTTTTTGGGCGAGTGGAATGAATCCATGAAGTTGCCCGAATTTCTGGCTGGGTTTGAACGTTGGATGCGGAGTATGGAAGATAGTGCGGCGGAGCTGATCGAGCGCTTCATCCGGGTGGAAACCCTTTCGGGCTTGCTGTTCAACCTGTTTATGATTGCAGTCATTCCGGCTGTGGGTGAGGAGTTGCTTTTTCGTGGTGTGGTTCAGAAAATTTTTACTAACATGACCCGTAACTACCATTGGGGAATCTGGATTTCGGCTTTTTTGTTTAGCGCCTTGCATATGCAGTTTTTTGGTTTTCTTCCGAGGATGGTTCTTGGCGCTTTGTTTGGCTACCTGTTGGTGTATTCCGGTTCGATGTGGTTGCCCATTCTGGCCCATTTTCTGAACAATGCCTTGGGTGTGCTGGCTTTGCATGCCGAAAATAAAGGAAGTGAAGCCATGGAATCCATGAATCAATACGCTGAATCGATGAGTGCTTCGGCAGTGATGGCAATAATCAGTCTGGGTATTTCGCTTCTGCTCTTATATTTTTTGAAAAAACAGCCGAAAGATTAATTGAAATTGAGGTTGATCTGCAGCTTTTCAGCTTCCATTCGTTTCAGTTCTGATTGACGATAGACATATACCACCCCGTATTGTTGGGCTCTTTCGCGACGATTTTCATCTGATAAACGGCTAAAATGCTCTTCCACCTCGTTCCACAACTGTTGGATGATTGTATCTGCTTCGTCTCGGGTTTCCTGCACTTTTAGTGAAGCACGGTCCGTATTGTTTTGCAGAATTTTTTGATGGTGAAAAGCATCTTTAAAGTTTTCGAAATGAACCTTTACCAAGGCGATTGACGGGCTGTAAATGGCACTTCCTCCGTTCATACAGCGTTTTTGTTCGCCCAAAATAATTCGTTCGCCCCAAGCCAACACATCCTTTTCGAGGTTGAGTGGCGGAACATCAAAAGCGTTGGGGTTGAGTCCGTAAAATTCGCGTACCTGGGGTTTCATTTCTTCGCGCTGGATGGCAAAATTTAAGACCTGGACAAAATGAGACAGGTACAATTTGGCTTTCTTGAAAATATTGCCATAATCGTTTGCCCTGTCAAATTGAATTTGCTTGGCGGCCTGCAATTGACGCACCGAACCCGATAATCGGGGATACAACATCTGGATGCGTTCCAGTGTTTGCTGACTGAAAGCCAATTCATTCAGTGCTGTTCTTTTTCCTTTTTCCAGGGCAGTCTCTATGGCTTTCATTCGTGCTTGGTCGGTATTTGGCAACCTTCGGTAGGGCATGTATTTTTGTTTTGATTAGTACGAAGGTATGAAATCTGAGCATGCAATTCCATGCCTTGTTTACAAAACTAATTAACAGACCGTTGTTTAAAAGTCAGTAATAACGGGCTGTTCGCATACTTTTGGTAAAAATAAGTAAGGCGAAGGAGTGGTTGTACACAAGTTAATGAACATCTGGTTTGGTCGATGAAGTAGTCTCCGCTGCAGCATGGAATCCGAGTCTGAGTACAACCAGCAGAATTTCGTTTGGCGGTTTTACCGAACGAAGGTTTAGTGATTTCAATCCATGTCGGGTACCCCAGAAGCTGGTTTCTTGAAAATTTCTATTTTGAAATTTCAAGCATGCGGATAATCGGAACCTTGGCTTGTTCGATCACCTCAGCAGAAAGCCTGACCTCTGGTTGTTCGTGTTTCATGCAGATGTACAGCTTTTGCAGGCTGTTAAGTTTCATGTAAGAGCAGTCGTTGCAAGCGCAGGTTGAGTCATTTCCCGGAGCAGGAATGAAAATCTTATCGGGACAGGCTTTATTCATTTGATGAAGAATGCCGCTCTCGGTAGCCACGATAAATTTCTTGCCGGTGCTTTCCTGTACATAGTTCAGTAACGAACTGGTGGAACCAATGTGTTTGGCAAGCAGCAGCACCGGTTTTTCGCATTCCGGATGGGCAATGAATTCGGCATCCGGATGTTCATCCATCAGCTGAATGATTTTTTCAACCGAGTACTGTTCGTGCACCATACAGGCACCGTCCCAAAGGACCATGTCGCGCCCGGTGAGGCTGTTGATGTAGTTGCCCAGGTTTTTGTCGGGTGCAAAAATCAACTTGGCATCTTTCGGGAAACTGTTGACGATTTTAACTGCATTGGAAGAGGTGCAAACGACATCGGTCATCGTTTTCAGCTCGGCTGTGCAGTTAATGTAGGAAATGACCTGGTGCTCGGGATATTGCTTTTTCCATTCGGCAAATTTGTCTGCCGGAGCCGATTCGGCCAAAGAACAGCCGGCTTTCAGATCGGGTAGGATGACTTTTTTCGAAGGGTTGATAATCTTGGCCGTTTCAGCCATAAAATGAACACCCACAAATACGATCATATCGGCTTCGGTTGTTGCGGCAGCTTGAGCCAACTGGAGGCTGTCGCCTACGAAATCAGCGATATCCTGTAAATCTCCTTCCACATAGTAATGGCTCAAAATCACGGCATTCTTCTCAGCTTTCAGCCGCTTGATTTCCTTTACCAAATTCAGTTTTGGATCGACTTGTTCATCAATGAACCCTTGCTTTTCCAACATTTCCTTAACCGCTAACTTTTCCATCTTCAACACTCCTTTTTTCCAAATAAGGTCACAGACCTGGTTATATCTGATTTCGTGTTCCAGGGCCTACAGAAATTGTCTGCAGCATCTGACAACGAATAATACTACATTAAAAACAGCCTGCAAAATTAAGAATTTGTCTAAAAAACAGATAACAATCTTTAAATGTTTTAGCTTGAGCCTATTCTCGCAAGTTCATATCCAGTTCAATGGCTCAGGAAAGCAGGCGCAAAAAACCCCTGACAGAACGAGTATCTGTCAGGGGTTTGCCTCAGAGTGAGGGGTAATTGGTATTAGTTGAGTTTCATTTTTGCATTCTCTACGGGATTAACGTCTGACGTAACAGGTCGCATCCGGAAGGAATAGCGGTAACTTTTTTCGGTTAAGCGGTATTCATCATGTGTCCAGGCACCCCAACTGTTGTCGCCACCAACACCCATTTGTTTGTAGTCGATGTTTATGGAAGTGAGATCACGCGGTTTGACGTCGTCGATATGTCGGTTAACAGGTTTTACACCTTCTTCCTGGCGACCATCGGTACGCTCGGGCGATTCAAAATCTTCCATAATGTTGTGGTGTGCACTCACTGACAGTAGCGGTTGTCCGACGAACAGCAGGCCATTCCCGGCTTCGTTGGTGATGGTCATCCAACGAACATCAGTTTTGTTGCCGTTTTCCTGCGGCCGCAGGTAGGCCCAATATTGGTCAGCAACAGGTCCGGAATACTTGCCGACAAAAGCCGATGTTTTACGATCCCAGTATGATTCGTGCGGTCCACGTCCAAACCAGCTCATTTGATCAAACTGTCGAGGCATCTGCAGGTTCATACCCATGCGGACAATCTCGGGCAGATCGTCGTTGGCCATTTTAAATTGGTTGTCGACCACTACGTCGCCACTACCATAAACGGTGTAGCTTGAGCTATAGTCGGCAATTTTTTCACCTTGCTCATTGGTCAGGTCAAATTTGAAATCAACAAACAATTGGTTGGCCGCTTTTTTGGTAAGCTCGACGGATTTCACCTTCCGGTTTTCACCGGCTTTGCGCCACACGCGACTACGTTTGTGCAGATCGTTCCCGAAGTCGTTGTCGATTGGGGCACGCCAGAAATTCGGAATCGGGCCTTCTTTCAGCAGTTCTGTTTCTCCTGATTGAAAGCTACTTAATACCCCAGCTTTCTTGTTGAAAGTCAGGCTAAAGTCTTCGCCTTGAATGAAAATTTCGGAGTCAGTTTCCTTGGCTTCAAGTGCAGGAAATTCGGTGACGTTAGCTTTTGGAGCTGCCTTTTCGAAAGGCAGTTTCATTTGTTCGGCGGCCAGTTCATAATCGGCAGGAACCAGTCCCTGTGCTGTTTTTGTTTTAGCTGAGAAGTTCAGGAAGTACTCGGTGCCTGGTTTTGGGTCGATGGAGTAATCGAGTTGTACGTCGGTCGTTGCTCCGGGAGCCAGTTCAAAGCCGGCCAGCGGTCCTTCTTTTACCACTTCGCCATCGGCAGTTATGGTCCAGCTCAAGTCCAGCTCGGATAAGTTGGTGAAGGCATATTTATTTTCAATTTCAACAATGCCCGTTTTTAGGTTTTTCGCTGCGAACCCCACGTTTTGATAGACTTTCTTTACTTCCAATAAATGAGGTTTGACATCACGGTCGGGGTCAACCAGTCCGTTATTGCAGAAGTTGCCGTCGGATGGCACCGTATCCGGGCCAAAGTCACCGCCATAAGCCCAAAATTCTTCACCTTCCTCGTTGGTGGTCAGCAGTCCCTGGTCAACCCAGTCCCAAATGCAGCCACCTTGCAGAACATCATAACTTTCAATCAGGTCCCAGTAGTCTTGCAAGTTACCCACACTGTTACCCATGGCGTGCGCATATTCGCACTGAATCATTGGTTTATCCGGGTTTGACTTGGCGTATTTTTCCATGCGCTCAATTGTGGCATACATGGGGCAGTTAATGTCGGTGTTATCGCCGCCATGTGCTTGCTCGTACTGAACCGGGCGGGTCGAGTCTTGTTCTTTCAGGTAGTTGTAAGTAGCCATGAAGTTAACCCCGTTTCCGGCTTCATTTCCCAGCGACCAAATGATGACGGACGGCTGGTTTTTGTCACGCTGGAACATGTTTTTGGTCCGGTCCAGGTGCGCCTTTTGCCAAACCGGGTCTTTGGCCAGCGATTCTTTTCCGTAACCCATACCATGCGATTCAATATTGGCTTCGTCAATCAGGTAAAGTCCGTACTGGTTGCAGAGTTTGTACCACAATTCGGGTTGTGGGTAGTGCGAGGTTCGGACGGTATTGATATTGTGCGTTTTCATGGTCTCAATGTCCTTGAGCATGGTTTCCTGATCTACCACATGGCCGTTTACATCGTGGTGCTCGTGCAGGTTAACCCCTTTTACGTAAATGGGTGTTCCGTTCACCATCAGCTGGGCATTTTTAATTTCAACCGTGCGGAAGCCTACATCCTGACGAAGAACCTCAATGGTGTTGCCGGCTTCATCTTTCAAGGTGAGCAGCAACAAGTATAGATTTGGGTGTTCGGCTGACCATTTTTTTATGTTGGGAAATGTTTCTTCAAAAGAAATCATTTCGCTGGGATTAGCCAATTCTACTGTTTGCTCGAACGATTTAAGGGGTGTGGTTCCATCAAATAGTTCGGCCAGTAAGGTCACTTGTTGGGCCGCATCGGCTGAATTGACAAGTTCCACATCGAGGGCAAATGTTCCATTCTGGTAGTTTTCGTCCAGCCCGGCTGTTACCCGGAAATCGTGTATGTTTTGCTTGTTTCGGGCCATCAGGAAAACGTCGCGGCTCATGCCACTGAGGCGCCAGAAATCCTGATCTTCGAGGTAGCTGGCGTCGCTCCAACGAAAAACTTCGACGGCAATTGAATTTTTACCACTTTTCAGCAACGGTGTGATGTTGAATTCGGCTGGTGTTTTGCTGTCTTCGCTGTAGCCAACAAATTCTTCATTCAGCCAAACATTCATGGCTGAGCTCACTGCGCCAAAATGCAGGATGATGTCTTTTTCTTTCCAATCCGAAGGAATCGTAAAGGTTCGTTTATACGAACCAACCGGGTTGTAATGGTCCTGAATAAGCGGTGGCGTTTTGGCGTGTGGATACTTCACGTTCGTGTAGATGGGATAGTCAAATCCTTCCACTTCCCAATTTGAAGGGACTTTTATTTCGTCCCAGTCACCTGTGTCGTAGTCATTCTTGAAAAACCAGAATGGGCGTTCCCCCGGATTTTGTGCCAGGTGAAACTGCCAGGTGCCATTGAGTGACAGCAGATTTGGAGATTCCCATTTTTCATCGGCGATCGCTTGTTCTGCTGTTGCGTAAGGAATGTAGTGCGCTCGTGGCGCTTCTTTGTTGATTTGAACAATTTCAGGATCTTCCCAAGGTTTGGGAGAAGGTTCTTCGAAAGGAACATTTTCATATTTGCTGGTGCATGAAAATCCCAGAAGAAGAACGAAAAGTAGTGTCATTGAGTAGTAGTAGCTTTTCATTTTTCAGAATTTAGTTTGTAAGCCTAACCGGTTGGTACTGGTAGGTATGCAAAAATCTTAAAAATAAGATTCAATTCCAAGAAGAAATTGAAATTTTTAGCTTAGGATGATTTCCCTTGTTAGGTCTTGACAAAGAAAACACAAAGCCCATAATCGGCGTGGACTTTCACAGGCAGTTTATGGGCTTTTCGACCTGAATGAAAGCTCACCATGCGATACAATCCCCGGCTCTCTTTGTTTGGCAAAAAACTTATCTACAAAATGCATGAAAGATATGAACATGTGATTATTCTTACGTTTTCGTACGTGATTAAAATTGTAATTTGAAGCAAGGATTTCGCCCGGGATTGAGTGTTTTTGTTTATCGTAATTTCTTAACAGAAAAGTTACAGGTTGTTAATTATTGGTAAGCATGTTTTAGTGTTATTTGTAATAAATCTTAATCTATTTTCTATGAAGACAAAACTGAAAAATTACACTTTACTATTTCTTCTGATGCTCCTGGCATCTTCTGCGGTTTTTTCGCAGATCACAACTTCGGGAATGACCGGAACCGTGGCTGCTGAATCTGGAGAGAGACTCCCGGGAGCGACTGTTTTGGCGATACATGAGCCATCGGGAACTCAGTATGGAACTGTTACAAACAGCGAAGGTTTGTTTGATTTACAGGGAATGCGATCTGGCGGGCCGTACAGGGTGGAAGTCTCTTTTGTTGGCTATAATAAGGGGGTTTACACCGATATCAGGTTGTACTTAGGCGAAACATTTCTATTAAACGCAAAACTCAAGGAGAGTTCGGTTGACGTTGGCGAAGTGGTGGTACTGGGAGCAAAAGCTTCACCTTTTCGAACCACCAAGACCGGGGCAACCACCAATATCTCGAATGAGCAGATGAACGCCATGCCGACCATTAACCGAAGCATTTCGGACATTGCCCGCATTTCACCCTACGCCAATGGAATGAGCTTTGCCGGTGGTGACGGCCGCTCCACCAACTTCACGGTCGACGGAGCAAACTTCAACAACAACTTTGGATTAGGTTCGGCGCTTCCAGGTGGCGGTAATCCGATATCGCTGGACGCAATCGAAGAAGTGCAGGTGGTGATTGCGCCTTTCGATGTGCGCCAGACTAACTTTATTGGGGGTGGTCTCAATGCCATTACCAAGTCAGGAACCAACACTTTCAAGGGTTCGGCTTATCACTATTTTACGAACGAGGACTTGCGGGGTAATAAAATTGGAGATGTTGATTTTGGCGAACGTCCTGAAGAGTCAACGAAGATTTATGGTGCCACTTTTGGAGGACCAATCATCAAAAATAAATTGTTCTTTTTTGTCAATGGTGAATATGAAGTACGCCCGGGACAGGTGGTCACCTGGAGACCATCTGAGGATGGTGTTGCAAACACGGATCTGTCGCTTTCGCGCACAAGCGTTTCTGACATGGAGCGGGTTCGCCAGCATCTGATTGACAATTACGGCTATAATCCCGGCTCGTACAGCAGCTATCCGGCTGATGAGAGCAACAAAAAACTTTTGGCTCGCATCGACTGGAATATCAATCAAGCCAACAAGGCGAGTTTTCGGTATAATTACACCAAAAATCAAGCATGGAATCCGACCAACGGAAATTCAAATGATGCTGGTTTTCGGAACCGAAACATGGATCGTATTTCACAATATTCCATGGCTTTCTCCAATTCGCTCTATTCGATGGATAACATCGTCAATTCATTTTCTTTGGATTTGAACAGCCGTATTTCAGAGAAGTTCTCGAATCAGTTTTTAACTACTTATACCAAAATACAAGATGTTCGCGGGTCCGAATCTGCTCCGTTTCCTTTCATCGACATTATGAACGGTGTTACCGGAGATGGACGACAAATTCTTGAACCCTATATGTCGGCCGGTTATGAATTATTTACCTGGAATAATGGTGTGAATAACAACATTTTCAGCATTGTCGATAATGCGACTTTCTATTTGGGGAGTCATAAAATTACGGCTGGGGTAAGCTATGAACACCAAATGGCGAACAACTCTTACATGCGGAATGGAACAGGCTATTATCGTTATGCGAGTATTGAAGATTTCTTAAACCAGGCTGCGCCAAGAGATTTTGCCCTGACCTATGGTTACGATGGCGAAACGAACCCGGCTGCAGAAGTGGCCTTTAATCAGTTTGGTCTTTATGCTCAGGATGAATGGAATGTAAATTCGGATGTTAAATTAACCTACGGTATTCGCGCCGACTATTTGAAATACGAGGACAACATTATCAGGAACAACGCCATTTATGAGTTGGATTTTGGTGGCAGAAGAATTGATACCGGCGAATGGCCGGATGCAAAAGTTCAGCTTTCTCCAAGAGTTGGTTTTACCTGGGATATTAAGGGAGACCAATCCTTAAAATTACGTGGAGGTACGGGTATCTTCGCCGGAAGGTTGCCGCTGGTGTTCTTCACCAATATGCCAACCAACTCGGGAATGGTGCAGGGTAGTTATGCTGCCGTTACCAGGTACAGTTCCGATGGTACAATAACCAGTGTTGATCCGGCTTTGGCTTCATTGGCCGGTCCAATGATTACCGATGTAAGCGAGATGATCTCCGCGCTGAATCTGCCCAACACCATTACGCCGGAGCAAGGAGTTTTGCCACGTGATGTGAATGCCATCGATCCGGATTTTAAAATGCCCCAGGTGTGGAAATCATCGCTGGCCCTGGATTTTAATCTTCCGGTTTCCTTCCCTATGTCAGTTACGGTGGAAGGGATCTACACCAACACGATTAACGGAGTGATGCTAAAGAACTATAACCTGGAGCAACCCGATAATAGCTGGCAGCGTTTCAGTGGCCCCGATGATCGTTACATCTACCCGGATGCTGACGAGATTACTTTTACTTCGAAAAATGCCTATGTGTTGGCGAATACCAGTAAAGGATGGGGAGCCATTGGAAACATCACCGTCAAAGCCGAGCCTGTTGAGGCTTTGAATTTGATGGCTGCCTATACGTATACCGAATCGAAGGAAATTTCGGGTATGCCCGGCAGTAACGCTGCCTCGGCATACAATGGGCTTGTGACCGTGAATGGGCCGCATTTGCCTACTGTTCAGCGTTCGCAGTATGTTGTTCCCGGCAAAGCCATTGCCTCTGCTTCGTATAAAATTCCCTGGTTGAACAGTACCGTTAAATCGGCAACAATCGTCAACGTGTTCTACTCCGGATATTCCGCTGGCGGCTACAGTTTTACCTATGCAAACGATATGAACGGCGATGGATATGCTGCTGACCTGATTTATATTCCCGCAGAAAAAGGGGAGATTAATTTTGTAAGCACAGCCGACGAAAATGCTTTCTTCGAGTTTATGGCACAAGATGACTATCTGAACAATCATAAAGGCGAGTATGCCGAAGCAAACGCAGCAAGGGCGCCTTGGGTGCATCGCTTTGATTTGCGTCTGGCCCGCGAGTATTATTTGAAAATTGGGGACAGAACAAACACCTTACAGTTTAGTCTCGATTTCTTGAACTTTGGAAACCTCCTGAATAGCGAATGGGGAGTTGAAAAAAACATGTTCGAGGCCAACAACGGACAGATTCTGAAGTACGAGGGAGTGGATGCGAACAATGTTCCGAACTTCTCCATGGTTAAAGATGCTGATGGAAACTATTTGTCAAAGTCTTATTCTACCTATTATAACTACAACCAGTGCTGGCAACTGCAGGTTGGCGTGCGCTATATTTTTTAGGGGTCTGAATAAAGAAGGAGTCTGGTTTCAAAGAAGAGGCTGTCCAATATTTTAGGGCAGCCTCTTTTTTTTCAGAAAAAAACCGGAAAGCTGTTACGAAGGACTTCCCGGTTTCGAAAAAAAATCTCAACTGTGCGGTTTTTAGACTGATAATCCGGGCATTGGTTTAACAACTCACTTTTTTTATTTTTTTCTGTAGGAAATATGGGAACAAAATTTTTACATTTGTCACGGATTTGGTTCCAACGATCCGGCGACTGCCAGATCAGGATCAAAAGGGAATCCGGTTAGAATCCGGAGCTGTACCCGCAGCTGTAAGCCTCGAATGATCTTTCTGAAACCCCAGCCACTGTTCCACAATTTCGGGACGGGAAGGCATCAGAAAGAGAGGTGAGCCAGAAGACCTGCCAAAATCGTTTTGAATATTTAACAAAGGCTTCGGGAATAAAGCTAGTGAAATGTAATCACGTATTTTTCACAAATCTTATCCTAAGCTCATTCTACTAAATTAGAAATGAGAAGGTTTATTTTATTATCAGGACTATTGAGTCTTCTGTTTGGCGGGCTTTATGCGCAGCAACCCAGTGTGGCCGATACCATTTTGTTGCACGAAGTGACCTCGTATGCACCTTACAAAAAGTACCAGGCAGGCGCTAAAATGGAAAGCATTTCGGCTGAACAAATGCAATTTTCGCCGGAAGGTGGCTTGGACAACCTGTTGATGCGTTTTACACCCATCTATGTGAAATCGGACGCTGGTGGCCTATCAACCATTCGTTTGCGTGGCACGGCGCCCGACCACACCTCAGTCAATTTTGGCGGCATCAATGTCAACTCCCTTACTTTGGGACATTCCAACATGGCATCCATCCCCTCGTATTTGTTTGATGGTTTGGATCTGCAATACGGCAGCTCATCGGCTGTTAACGGCTCAGGGTCAATTGGCGGAGCCATTTATCTGGGCTTGCAAAATAATTGGACAGATGGTTTGAAACTGAAAACAACCATCACGCAAGGATCTTTTGGTGAGCAGCTTTACGGAGCAAAAATATTTGCCGGAAACGGGAAGCTGGAGTCTGTTACCCGCTTTTTTTACTTCAGCAAGAAAAACGATTTTCCTTTTGAAAACCCTTACACCGGCGATGTGGAAAACCGCGATCCGGTAAAAGACCGGCAGCAGGGAGCAGCCATTGAAAACCGGGGGGTGATTCAGGAGTTGAACTACCGTTTTCACCCTGATGAGTTCATAACCTCAGCCATTTGGCTGGAGCAGGATTGGCACGAGGTACAGCCCAATATGCCCACCAACCTGAATTTGAAAACTTTGGAAGAGCTGGACAACCAGCATGTCAGGCTTTGGTCCGAATATCAAAACAACAAACATCCGCTAAACTTACGCGCCGGCTTGGGGTATGTGCATGATCTGCAGGTTTATGACAGCATAGCAGAACAGCGCATTGGCACTGACCGCCTGATTTCGGAACTGGAGCTAAAACAGGATCTGAACCCGGGCCTGGGCTACAAAGCCGGCATAAAATACCGGTACATTGTGCCGGATGTGTACGCATTTTCAGAGGAAGTGATTGATTCGGAGCAACAGTTTGATGCTTATTTATCGGCCTTTTTAACAGCCTGGCACCGGCTGAAAATCACGCTTAACTTGCGCCAGTCGTTTGTCACAAATTTTTCAGCACCATTCACACCTTCCTTGGGTGCCGAATACCGGCTGTTTACGAATGAAACATCGATCTTAAAGCTGAGTTCTGCAATCGCCAAAAGCTACCGCGTGCCGACTTTCAACGACCGTTACTGGGGCACACAGGGAAATCCGAATCTAAAAGCAGAAGACGGAATGAACTATGAACTGGGGCTGAATTATATTCTTTGCCAGGAAGGTTTTCAAACTGATTTAAAGCTGAATGCTTTTTACATGGATGTGGAAAACTGGATTGAGTGGCGAAACTTTGGTGTTTGGCAGGCCCGAAATTTAATGGAGGTCGTAAGCAAAGGTGTTGAATTGCAGTCGACTACCGACTGGCAGTTGGGGATGACAGATCTGAACCTAAGGCTTAATTACAGTTTCAATCCGGTAGAAGCAGTTGAAAATATTTCGGAGACCGGAATCACCCATCGACAACTCATTTATGTTCCCAAACACATGGGCAACGCTTTTTTCATGGTAACGCATAAGCAATGGCAGTTTTATACCGACGGGGCTTTCACCGGGAGGCGTTATTCCGATGATTTTGGCTATGAGCTTGACCCCTATTTTTTGACCAACTGCGGACTTTTGCGGTCAATCAATTACAACCGCCAGCAGTTCAAGGTGTCTTTTTCTGTTCAAAACCTGTTCGATGTGGATTACCAAAACCAACGTTATTATGCCATGCCCGGGCGAAGCTTCCGAATCAGTATTTCAACCAATTTGAATATTATTTAAACTAAAATTTATATCTCATGAAAAAGTTTTTTAAATACTTCACCGTTTCATTTTTTGCGCTGGCAGTGCTGAGTTCTTGTAATAAAGGCGATGACGAGCCGGATCCGTTTCCCAGTAATCTCGTGAAAGGAGCTTACATCATCAACTATGGAAATTATAATGCTGGCGGAGCGAGCATCACCAAATTTGAGTATGATACCGATCAATTAACCAACTTTTATTACCAGCAACAAAATCCGGGATTGGAATTGCTTTCCAATATTCAGTATGCCTATAAGAAAGATGATCAAATCTTCATGATGGGGAACAGCCCGGATCAAATTATCACGCTCAACCCCTTGTTTGAGCAAACAAAAAATGGGGTCACTGATCAAATCACCAAGCCCAGGGCCTGTGTGGCCAGCGGCGATTACCTTTACATTTCCTGCTGGGGTGAGCCGGATGCCGGCTGGAGTGTCATGCCAAATTCCTACATCGCCAAATACAACATCATGACGCAAACGGTTGAGGAAACCATTAGCCTGCCCGGGGGACCCGAAGGTGTGGAGATTGCCAATG
>ENA-ORCT01000297-ORCT01000297.1-marine-metagenome-genome-assembly--contig:-NODE-297-length-25547-cov-19.013624_pt1 | contig 25547 bp, 21 predicted proteins | sample MGYA00248632_ERZ508511 | MGnify/ENA primary metagenome ERZ508511 (study PRJEB26182, sample SAMN06268839) | marine metagenome | isolation source: Tt an P1-techrep anaerobic enrichment on pine from...
GCCACCCAGAATCGGCAGGACGCGGTCAAGCAGTTGGCCGGTGACTGTGATCTGATGCTGGTGGTGGGCTCCCCCAACAGCTCCAACTCCAATCGCCTGCGGGAACTGGCTGAGCGCATGGGTACGCCTGCCTACCTGATTGATGAGGCTGCCCAGATAGAGCCTGAATGGCTGGCGGGCAAAAAGGCAGTAGGCGTAACTGCGGGTGCCTCAGCACCGGAGGTGCTGGTGGCGGATGTGATCAATCGGCTCAAGGAGCTGGGTGGTGAAGAGCCGGAGGAAGTGTCCGGGCGTGAGGAGAATATTGTGTTTTCCATGCCGAAGGAATTGCGGATTGATGCTGTAAATGTGTGAGCTGTGTCTTACTTTGGCGAGCTGATTCCCGCTTGTCAGTCAGAAGCCGCCACTTGTCGATGACATCTGGCGGTTTTTTTGTACGTCTTTATTCTATAGAGATGAAAAATTGTTCAGGGAGCTGGCTTATGCGCAGTACTAGAGCGCAGCGAGGATTTACACTGATTGAGTTGTTGGTTGTGATCGTGCTGGTTGGCATAACGGCGGCGATAGCTGTGCCGAATTTTGGCCGTCTGATTGATTCCAGTCAGCACTCGGCAGCCGCAAACGACATGTCTGGTTTGCTCAACTTCGCCCGCTCAGAGGCGATTCGTCGAGGAAGCGGGGTAGCGGTTTATGCGAGGGATACAAGCAACGCCAATGCAGGGTACGCCGTGTGTATTCAAACTGCGTTAGCGGCCTGTAAGGCGGGCACGGCAGGTCCAGATCAGCTCCTCAGAACCACCAACTCGCTCCCTGGAACTGTGACCGTGAGCCAAATGACGCCATCCTCGGCGGCCGATCTGATCTTTAATGGCCGAGGCATGGCTAGTCAGCAGTTTGATTACCGAGTATGTGGACAGTCTGGTTCAGAGGCGGTCGATATTGAAGTGAACGTTGGTGGTCAGGTTCGAGTTGATAGCAACACGGGTACAAATTGTCCTTGAGGAATGCTTGTTGTGAAACAGCGAAACGCACATTTGCCTTACAAAGATAAAGGGTTTTCCCTGATTGAGGTGCTGGTGGCCGTTCTGGTTTTGGGGATCGGCTTGCTGGGAGCGGCAGCGTTGCAGTTGCTGTCGTTGCAAAACATCAGTAATGCCGAACTTCGAACTCAGGCGACCTTGTATGCTCAGGAGCTGACAGAGCTGGCAAGAACCACCAACACCCCAACTGACTTCGAGCAATCGGGAGGTAGTACTGCTTCCTGCTCATCGCTGTCAGGGCAGTTTCAAGTCTGGTGTGATGCCATGTCCCAAACCCTTCCGGGAGCGACGTTTGAGTCCAGTTGGGATGGGGCGACCAACGAGTTTACAGTTCAGGTCCTCTGGCCAGAACGCATTATGTTTCTGGATGCTACGGCAACAACCGCCGCCGGCGAAGGCACATCAGACTACACATTGGTCACGAGGTTCCAGTGATGAAGGATTTGGGTAAACAGGCGGGATTGACGCTCGTTGAACTTCTTATTGCATCAGTGCTCGGGCTGCTCCTGACACTGGGCGTGGCTCAACTCTTTGTCAGTGGGAGTGACACATTCCGTTTGGCGGAGTCTATCGGGCGTATGCAGGAGTCTGGCAGGCTGGCGCAGGATATCCTGGGTAGAACTATTCGCAATGCCGATTACTGGGGATGCCTCAATTTTGCAGAGGTTGACAGTATCCTGGATGAGACCCACGCGAACTATGATCCTGATTTGCATGATTTCTCCAGTCCAGAGGCTCTTCAGTTCGACATCGGTGATGGCACGCAAGCAGCCACGGGCACGGTAGTGATTCAGCTTAAGGGAGCCCGCAGTCCAGGTATAAGTATGACCGGTATAAATGCGTCTTCAGCCGTGGTGGATGTCTCGTCGCTACCTTCAGGCTTGCTTGGGGCCGGAGGTGTTGTGTTGCTGACCGACTGTACCAACGGTGTGATTTTTCAGCTCTCAGGCGTCAACGAGACGTCTCTGAAACTCCAGCATAACACCGGAGCTTCTGTCGTACCCGGTAACATCAAGAGCGGTGGTGGTTGCCCAAATGGCAGTAGTTCTGCCAACTGTTTCCCAGATACCTATACGTCCGGCGATATCTTTGTGCCGTTTTCAGAGCGCTATTACATCCGGGACGATGGCGGTCGACGCTCTCTGGTATTTGAGGGATTAGGCGGCACCGGGGTTGTTAACCGTCAGGAAATTGTCTCGAATGTGATTGATATGCAGGTGCAGGTTGGCTCCGGTCCGCAGGGCGACAACGTTATTAATAACTGGCAAACCGTCAATGCGGCAAACCTGGCAACGATCAATGACACTTCCGTGACTTATGTGAAAGCGATACGGGTCAGCCTCCTCGTACGTAGCCATGAAGATGGCGTAGCAGGGTCGCTACAGGATGCTTGTTACCCTTCCTGGTCGAATTGTGCCGGTGGTAATAATTGGACCCCGGCCAATACGGCTGACCGCCACTATTATCGGGTTTACACGTCAACGTACAGCATTCGAAATCGTCTTCTGGATACATCGCCATGAGTCAATTAAATACTTCTTTGCCAACCAATCGGTTCCCGGGGCAGGAGCGCGGTGCGGCGCTGCTTGTCAGCTTGGTCATCTTGCTGGTTTTGACGGTACTCGCTTTGTCGAGCATGCAGGGCACGTCCACACAGGAGCGGATGGTCTCGGCCCAGCGCGATGCCCAGATTGCCCTTGAGGGTGCGGAAGCGGCGCTTCTGGCCGCGGAAGCGGAGTTAAGCGGTGGCACCCTCCCCACCTTTAGTGCCAGTGCCGGTCTTTATGACGAGACGACCGCTGCACCGACGGATTTACTGAATCCCCAGACCTGGGCGGCGCCGTCTGGTGGGGGTAATGGAAACGGTACGCGAGAAGCCCCAATGCCACAGGTCGATGGCGTAGACCTTCTTGCAGAGCCGCCTAGGTATTTTATCAAGGAAACCCCGGCGACCGGCTCAACGACCAATAGTGGCTTTGGCCTGGGAACCGGAGGTGTGGCCGACGGGGTTCAGCAGTCGACATCGAACGGACGGGTTTTTCGGGTAGTCGCATACAGCACCGGCGCATCCGGAGAGGCCGGGCGAGCGGTGGAAGCCTACGTTATTCGAGCCCAATAAACATTGCGTGACAAATCACGTGGAGAGTGAAAATGAACATTAAAGATATCTTTCGACAAGGCCTTAAGAGCACTCTGGTCGCAATGTTTGTGGCCTGGCCCACGATTGGTTGGTCAGCTACGGTCGCAGACCGTCCATTGTTTATTGATGCTGCGGTTGACCATAACCTGATGTTTGTTGTCGATGATTCTGGAAGTATGGACTTTGAGGTGATTGCTCCTGCGATAGGAAGTAATCGTTCAGTCGGGGAAGGTTATATCTTTGACCCAGGCTACAATAGCTCTAAATATAGCGATGGTCGGCGGTTGCTTAGCAAAAGCAGTTATGGTCATTACAGCTTGAATAGTAGGTATTACTATTACCTGCACTCAGCTGACTATAATTTGCAGTACTATGACCCTAGTGCGGTTTACTTGCCTTGGCCGTCAACCACTTCTAATACCTTTTCCGACTCAAGTATAACGTCGGCAAAACTTGACGGGGGTCTTTCAAATTCAAACTCTCATAATCTTTTGACAGATGGGGCTTTAGGCGTAGGCTCCGGTAATATACCAGCGACGTTTTTTGTTAAAAACTCCACCTATGATGTTTTCGAGTTGGTTGATACGGGTAATTATGAACCTTGCCCGACTGGATGGAATCCATCCAGTAGATATCCTGGCTATTGTTATAAAAGGGATTCCTATGGCAACGTCGTATATACAGATCAGCCGATGGATAAAGTGTATGCTGAAAACAAGCTATTTTCTTGTGGCGATAACGGGAAAAGCAATGAATATGTTGCTTGGGCCCAGGGTTCAAAAAGCTATCTGGTGAAAGATCCCTCAGGGAATGAAATTGATTTTCGTAAGTTTGGTTTTGCTCCCGACGGAGAATGTCTGCAAAGAATTGAGCTGGCAAATACGTCAGAGAATAAAGATGAGCTCTTTGATGCTCTTGGTAATGCTGGTAAATCTAAAGAACAATTGATCTTAGAGCAACAGAAGAACTTTGCGAATTGGTTTACTTATTACCGTCGTAGGCATCAAGTAATCCGAGGCGCGATTGCGGAGTCGGTGAAAGATCTTGAGGGTATGAACTACGGTATATTTTGGTTCCACAATCGTCGAGATATGTCTGGCGAAATGTATAGCGCAGATAGCTCTACAGGGCTGGCTAGTTTCTTAGGAGATAATTACGATAGATTTGGTGATGGTAATTGGGATGGCGGTGGTACGCCTGCTCGTTTGGCTTTGCAAAATGCCGGACAACAATACGCTAAGACGGCCGTACGTGGCACTCTAGAGTGCCGTAAAAACTTTACGCTTTTGTTTACAGACGGTTTTGCCAACAACCACCCTAAATCAACAGACGCTGGAAACGCAGACGGTAATGCGCCAGCTCCTTTCGGAGATAAGTCAAATAGCAATACGCTGGCTGATATTGCATATTATTATTATCAAGGTTTGAGGAATAATGGCAGTTTGATTCCAGGAGGGGAAGTGCGCATACCAGCAGAATGCGGGACTGGGGCACAGACAGATCTCATGGATTGCAATACTGATTATCACATGAATACCTACACCGTTGCTTTGGGGATGCGAGGCGAAAAATACGCTGGGAAAACACACTTTAAGGTTGAAGACGCTCACAAATCACCACCAGACTGGTCTTCATTAAGCCTCAGTAATGAGGGTGTGGAGCAGATCGACGATCTTTATCATGCCGCGGTGAATGGAAAGGGTGAGTACTACGACGCAAAATCAACTACCGAGTTGATTAAGGCTTTGGGCAAAGCTATTGACGATGTTAAGCAGCAAACAGGGAGCGGCTCGAATGTCAGCTTTAATACGTCGTCTTTAAAGAGTGGAGGCTATATCTTTAGCGCTCAGTTTACATCAAAGACCTGGGTAGGCACTTTGAAGGCTGAAGCCATTGATAAAGACGGTGTCGTTACCAGTCAAAAGTGGGACGCTGCAACGATTCTGGATGCTAGAGATCTTCAATCTGATCCGCGGCTGATCCTGACCAATAATGGGAGTGGCGTCACTTTCGACTGGGCTAACCTGACCGCCTCCCAGAAATCAGATCTCAAAGCGGGTGGCTCAGATGCTCTGGGCCAGGCTCGCCTGTCTTTCATCAAGGGCAACAAAGTCACCAGTGCTGAAGGGGTAACATTCCGGGATCGGAAGAGCCGGCTGGGCGCCATCATTAATTCGGCGCCCGTTTATGTTGGCGAACCCAACCGTATCTGGCCAGATAAAACCATGTTTGGTGCAACACCATATAGTGCGTTCAAGACCAGCATGAAGGCCCGGACTAAGGCGGTCTATGTCGGCGCAAACGACGGTATGTTGCATGGTTTCGATGCTGATACGGGTAAAGAGCTGTTAGCCTATATTCCAAGCTTTCTGTACTCGACGAATGCAAACAAAGGTCTGAGCGCATTGACAGATCCAAACCTGGATTTCCAGAGCTATGTGGATCTGCCGCTTAATACCTCCGATGTATATGTTGACGGCGCCTGGCGCTCCATCGTCATTGGCGGCTCACGGGGAGCTACACCGGGTATATTTGCGCTGGATGTTACCGATCCCTCTAATTTCTCGGCTGCCAACGCAGGTTCCACGGTGATGTGGGAATTCTCAGGCAACAGCAATCTGGGCAATATGACGGAAGCTGTTCAGATAGCGTTGCTGAAGTGGGCAGATGGTGATTATCGCTGGAGTGCTGTATTCAGTAATGGTTATGGTGCGCCTAGCGGAAAGAACGGACTGTTTGTGTTGGATATTGCCAATCCGGGTAATTACGAATTCATTGAGGTTGCAAGCGGTGGCGGACTGTCAGCGCCGCGTCTGGTTGATTTCATGGATGCAAGTGGTGACCCGAACAGTGATGGGGTTGCCGATCGTGTCTATGCTGGCGACCTTGAGGGCCGGTTGTGGGCCATTGATCTCAGCGGCGGTAGAAGCAGCTGGAATGTACTCTACAATGGTGATCCTTTGTTCGTGGCAAAAGACAATCTCGGCAACGCCCAGCCGATTACCACGCAGCCTGATATAGCCCGAAATACCTACAAGAAGGATCTGAGTGATCCTAACTTGTTGGTATTTTTCGGCACAGGTAAGTACCTGGACGCGTCGGACATCCCGGCCGCAGGTGCAACGTCGCAGACTCAGACATTCTACGGCATCAGCGATCGCGGAACGGCGGTTGACGGTAACGGCAATGCCCTGGCTCGGGATGACCTGGCTCAACGGACGATCACAGGTGGCAGCGTAACCGTTGATGGCGAGCAGAGGCCCGTTCGTAAAACGGATGGTGCTGCCCTGGATTGGGCCACCAAGTTCGGCTGGTACGTTGATTTGCCCAGCTCCGGTGAGCGGCTCTCTGAAGCGCCGGTGGTACGTGGAGATTACGTTGTTTTCGCCTCTACCATTCCTGTGGGCGGTGATCCCTGTGGTGGTGGCGGTAGCTCCTTCCTTACGGCGCTACAGCTGGACGGATCAACAGATTCCAGTAAGTCCATTATCGATGTGAACAATGATGGCAAGCTTGATGGCGATGATCAGGGCTGGGCCGGGGTGTATTACGGAGATGGTATTATTACAGGCCTCTCCTTCATCGATAATCTGTTGATTGCTCCTGATACGGCGGCTAATAAAACTCCATTCCTGACAGACTTTGGCGCGGGCCTCAGTGGTACCCGGAGAGTAGGTTGGCATGAGCTCATTGACTAAAACAGGAGCAGCTATGAAAAATGCAGTAAATGCAGGCGCGGGCTATGCCCGCCCTGCGGGGCAGCGCGGTTTCACACTGATTGAGCTGATGATCGTTGTCGCCATAGTCGGTATTCTGGCAGCAATTGCTTACCCCTCGTATCAAAGCTCGGTTGAGAAAAGCCGGCGTTCCGATGCCCAGGCTGCCCTGACGGCATTCAGTGCCGCCATGGAGCGCCACTACACAGATAACGGGAATAGCTATCTGGGAGCAGCGGCGGCTGGTGCCGACACTGGCGCGCCTACGATTTTCCCAACGCAGGCGCCTCTTGACGGCTCGACTAAGTTCTACGACCTGACTATTGGCGCTGCCACTCGGACTACCTACACTTTGGTTGCAACACCAAAGGGAGCGCAGGCCGGTGATGGTCCTCTGCGCTTGCTGTCAAACGGTGTTCGTGAATGGAATAAAGACGGTGCCGGTTCCTGGGTAGACTGGGACCAATAGCTGTCTACTGCCCCGCTCTCACGCCTATGGACAAGCTATGTTTCGTCCATAGGCGTCTTCCGCAATACCATCCTGATTGTTATCCTTTGCCAGAATTGGCCTTCCCCCCATATTGATCCTTATCTGGAACGCCCGCTCAGGGTTACCGTCGTCGGGACACCATAGTAGATGCCCGATGCTTTCCCGCGCCATCCCCGTCGGCCTGAATCCGAAGTGTTTTCTGATTCCTGTTCTGCCATAGAGGTTGCCTTGACTGGGAGGCTGTAACTCTCGAAGGATATCATTCGCAGATCTAAGTTGGCGGGTTCGAGCCGGATCAATAAAGACGGTGAGAGGCTTGTTCCAATCTCGTGAACATCGACTGTTACTATCCAGAGGGCACAGGGTGATATTGACGCTTTGGCGAATGGCTTCCGTTCTGGCGTAACTTATACCAGTCAGCAACTGGCTGAGCGTGGTTTTTCGATGACTGTCTTCAACGAGTTTACTGAAGGAGGGGAGACCGATACCCAGTGCGATGGTCAGTATGGCAGTAACCAGCAATAGCTCTATCAGGGTGAACCCCCGATGATTTATTTTCTTCATTTCTACGTCCTTGTAATTAGTTTCTTGGCGATCATCCTGAAAGCCAGATTAAATTATCTACTCCATCCCCAACTTCTTCAACCGATACCGCAATGCCCGAAAGCTGATTCCCAGCCTTTTGGCCGCCGCCGTTTTATTCCACCTCGTTGCCTCTAGAGCCTTTTCAATGGCCTGTCGCTCAATACTTTCCAGATAACCTTCGAGATCAATCTCGCCCTCTGGTACCGGGGCTGCGCCAGCATCCGCTTCTGATCCCGTCTCTCTGGTCGCCGAGGCCGAGCCCGCTGGCGCAACACCGCCGCCAAGATGCAGATCCCCGGCATCAATCAAGTCTTCGTCGCACAGGGTAAAGGCGCGCTCCAGAATGTTCTCGAGTTCTCGCACGTTGCCGGGAAACTCGTAGCCTTTGAGTCGCTCGATGGCGGCCGGGGTGAGTCTGGCCGGGTCGCATTCGTATTCCCGGGCTATGCGTTGGAGAATGTGTTCGGCCAGCAGGGGAATATCCTCGGCGCGCTCGCGCAGCGGCGGAACGGCAAGTTCAATCACGTTGATCCGGTAGAACAGATCCTGGCGGAAGTCGCCTTCCTGCACCAGTTCCGGGAGATTTTTATGGGTGGCGCTGAGCACCCGGATATCCACCGGCACTTCTTTGGTGTCGCCTACCGGACGAACGGCTTTCTCCTGGATAGCCCGCAGCAGTTTTACCTGCATGGCCAGCGGGAGGTCGGCCACTTCGTCCAGAAACAGGGTGCCACCATCGGCGGAGCGAAACAGGCCCTGTTTATTTTCGACGGCGCCGGTGAAACTGCCTTTTTTGTGGCCGAAGAACTCGCTTTCCATCAACTCCGAGGGGATGGCGCCACAGTTCACGGCGACAAAGGGGCCGTCACTTCTGGGCCCTTGCAGATGAATCATGCGGGCAACCAGCTCCTTGCCGCTGCCAGACTCGCCACTGATAAACACCGGTGCCTGGCTTCGGGCGAGCTTTTTCGTCTGTGTGCGCAGTTTTCGGATTTGCGGCGAGTCGCCCAGAAGCAGGCCGGGCTCATCGGAAACGGCGGTTTCGCGGGCTTTGGGTTCGGATAGCTTCAGGGCGCTGTTGACGAGTTCCCGTAGCCGGGGTAGCTCCACGGGCTTGGACACGAAGTCAAAGGCGCCGGCTTTGAGCGACTCGATGGCTGTGTCCATGCTGCCATAGGCGGTAATCACGGCAACGGGGGTACAGGGCGTGTGTTGCTGAATCCAGTGCACAAGCTCTATGCCATTGCCGTCTGGCAGGTTCATGTCGGTCAGGCAGAGTTGGGGTTTGTGCTGTTGCAGAAGTTCCCTGGCGCTGGCCAGGTCGGGGGCGGTGTAGGTGGTAATGCCCATCCGGGTGAGGGTGATTTCCAGTAGATCCCGGATATCCGGCTCGTCGTCAACAATCAGCGCTGTCTGTGTAGTCATTCTGTGTATTCGGTTCCCTGTTGAATTCAAACGCCCGATGGCCAGCTGGTCAGATCATTCGCCCGGGGTGAGCAAACGTTATGCGGAATCGGCACCCCGGCTGTCCGTCATCGACCAGCGACAGGTGTGCCTGGTTAGCTTCGCATAACTCCCTGGCCAGGTAGAGGCCAAGCCCGGTTCCGCTTTTATCCGTGGTAAAAAAGGGCTCGAATACGGAATGCCGATGCTCGGCACTGATGCCCGGGCCAAAATCCCGAACGTCCACGTAAGCCCGTTTGCCATCGGCCGTGGCGCCCGCAATTAATTGTATCCTGTTTTGCCCGGTCTGCTGTTTGCTGTACCGCAAACCATTGTCGCACAGATTCACCATCACCTGCTCAATCTGGCTCTTGTCGAAACGAGCCTGTGGAATCTGCTCGCTGATATTCAATTCGATCGTGGTGGCCGTTTCCCCATTCAGCGTCTGCACGAAATCATCCCGGAACTCGCGAAGCCATTGGCCGACATCTATCAGCTCGGAATTTGCGGTCCGGCGGCGAGAGAGATCCAGTACATTCTCGATGATGCCATTCACCCGTCGGGAGTGACGGCGAATGATATCGAGCATGCGAAGATCCCCCTCATCCAGGCTGGGGGATTCTTCCATTAACTGGGCTGCGTGGCTGATGGCGCCGAGAGGATTCCGGATTTCGTGAGCGATGCCAGCCGTTAATCGTCCGAGGGACGCCAGCTTCATCTGTTGGGCCTGCTGGGTCACTTTACTCATGTCTTCAATAAACACCAGAATCTGGTCGCCCCGTTCCTGGTCCAGTTGCGTGAAGTTGGCCTGCAAAAGCGGTGAGGTAGACGACGCCTGAAAGGGTTCAATCCGCATGTTGGGGTTTTTCAGCCAGCTTTCGAGCCCCTGCCTGAGCGGTTTAGGCAGTAGCCGTGCACGGGGCTCCAGATCTTCTCCATCGGCGCTCACACCGAACAGCAGTTCTTCGGCGGCGGCGTTGGCAAGCCGAATCTGGCCGAAACGATCAAGCACCAGGATGCCGGTACGCATGCGCTGGATGATCTGCTGGTTGATCTGTTCCAGTTCCTGAATGCTCCGTGCCCGGCTGCTGGCCAGGGCTTCGCTTCGGATCATCCGTTTTGAAATGCCCTGCAGGACAAAAGCCGCGGCAAAGTAGAGTATGCCCAGAGAGCCCGCCCGGACAATGTCGTCGGCGGTTTCGTTGATGGCGAGTACCGCCCAGCCGGAGATGCCGAGAGAGCAGATGGCGGCCAGTGCCGCGTAGAAGGTGCCCATCCGGCTGGGCGTGAGAATATTGCCCGCCGCTACAGACACTATTACGAGGTTAGCCAGGCCATTGGTGATACCGGTGCTGGCGAAGAGAAGTCCGTGCATCACCAGTATGTCGATCAGAATAGACAGTGTGATATGCCGCCGTCGTGGCTGAAAGCCGGCAAGCAGTATAAGCGCAGTAAAACCGTTAATCGCCAGATAGGTAACCACACCCGCTTGGTAGTACTCCAGCCAGCGGAACTTGCTGTCAGTGGTGAATGGATCGAAGAATAGTAAGCCCAGCAGCATCAGGCTGATAACCACGCGATAGTGGTTGTATACTCGGAACAGCCTTGCCTGTTGCTGCTTGGCCGGCGGCCCGAAAGCAGAGCGCTTGCTGTCTTTGTCGGCAGTGTCTTGAGCCATGGAGCGAGTCATCTGTCCGTGTGCGGGAGAAATCTTTGTTGTTGACGGGTTATAATAGCCTTTTAACGGCAACAAGTTACAGGAGCCAGTCCATGCCGGAAGCCGGTCAAACATCCCAGAGCCAGAACGCCGTCAGAAAACTCCGCGTTGTTATGGCGCAACTGGATTTCCTGGTTGGAGATATTCCGGGCAATACCGATCTGATTCTGGAGGCAACCCAGCGGGCCTGGGCGGAGCATCAGGCCGATATCGTTGTCTTTCCGGAGCTGTGCCTGACCGGTTACCCGCCGGAGGATCTCCTGTTGCGCCCGAGTCTGGACCTTCGCGTGCGCGAAGCACTGGAAAAGCTGCAAAGTGCGGCACTGCCTCCGGCGATGGTCATCGGGGCTCCTATTCGCTCTGGAGGGTTGCTATATAACGCGGCGCTGGTGATTGAAGCCGGTCAGATTCGCGGTCGCTACTTCAAACGCTTCCCGCCGAACTACCAGGTTTTTGACGAAAAGCGCTATTTCGCCGAAGGTTCCGACACGCTGGTGCTCGACATTAAAGGCCAGCCCGTCGGTATTACCGTGTGTGAGGATCTCTGGAAAGATGGCCCGCTCGAGGATGCCGCCGCCGCGGGTGCCCGGCTTATCCTTAATCTCAATGCCTCGCCCTACGATATCGATAAACAGGCCCGTCGCAAGGCTTTGCTCGAGCGCAAGTCCCGGGAGAACCGGGTCAGCATCGTCTACGTGAACCTGGTGGGCGGTCAGGATGAGCTGGTGTTTGATGGCGGCTCCATGGCGTACGACCACTCGGGTGGGCTGTCTGCGGAGGTGCCTCAGTTCGAGGAGGGGCTGTACCCGGTGGATTTCCTGTGCGAGCACCATTGTCAGCCGATTTCTCGGCCGTTACCGCCAGAACCGCAGCTGGAAGCCAATGTTTACAACGCCCTGGTGACCGGCGTACGGGATTACGTGAACAAGAATGGTTTCAGGTCGGTAGTACTGGGCCTGTCCGGCGGCATCGATTCGGCAGTTACACTGGCGGTTGCGGTGGATGCCCTGGGCAAGGAGCGTGTGCGCGCGGTGATGATGCCGTTCCGGTATACCTCCAGCATCAGCCTGGAAGATGCCGAAGCCGAGGCCACCGCTCTGGGTGTGCAGTATGACGTGTTCTCCATTGAGCCCATGTACGATGCCTTCATGGCGGCGCTGGCAGAACCGTTTGCGGGCACAAAGCCGGATACCACTGAGGAAAACCTTCAGGCTCGTCTGAGGGGGGTGCTGCTCATGTCGCTGTCCAACAAGTTTGGCTCGTTGGTGCTCACGACTGGCAACAAGAGTGAAATGGCGGTTGGCTATTCCACGCTATACGGTGACATGGCCGGTGGCTTTGATGTTCTGAAGGATGTGCCGAAAACGCTGGTTTTCCGGCTGGCGCGCTACCGCAATACCCTGTCACCAGTGATTCCGGAGCGGGTGATTACCCGCCCGCCCTCAGCCGAGCTGGCGCCAGACCAGAAAGATGAGGACAGCTTGCCGGGCTATGACGTGCTGGATCAGATTCTGAACCTATACGTGGAGCGTGATTACAGTGCTGATGCTATCGTCGCGGAAGGGTTTGAGCGCGAGGATGTGGACAGGGTGGTCAGGCTGGTTGATATCAATGAATACAAGCGGCGCCAGGCCCCCATCGGTGTTCGTATTACCGAACGGGGCTTTGGCAAAGACAGACGCTATCCCATTACCAATGGCTGGAAGAGCGGGAAGTAATCCCGCTCTTACTCATCCCCCATCAGACCGAAGGTCACCACGTTGGTCAATGACCGGTTCTGGCGGCGAAGAAGATCTGATTCGTACTCACCGTTGTCATTGAAGGCGTCGCTGTTCGGGAAGTTTTTTCTCAGCGTGGCAATGGCATCGTTGGCGCCCTTTTTTAGCTCCAGAAAGCGGAAGGTATCCGCCATGATCATCAGAGCCTCTTCCACTGAAGGCGAAGACGGGTAGTTCTCCACTACGTAGCGAGCGCGGTTGTTGGCGGCCACGTAGGCCTCACGCTTGATGTAGTAACGGGCAGCGTGCAGTTCCAGCTCAGCCATTCGATTGCGGATGGCGATCATGCGCTGGCGGGCGTCCAGAGCGTATTCGCTGTCCGGAAACCGGTTGAGCAGCTGTGAGAAATCGCGGAACGCCTGCAATTGCTCGCCGGGATTGCGTGCGGCCGCATCAACCGGGAAATAGCGTGTGGCCAGTCCCAGGTCCAGATTATAGGAGGCGAGTCCTCTCATGTAGAGTGCGTAGTCCAGATGTTCACTCTGCGGATTCAGGCGCATGAAGCGGTCGGTGGCAGCCCGGGAACCTTCAAGGTCGAGGTTCTGGTAACGGGCAAAGATCAGATCAAGCTGGGCCTGTTCGGCATAACGGCCGAATGGATAATAGGTTTCCAGGGCATCCAGGTTCTGTTCGGCTTCGTTGAAGTTGCCCGAGTTCATGGCCTCACGGGCATTCTCGTAATAGGTTTCTTCCGGCAGGACTTCCACCTCCTTCTGGGACGCACAGCCGGCGGCTAGCGCAAAAAGTGTGGAAAGTAGCAGTAATCGAACGACTGATCTCATGCCGGAATCCCGTATAATGTTCAGAACTTGTGGTTGGATTGGTCATTGTAACGGGGAAGGCTGTCTGTGTGCAGTGTTTCCCGATATTGGCACCAGAATCTGACCGAAACGTAACATCGCCGCCTGTCCGGCGGCCGTCTGCGCCAGAAACCAACGGCGAAAACGAGGCTGAATGACTTCCGAAAACCGAATTACCGGCCAATTTACCGTACCGCCGGAGCTCAGCGATAAACGGCTGGACCAGGCAGCGGCGGAACTGATGTCCGAGCATTCCCGCTCCCGCCTGCAGTCCTGGATCAAGAGCGGAGCCCTGACGGTGAATGGAAAATCCCGTAAGCCGCGGGACAAGGTAATGATGGGCGATTCCCTGGCTCTCGATGCTGAGCCGGAAGTGCAGGTGACCTGGGAAGCCGAACCCATCAGCCTAGATATCGTCTACGAAGATGAGCACTTGCTGGTGATTAACAAGCCGGCCGGGTTGGTGGTGCACCCAGCGGCCGGCCATTCTGATGGCACGCTGGTGAACGCCCTGCTGAATTACGCGCCGGAAGTGGAAAACCTGCCGAGGGCAGGTATTGTTCACCGCCTGGACAAGGATACCTCCGGCATCATGGTGGTGGCCCGTAGCCTGATTGCACACACCTCCCTGGTAGACCAGCTGCAAACACGCACGATGGGGCGGGAGTATGAGGCCGTGGTGGTGGGCGCGCTGACCGGTGGTGCAACAGTTGACGCACCTATTGGCCGTCATCCGCAGGATCGTAAACGCATGGCCGTGGTTTCCAGTGGCAAACCGGCGGTCACCCATTACCGTCTGCTGGAGCGTTTTGCCGCGCATACCCTGGTTCGTTGCAAGCTGGAAAGTGGCCGAACGCATCAGATCCGTGTGCACATGGCGTATGTGCGCCACCCGCTGGTTGGTGACCCTGCCTATGGTGGGCGTCTGCGGTTGCCCAAAGGTGCCACTGAGGAGCTTCGGGATGTGCTGGCTGCGTTCACCAGGCAGGCCCTGCATGCCAGACAGTTGACCCTTGAACATCCGGAAACGGGTGAGATTCTGAGCTGGGAGGTGCCGCTGCCAGAGGATATGGTTCACCTGATCGAAGCTCTGCGCAAACACGCCCGTGAGCTGGAAGAACGTGATTTCTGATAACTACATCCTGAGGCCGAGTTGGCCCGCGCCGGGGGCGGTGCAAGCCATGTGCACGACTCGCAAGGGAGGCGTCAGTGAGGCGCCGTGGAGCTCGCTCAACCTCGGGGATCATGTCGGGGATAGCCCTGAATCTGTCGCCGAAAACCGGCAGCGCCTGGCCCGCTTCACGGGGTTAGAGGTGGATCGGATTGGCTGGTTGAATCAGGTGCATGGTGCGAGGGTGGTCGAGCTTACACCCGACAACGCTCAACAGGTTCCTGAAGTGGATGCCAGTTTCACCCGATCGCCCGGCCTTGGTTGTGCCATTCTGACTGCCGACTGCCTGCCCGTAGTGATTGCGGATTCCGATGGAACCGTAGTGGGGGCTGCTCACGCCGGCTGGCGCAGCCTCAGCGGAGGCGTGCTGGAAAACCTGGTCAGTGCGATGGCGGTTGAGCCTGACAAGCTTTCGGCCTGGCTGGGTCCCGCCATTGGCCCCGACAGTTTCGAAGTTGGTCCGGAGGTGCGCGAAGCGTTTGTTCGGCATAGCTCGGTGGCTGAGACCGCCTTTAAAACCAGGGGGGCTCGCCCAGGCCATTTCATGGCCGATATCTACAGCCTGGCAGCCCTGCGCCTGCATCAGGTTGGTGTCTCGGCGGTCGCTGGCGGTAGCCTGTGCACCGTTCAGGATCGGGAATGGTTCTTTTCCTATCGCCGGGATGGTCAAACCGGCCGCATGGCGACCCTGGTCTGGTTAAAATCCTGAACTCCTGATTGCTCCCCCTGATGTGTTAACTGACAGCCGTCAAATTTCTGACGAATTGAGATCGGCTCAACTTGAACTCCCCCCACTTGCCCCTACATTAAGTTTCAAAGCAATCGGAATATCCGCACCACAGGGTTGATCGGTATTCACTACGAATTTTGGGGATAAGAGCACATGAGAATCGACAAGCTCACCAGCAAACTGCAAACCGCGTTGGCGGATGCGCAGTCCATCGCGGTTGGCAAAGACCATAACTTCATCGAGCCCGTGCATCTGATGCAGGCCCTGCTGGACCAGCAGGGAGGCTCCATTAAACCGCTGCTCAAACAAGTGGGGGTTGAGCCCGGCCGGGTACGGCAGGCCGTGGCGAAGGAAATTGAGAACCTGCCGGAAGTGCAGGGCAATGCCGGCGATGTGTCCATGTCGAACGACATGGGGCGACTGTTCAACATTTCCGACAAGCTGGCCCAGAAGCGGGGTGACCAGTTCATATCCAGTGAGCTGGTTCTGCTGGCGGCGGTTGAAGACCGTGGTTCATTGGGGCGCATTCTGCGAGAGCAAGGCGTTGACAAGGCGGCGCTGGAAAAGGCGATTGACGAAGTGCGTGGGGGAGAGTCGGTGAATGATGCGGGCGCTGAGGAAAACCGTCAGGCGCTTTCAAAGTACACCATTGATCTTACCGAGCGGGCTGAAGCCGGTAAGCTGGACCCGGTAATCGGTCGCGATGACGAAATCCGTCGCACCATTCAGGTACTGCAACGCCGGCGCAAGAACAACCCCGTGCTGATCGGTGAGCCTGGTGTGGGTAAAACCGCGATTGTTGAGGGGCTGGCCCAGCGTATCGTCAACGGCGAGGTGCCCGATGGCCTGAAGGACAAGAAAGTACTGTCGCTGGACATGGGCGCATTGATTGCCGGCGCCAAGTTCCGGGGTGAGTTTGAGGAGCGCCTGAAGGCAGTGCTTAACGAGCTGTCGAAACAGGAAGGCCAGATCATCCTGTTCATTGACGAAATCCACACCATGGTAGGCGCCGGGAAAGCCGAGGGTTCGATGGATGCCGGAAACATGCTGAAGCCGGCGCTGGCCCGGGGTGAGTTGCACTGTGTCGGCGCCACCACGCTGAATGAGTACCGGGAGAATATTGAAAAAGATGCAGCACTGGAACGCCGTTTCCAGAAGGTGTTGGTCAGTGAGCCCAGCGAGGAAGATACCATCGCCATCCTGCGTGGGCTGAAAGAGCGTTATGAGGTTCACCATGGGGTTGAGGTAACGGATGGCGCCATCATCGCGGCCGCCAAGCTGTCTCATCGATATATTACCGATCGTCAGTTGCCGGATAAGGCCATTGACCTGGTGGATGAAGCGGCCAGCCAGATCCGTATGGAAATGGACTCCAAGCCTGAGGCTCTGGATCGTCTGGAGCGCCGGCTGATTCAGCTCAAGATTGAGCGGGAAGCCCTGAAAAAGGAAACCGACGCCGCCTCTAAGAAGCGGCTGGAAGAGTTGTCTGCCGTTATCGGCAACGTTGAGCGCGAATACGCCGACCTTGAGGAAGTCTGGAACACTGAAAAGGCGGCTCTACATGGCTCCCAGAAGATCAAGAGCCAACTGGAGCAGGCCAGGATTGACCTGGAGAATGCCCGCCGTGCAGGGGATCTGGGCAAGATGTCCGAGCTGCAGTACGGCAAGATCCCGGAGTTGGAGCGCCAACTGGATATGGCCAGCCAGGCGGAAATGATGGAAATGAAGCTGTTGCGCAACCGGGTCACGGATGAAGAAATTGCGGAAATCGTCTCAAAGTGGACCGGGATTCCGGTATCCAAGATGCTGGAGGGTGAGCGCGACAAGCTGATGCGCATGGAGGAAGCCCTCCACGATCGGGTCATTGGCCAGGATGAGGCGGTGGAAGCGGTATCCAATGCGGTGCGCCGGTCACGGGCTGGTCTGTCGGATCCGAATCGTCCCAACGGTTCTTTCCTGTTCCTCGGGCCGACGGGGGTGGGGAAGACCGAGTTGTGCAAGGCGCTGGCAAACTTCCTGTTCGATACCGAAGAGGCCATGGTTCGCATTGATATGTCAGAATTCATGGAGAAGCACTCGGTCGCCCGTTTGATTGGTGCGCCTCCCGGATATGTGGGGTATGAAGAGGGTGGCTACCTGACCGAGGCCGTGCGTCGCCGGCCCTACTCGGTTCTGCTTCTGGATGAGGTTGAAAAGGCGCACCCGGATGTCTTCAACATCCTGCTTCAGGTGCTGGATGATGGGCGTCTGACCGATGGTCAGGGCCGCACGGTCGACTTCCGCAACACGGTGGTGGTGATGACCTCGAATCTGGGGTCCCACATAATCCAGGAGAAGGCCGGAGAAGAGAACTACGAAGACATGAAGTCGGCGGTGATGGAAGTGGTTGGCACCCATTTCCGGCCGGAGTTCATTAACCGTGTGGATGAAGTAGTGGTGTTCCATCCGCTGGCGGAGTCCCAGATTCAGGGCATCGCCCGCATCCAGATCGAGAATCTGGCCCGTCGCCTGAAGGATCAGGATATGAAACTGGAACTCGGAGACGACGTGATGCAGTTGCTGGCGGAAGTCGGGTACGACCCGGTTTATGGTGCGCGGCCGCTAAAGCGGGCGATTCAGCGCATGATCGAAAATCCGCTGGCGCAAAAGCTGCTTCAGGGTGCGTTTGTGCCCGGCGATATCATTCGCGCAACGGTGCAGGAAGACCGGTTGGTGTTCAGCAAGAACGGCTGACGAGGGAACTACAGTTGCTGATTGAAAAAAGGGCGGAAGACACGAGTCTCCGCCCTTTTCTGTTATCCGAACCCCTAGGGTTTAACGCAGCGCTGCTGCCTTATTGTTCCGGGCCGCAGTTTTCGTCTGCAATTTCCTGGAATTTCTGGCGCTGCTGCTCGATTTCCTCTGGGCTCAGATACCGGGTTTCACCGTTTTCCTCCACGCGGATACGAGCGTTGCTGTTGATCACCTCAAGATTGGAGCGTGCTGTGCCGCAGTTGGCCTCGCGCTGCTTCCGGCGGGCTTCTTCAACCGCGGATTCTTCTCGTTGCTGCTGCTCTGCCGCTTGTTGTTCCTGCAGTTCGTCCAGCTGTTCCTGGGCGCTTCGGCGCTGAACACCGGCGCCTTGACTGGTGCCGGAACGGACGTTGACCTGCTCGGCGTTACGGCCGGTTGGCTGTCGATCGCCAAAGTGTGTTACGCCGTTCTCGTCTGTCCACTTATAGACCGAAGCGCTGGTTGCAAGGCCGGGTGCGGCCGCCATCAATACCGTCAGCAATAATATTTTTCGGTTCATGTCTCTGCTCGTCACTTGGTTACTGCCTGTGGCTATCATGCCATCGGATGGCTGGATTTTCCTGTCTCTGGTTCAAAATCTTGCACGCAGTTTTGCACAGTATGGCAGAGAGAGGCGAATTCGGCGGTAATTAAGCCACAGCGCCTATTGACAGCGAGTTTCCCGCTGTCAGAATTACCGATTGCCTGAAGACTGGGGTCAATACGGCAGGCAATCCCGAGCGAGTATCCCCCGTTAATCACCACACTGCGTTCGCCAGCGTCTGGCGGGCCTTGGTTGTTGCTTACGTGCAACCCGTTGATTGGCTGTTCTCCGCAACCCTCAGGAGGGCGGCTGGCCAGGAGACAACCTCTTTAGTTTTAGTGTGGAGGAGTACGCCGGTTCCGCTTTCACAAGAAGCAGGGAAACCGAGAATCCAGGCAACCGGGGCGTAACCCGGCTCATTCACTCGTAGAAGAGGGTAGAAAATCGTGGAGTTATTGTCTGGCGCCGATATGCTGATCCGCTCCCTGCAGGATGAAGGGATCGAATACATATACGGCTATCCGGGTGGTGCAGCCCTTCATATTTATGATGCGCTGTTCAGGCAGGACAAAGTCAAGCATATTCTGGTTCGGCACGAACAGGCGGCGGTCCACATGGCCGACGGCTATGCCCGTGCAACCGGAAAACCAGGTACCGTACTGGTGACCTCGGGTCCTGGAGCCACCAACACTATTACCGGCATTGCCACCGCGTTCATGGATTCCATCCCCATGGTGGTTCTGTGCGGCCAGGTTGCATCCACCCTTATTGGTGAGGATGCCTTCCAGGAAACCGATATGATCGGTGTTTCCCGTCCGGTGGTTAAGCACAATCTGAGCGTTCGTCACCCCGAGGAAATCCCTGAGGTAATCCGCAAGGCATACTACATCGCTGCTACCGGTCGTCCCGGTCCGGTTGTGGTTGATATCCCGAAGGATATGACCACACCGAATGAGCGCTATGAGTACTCCTATCCCAAGAAGGTCAAGCTGCGCTCCTATAACCCGGCGGTTCGTGGCCATGCCGGTCAGATCAAAAAAGCCGTCGACATGCTGATGGCGGCCAAACGCCCGGTCATCTATGCCGGCGGCGGTGTGATCCTGGGCAAGGCTTCCAGCCAGTTGACCGAGCTGACCCGGACCCTGGGCTTCCCTATCACCAACACCCTGATGGGCATCGGTTGCTATCCGGCGACTGACAAACAGCACCTGGGCTGGCTGGGTATGCACGGTACCTATGAAGCCAACATGGCGATGCACCACTCAGATCTGATTCTCTGTGTGGGCGCGCGCTTTGATGATCGCGTGACCAACGCCACCGAGAAGTTCTGCCCGGGCGCGCGCATTATTCATATCGATATCGACCCGGCATCTATCTCAAAGACCATAGATGCAGACGTGCCCATTGTCGGCCCGGTGGATGCGGTACTGAAAGAAATGCTGTCGCTGGTAAAAGAATCCAGGGACAAGCCGGATGCCGAGGCGCTGGCATCGTGGTGGAAGCAGATTGAAGAGTGGCGCGCGTTCCACGGCATGCGTTACGAGACCAGCCCGGATGTAATCAAGCCCCAGGAAGTGGTCGAGATGCTCTGGAAGCTCACCAATGGTGATGCCTTCGTAACCACCGATGTAGGTCAGCACCAGATGTTTGCTGCCCAGTACTACAAGTTTGACAAGCCGAACCGATGGATCAACTCCGGTGGCCTCGGCACCATGGGCTTCGGCCTGCCAGCCGCCATGGGCATCAAACTGACCCATCCGGAAGATGAAGTGCTGTGCTTCACTGGTGAAGGCAGTATCCAGATGAATATCCAGGAACTGTCCACCTGCAAGCAGTACGATCTGCCGGTGAAGATCATCAACCTGAATAACCAGGCTCTGGGCATGGTCAAGCAGTGGCAGGACATGAATTACGAGTCCCGCCATTCCCAGTCTTACATGGAGTCTTTGCCGGACTTCATCAAGCTGGCGGAAGCGTATGGTCATGTGGGTGTGCGCATTGATCGCAAGGAAGACTTGGAGCCCAAGCTCAAGGAAGTCCTGGCCATGAAAGACAAACTGGTGTTTGTCGATATCTATGTGGACCGCTTTGAGCATGTCTATCCCATGCAGGTCGCTCGAGGATCCATGAAAGACATGTGGCTCAGCAAAACGGAGAGGGTGTGATCATGCGTCGAATCATTTCTGTTTTGCTGGAAAACGAACCCGGCGCACTGTCTCGTGTGGTTGGCCTGTTTTCGCAGCGCAACTACAACATCGAAACCCTGACCGTAGCGCCCACGGAAGACGAAACCCTGTCTCGCCTGACTGTCACCACGACAGGTTCCGACAAGGTGATCGAGCAGATCACCAAGCAGCTGAACAAGCTGATCGAAGTGGTCAAGCTGGTGGATCTGACCGAGGGCGCTCACATAGAGCGGGAGCTGATGCTGGTCAAGCTCAAGGCAACCGGATCCCAGCGTGCCGAGATCAAGCGCACGGTGGATATCTTCCGTGGCCAGATTGTGGATGTCACCAGTTCTGTCTACACCGTGCAGCTTGCCGGCGACAGTGAAAAGCTGGACGGCTTCATTCAGGCGGTGGGCACTTCGGGTGTTCTGGAAGTTGTTCGCACTGGTGTATCTGGCATTGCCCGGGGCGAAAAGGTGCTCAGCCTGTAAGGGCTGCCGAAACAAATCGAAAATCATGGCCCCGAGGGGCCAGTACATACAATAGAGGTTTCTCATGCAGGTTTATTACGATAAGGATTGCGATCTTTCCATCATCCAGGGCAAGAAAGTTGCCATTCTCGGCTTCGGCTCCCAGGGTCACGCTCATGCGTGTAACCTGAAGGACTCCGGTGTAGACGTGGTTGTTGGTCTGCGTGCCGGTTCATCCTCCATCGCCAAGGCTGAAGCCTATGGACTGAAGACCAGCGATGTGGCTTCTGCCGTTGCATCTGCAGACGTGGTCATGGTTCTGACGCCGGACGAGTTCCAGGCCCAGCTGTACCGTGAGGAAATCGAGCCGAACCTGAAGCAGGGCGCTACCCTGGCCTTCGCTCACGGTTTTGCGATTCACTACAACCAGATCGTTCCGCGCAAAGATCTGGACGTGATCATGGTTGCTCCGAAAGCTCCGGGCCACACTGTGCGGACCGAGTTCACCAAGGGCGGTGGTATCCCTGACCTGATTGCGATCTTCCAGGACGCGTCCGGCAACGCCAAGAATGTAGCTCTGTCCTACGCTAGCGGCATCGGCGGCGGCCGTACCGGCATCATCGAAACCACCTTCAAGGACGAAACCGAAACCGATCTGTTCGGTGAGCAGGCGGTTCTGTGTGGTGGTGCGGTTGAGCTGGTTAAAGCCGGCTTCGAAACCCTGACCGAAGCAGGCTACGCTCCTGAAATGGCGTACTTCGAGTGTCTGCACGAGCTTAAGCTGATTGTTGACCTGATGTACGAAGGCGGTATCGCCAACATGAACTACTCCATCTCCAACAACGCCGAGTACGGTGAATACGTAACTGGCCCGGAGGTGATCAACGAGCAGTCCCGTGAAGCCATGCGTAACGCACTGAAGCGCATCCAGAGTGGTGAATACGCCAAGATGTTCATCTCTGAAGGCGCATTGAACTACCCGTCCATGACCGCTCGCCGTCGCCAGAATGCGGCTCACGAGATCGAAACCGTGGGCGAGAAGCTGCGTTCCATGATGCCGTGGATTTCCGCGAACAAGATCGTGGACAAAGACAAGAACTGATCCGGATTTTCGGTAAGGTTTGGAAACGCGGCCCCTTGTGGCCGCGTTTTTCGTTTATACTCCGCCCAAATGCTTTCCGGAGTTTATGGAATGACTGAAGAAAAGAATACCGTGGAAAAATCAGAAACCAGGAAAGCCGCAGATCCGGAAATTGAGCCCGGTGAAGTGGTTGAAGAGGAGCTTGTTGAGGGGGCAAAGGTTCGTCGCAAAGGCATTTACCTGCTTCCCAACGCGCTGACGACAGCCTCTCTGTTCTCTGGATTCTATGCGATTGTTTCTGCCGCCAATGGTGTGTTCGACAATGCGGCCATTGCCATTTTCGTGTCCATGATTCTGGATGGACTGGATGGCCGTGTTGCCCGGATGACGAATACTCAGAGCAAATTCGGTGAGGAATACGACAGCCTTGCCGACATGGTGGCCTTCGGTGTTGCGCCCGGCCTGGTGGCGTTTTTCTGGTCCCTCAACGGATTGGACAAAGTGGGCTGGGTGGTTACGTTCATCTACGTGGCCGGCGCAGCATTGCGGTTGGCCCGGTTCAATACCCAGATCGGCTCCGTGGACAAAAAATACTTTGTGGGCCTGCCCAGTCCATCGGCAGCTGCCTGTGTTGCGGGGCTGGTGTGGTGTTTCCACAGTTTCGAGCCATCGTCCTGGCTGACGTTGCTGACAATTATCGTTGTGGCCGGAACCGGTGTGCTGATGGTCAGCAATATTCTTTACCGCAGCTTCAAGGATCTCGATCTTCGAGGTCGGGTGCCTTTCGCGGCAATACTTCTGGTGGTGCTGGTGTTTGTGGTGATCGCCCTTGATCCCGCCACCGTACTGTTCACCGGGTTCCTGATTTACGCACTTTCCGGCCCGGTTCGGGCTCTGTTCCGTCGCAAGCCGGCCCGCGCCCGGTAGGACTTACCCCTCGGCCGAGTGAATCGGCCGGGAATTTTCTCGGGAACCTCCGGTCAGTTACCTCAAGTAATGAATTGGAGATTTCCGATGCTTATCAAGCGCCGCCCGTCGTGGGCTCTGTCAGAATCTGAAGTGACGCCTGAATCCGTCTACCTGAACCGGCGGAAATTCATGGCCGGGACGATGGCATCCGCTGCGGCGCTGACCATGCCGGGCCTGCTCAGGGCGGAGGAGGGCGGAATTCCTGGCGACTCCCTGCAATATAAGGCCATGCCGGCGTTTTCTACCGACGAAAAGAAAGCGCCTTACCCCGCGATTACTTCCTACAATAATTTCTATGAATTTGGCACGGATAAGGGCGATCCTGCGCGCTATGCCGATGCCATGTCGGTCGACCCCTGGTCTGTATCTGTCGAAGGTGAATGTGCAAAGACAGGCGCCTATGCGCTGGAAGATCTGCTGAAGCCTCACCAGTATCAGGAGCGTATTTACCGGTTGCGTTGTGTGGAAGCCTGGTCGATGGTGATTCCGTGGGTCGGAGTGCCGTTGGCCGAAGTGCTCGCCAGTCTGGAGCCGACATCAAAAGCCAAATACGTCTACTTCGAAACCCTTCATGATCCGGACCAGATGCGTGGGCAGCGCTCGATGTTCAGCGTGATTGACTGGCCCTACCGGGAGGGGCTCCGGATGGACGAGGCCATGAACGAGTTATCGTTTCTGGCCATTGGTTTGTACGGCAAGACCCTGCCAAACCAGAATGGTGCGCCGATCCGCCTGGTTGTGCCGTGGAAATATGGCTTCAAGAGCATCAAGTCGATCGTCCGTATCCGCTTCATGGAGGAGCGACCCAAGACCAGCTGGGAGATGATTGCGCCTGAAGAGTATGGCTTCTATGCCAACGTGAATCCGGAAGTGGATCATCCGCGCTGGAGTCAGAAGCGTGAGCGTCGCCTGCCCTCTGGTTTGTTGAGTCCGAACTGGATCGAGACAGTGAAGTTTAACGGCTATGGTGAACAGGTCGCTCATTTATACAAGGGCATGGATCTTTCCAGGTATTATTGATGGCATCCAAGGCTTCTCGTCAATTTCCCTATACTCCGGTTAAAGCCCTGGTTTTTCTGACCTGCCTGATTCCGCTCGCGTTGATCGGGTGGGGCATCCAGAGCGGTAATCTGGGGCCTGATCCAGGCCAGACCATTACGGAAGCACTGGGTATCGCAGCGTTCCAGTTTCTGCTGATAACCCTGTTGATCTCACCATTGCGAAAAATCACAGGTTGGGCCGGTTGGCTCCGTTTTCGCAGGATGCTGGGGTTATATGCTTTTTTCTACGCGGCTTTGCATGTGCTCGCCTTCCTCCAGTTCATCCTTGGATGGTTTGATCTATGGGCAACCTTTACCAAGCGCCCCTATATCATCGCGGGTGGCTTGGCGTTCCTGTTAATGGCGCCGCTGGCGGCGACCTCGACCAGGGGCATGATGAAGAGGATGGGGCGCGGCTGGAAACCGTTACATCGCCTTATCTACAGCTCGGCACTCCTGGCCTGGGTTCATTTTCTGTGGCAGGCGCGCAGCGACGTGACCGAAATGATGATCTATGGCCTGGTGCTGGCTGTTTTATTGGGTGCCCGGGTGTACTGGTCAGGTTTTTCCACGCTCATTCCTCTGAGAAGAGCGTGATTTTGATCAACGCCTGATCGTTTTGGTGGGTATTTGATCGCTGGCGTAGGTGGAAACCGAAGCCCGGCAAAATAAATTGAAAATGGGCGTTGACAGTTTTCCTGAGGGCTGTAGAATGCGCACCACTTCTGAGGGACACGGCAGACAACGCCGGTTCACGAGGGATGCAACTACTTGAAAGTGTTCGAAAATTTGCTTCAAAAAATCTTCGAAAAAAGTGGTTGACAGGGCGGCGGAACGATGTAGAATACGCGGCCTTGATTGAGCAACAGCTCAAACGCTCTTTAAAAAGTTAA
>ENA-ORCT01000298-ORCT01000298.1-marine-metagenome-genome-assembly--contig:-NODE-298-length-25516-cov-3.630135_pt1 | contig 25516 bp, 1 predicted proteins | sample MGYA00248632_ERZ508511 | MGnify/ENA primary metagenome ERZ508511 (study PRJEB26182, sample SAMN06268839) | marine metagenome | isolation source: Tt an P1-techrep anaerobic enrichment on pine from sediment...
ACAATTTGTTGTATATGTATTTAGTTCGTATAATTTATAGATAGTTTTTATTAATTATATAAAAGAGATAAACGGTATACAAGGTATGAAGGCACCAACTGTTGTATGGTACGAAATATCAGAAAAAATATTGACTTTTGCTCAACATTTGATAGAAAGATGTCGTGGTAAAATACCTTGGGGTAGAAATTTTAAAAGATTTACTTGTTTCTGCTCATAATTTTGCCCTAACACGATGCGAGTAAGATCCCTGTTGTACCCCGCCTCATGCGCTGCCCTTATTGCAACGGTGCCGGTGCGGGAGGGGCAGCGCATCTCAGATAAGTTCCTGTTGCGGCCTGCCGTCCGACGGCCGACCGCCCGATTTTAACCACGTTTTTAATTGCTCCTATCCGGGGGTGCAGACGATTTTCGATCGCGTACAGGTCAAGCCTGGTTCAGTCAATTCGTTTCAGAGTGATGAATCGATTTGCCTGTCGAAAGTAGATACGGTCTGCCACCTACTTGGGGGGCGCCCAGTACCAAATCAATTGAGTGTTTAACTCGTCAATCCTGAAAGCGGCCGTTGCGGCCGGTAAATTGTGAAGGAGACAAAAAGGAAGATTACAGCACGATAATGGCAAAACCGACCGAAAGGCGGTGACGCAAAGCCACGGATCTAACGTCTTAACCAAGGCCATGACAGCCGGGTTACCGAAACTGCAATTTTCTAAATAGTCGGTGCGAGCTTGTGAAGTGCCATATGGTTCTCTACCAACTCGTTCCGGGCAAATGTGCCACTCGATAAATGACAGTGGCGTTCATTGGCACGGGTAAGTTGTCTGAGAATACAACTGCCCGGTCTGCTCAAGTTGCATTTTCGTTGTGTATAGAGGTTGTCAATTGGCCAGGTTAAGTCGACAGATTAGACGAGCTTACCTTCAGAATCTCGGGGCAGGCCCCGGGTTCCTCGTATCATTTGCCGCACTACCTGCCACTGACGCCGGCAGTGGATTCATAACCGCTGCCGGCGGCCCTCCCGTTACATTCAATCACAATGGCTACAAGATACATGGCAACACTGCAGATGCCAATAACAACAGCGTTCAGGAAAAACACCAGTGTAACCAGCCGTACTTCGGCGCCAAATCAGATTGTTTTTTCCCTCATCCCCATGGCGTCGGGAAAACGTTTCAGAATGCGGCGAAGCTGGTGACGGATCGACTGCGGGCAGTTCCATGATTGCGAATTCGACGAATCTGATCTGGGAACGGATGGAGACGAGGGAAATTATTTCAAGGAGGATGTGGTGAAGAAACATGTACTGAGAGCAATGGTGTCGGGGCAGTCGATTCTTCTGATCGGATTTCTGGTCGTGACCTTTGCCGTCCAGGGCTTTGCCCAGACCGCTCCGAGTGTTCCGGACGGCCTGAAGCCCGGCGCGGTAGCCAGATCGGTCGAACAGCCCGAGCCGCCGGCAGTCACACGGTTGCCGGAAATCGAAATCGAAGATGAAGACGGCAAGCGCTTCAAGGGCGCCGAGGGTGTGACCTTCTTTTTCAACGACGTCATGTTCAAGGGCAATCGCATTTTTTCATCCGATGACCTCGAAGCGCTCATCACCTCCTACATGGGCAAGGAAATCGAGGTGAATACGCTGCTCGAAGTGACCGATGTCATAACCCGGTACTACAAAGAGCAGGGCTATTTTCTGAGTCGAGCCTATATTCCGCCCCAGTCCATCAAGGACATGGTGCTGATCAAGGTTCGTGAAGGCCGCCTGGGCGAAATCATTATCCGGGGCAACAAGCGCTACAGCAGGGAGATTCTTCGGAACACCCTGAAGATTGTCCGGGGTGAAGGCGCCGTGCGGACCGCCGATGTCGAACGCGGTTTGCTTTTGCTGATGGATTATCCCGGCCTTCGCGTCAAGGCCACGTTCAAGGCCGGTGAGCGGCCGGGCCTGACCGACCTGGTTCTGGACGTAAAAGAAGAAAAAATCCTCGATGCCTCCATTGACTTCAACAACTACGGTAACCGGGTTGTGACCCGGGATCGCCTGGGGGCGACCATTACCGCCAAAAATGCCTTGAAACGCGGCGAGACATTCAGCGTCCGCGGCATGTTCGGATTAAAGGGCATCGACGCACTCGAGTATGAGCGCGCCGAGCTTGTCCTTCCCCTGGGTTACACAGGAACCCGCCTCGGTCTTTTCGGCGCGCACATGGAGTATGAGCTGCGCAAGGAATTCAACGATCTGGATTTTGAAGGAAAACTCGATTACTGGGGTTTCTGGCTGAGCCACCCCTTTATCCGCACCCGGAATTTCAGTGTCTGGGGCGATCTGGGATTTGACGCCAAGAAAGTCCAGCAGGACATTCTCGGCTCCGAGGTTGCCAAAGACGACCTGCGAATCCCCTGGCTCGGCGGCACCATCCAGGTGCTCGACAGCCTGGGCGGTCTGCGGGCCAGCACCACATTCTCCGCGAGGGCCTACCAGGGGCTGAGCGATGTGTTCGGCGCCATGGCCAACGACAACCCGGATGATACCGTTCGCGTGGATTCGGACATCAACTTCAACAAATATGATCTGGATCTGTACCGGATTCAGGCTTTGCCGATGAATTTCTCCCTGCTGCTCAAATATCACCAGCAGCTGACCGATGATCGCGTGCCGTCCTCCGAGCAGATCAGTGTCGGCGGCGCCGGTTCGGTACGCGGTTATTCCCAGAGCGAATTTACCGGTGATTACGGCGGATTCGGAACGGCCGAGCTTCGCGTGCCGCCCCTGGGACTGGAGCATGTAAGGTGGCTCGGCAGCCGCGGCAAGACCATTGGTGAAACCTTGCAGTTCGCAGCCTTTGCCGATGCCGGTTGGGTCAAAATCAATGATGCCATCACCCCCGAAGAAGAGGCCATCGATGGAAGCGACTTGGGGGCGTTAGGGCTTGGAATTCGTTTTGCCTACTCCCCGTGGGTGCAGTTCAAGCTGGACTGGGCCAAATCATTCTGGGGTGATGAACCGTTCCGCGAATCGGAAGAGGAGGACGGTGCCTGGTACTTCCAGGGCATCATCCAGTACTGATCGAAGAAAATGTTTAAATCGCCAATCCTGAAACCGGCCTGATCGGCTGAATGAAGGAAAAGGAGGCGCCAGGGAAAATTACAGCACGATAATGGCAAAACCGACCGAAAGGCGGTGACGCAAAGCCACGGGTCTAAAGCCTCAAACAGGGCCATGACAGCCGGGTTGCCGAAACTGCAATTTTCTATATATCGGTTTGAAACCGTGCAGCATCGCACGGTTTTAAAACAGCCTTTTCGGAAAAAAACGCCAGCCGTTGAACGACGGCGGCGTACCTAGCTACGGGTGAATTGCCGGAGATTTCCCCCACCCAGGCTGCCGAAGGTACTTTTTTATCATATATAGGAGGTTGTCACATGGCCAGTTTAAGTCGACAGATCAGAAGAGCACAGCTGAAGCGAAATCGTCGGAAAGGCGTCAAGGGCGCATCATCCTCCCTTGATCGCAGCCTCCAGCGCTTTCAGAACCTCGGGGCAGGCCTCGGGGGCGCCCTTGTTTTACTTGCCGCACCATCTGTCGCTGACGCCGGCAGTGGGTTCACCACCACTGTAGACGGCAACACCACCACATTTAATCAGACTGCGTCCAAGGTATATAATAAGGTAGACTCCTACAACATCGGCGCAGCGGAAACCCACCAGTACAATCAGCCGTCCACCGACGCCATATTTGTTCAACGCGTTCTGGGCGGGGACTACTCCAGCATCCTGGGGCAGCTCGTTGCCAACGGGCAGGTGTGGGTGCTCAACCCCAATGGTGTGCTTATCGGCGCTGACGCCAGCGTCAATACCTCCGGCTTTCTGGCAAGCTCTCTGGTCCTGGGTGAGGACGACTTTTTTGCCGGTCGCTACAATTTCCAGCAGGAAGGCGACGGCGGCTTTGTGATCAACAAAGGGCAGATTACCGTGAATAACGGCGGATACGCTATACTGGCCGGCGGATCCGTGGTTAACGAAGGGTACATCGAAGCCAACATGGGTGAAGTCATCCTGGCGTCCGGCAGCGCCATGACTGTTGATTTTAACGGTGACGGTCTCATCAACTTCTCCGTCGACGGCGAAGCGGAAGCCGAGATCGTCGGACCGGACGGCGCTGTCCTGACCTCCGCAGTGCTCAACGCCGGTCACATCAAGGCCGACGGCGGCCGTGTCCTCCTCACGGCCAAATCCGCCGAATCCATTCTCGATTCTGTTGTCAACAACGAAGGTATCATCGAAGCCAATACCGTTGTGGACAAGGGCGGTATTATCGAACTGGTTGGCGATGATGATGATACCTTGTTGAACTCGGGTCTGCTCGATGTTTCCGGTGACGATCTGCTTGAGGACGGCGGTGATATCCTGATGTCCGGCGGAAACGTTGAACAGTCAGGCACCGTAATGGCTAATGCCGGAAGCGGCGGCGATGCGGGCAATGTTCTCATCGAGTCTGCAACCTCCACCACACTGACCGACGGCAGTCTGATCCAGGCCAATGGCGCCGGTGAGGACTCCGACGGCGGAACGGTTCTGGCATTGTCCGAAGGCACCTCGACCTTCGAAAGCGGAGCCGAGATAGAAGCTAAGGGCGGAGATGTTTCCGGTGACGGCGGATTCGTAGAAGTTTCCGGATCTCACATTGAAGTTGAAGGCCGCGTAAATACGCTGGCTGAAAACGGTGAGACCGGAGAATTTCTCATCGACCCAAATGACGTCCAGATTAACGACACGCTCACACGAGCCGGCTTTTCTCTGGTTAAGCCAGTCGACATTGAAGGCAATCTTGCAACTACCAATGTTACAGTAAAAACAACTGATTATGCCGGTGCGGCAACTGCTGGACAGGATATTCAGGTAGACGGAAACATTACATATAACGGAACCAATTCTCTCACGCTGGAAGCTGGGGAGGATATTTTTATCAATGCGGCCATCAGTCTGACCGGAGGGGCGGATTTAACCCTTAAGGCAGGACAACGAGCCGATATTGACACAGGGAGTATCACCAGCGGCGGGTTTGGTGTTGAGGCCGATCAATTCACTGCTGTTTCCGATACACAGATCGATATGGAAGATCTGACTGTGAACAGCATGGATCTCACTGTAAACCAGGCCGGGAAGATTGATGTCATCAACTCGAAAACGGTTACCGTTAAAGCTGCGACGGCAAGCGGTAAAATTACAATCGAGACCACTGCAGGCGATATTATCGTCGACAAAGTTGATGCCGGTGCGAACAGTGTTTCACTAAGCGCTGCAGGTGAAATCTACGATTCTGCTGTTGACGCTCTCGCAGACATTATTGCCGGCGATCTTGCGATGGAGGCATCCCAAATCGGCGTCACGGCCGATATTGAAGCACAAGTTTCGACCCTTAGCGCGGATACCAGTGCAACCAACGGCAATATCAATTTGAACCTGCTTGCTGATACGGCTATTGACGCCGTGGATGCGGGCTCAGGCGATGTGACTTTAAATGCCACTGGTTCTGCTATCACCAGTAATAATCCGAATGATTCCGCAGATATAATCGGCGGAACCTTAGACATTACTGCTGCTTCCATTGGTGCTGACGGCGCCGCTCTCGATGTAACGGCCTCCACAAAACTCAACGCCGATACCAGCGCCGCCGACGGCGCAATCGTTATTGACAGCATCGGTGATCTTACGGTCGGGGTTGTAAATGCTGACGATGGAAATGTCACCCTGACCTCGACTGGGGCCATCGATGAAGACGGGGATGCCGGCGCTGATATCATTGGCTCAGAGGTCAGCCTTACCGCTGCACTCGGCGGCATCGGGAACGGCGGATCGGCCGTTGATGTTGAAGTCAAGTCTGGTGGGAAACTCGACGCGGATACGACAGCGGACAATAGCGATATCCTGATTGACTCGGTCGGCGACCTGCCGCTCGGCCTGGTTAACGCTGGAGCCGGTTCGATCACTATCAATGCGGCATCCGGAGGAATTACTGATGGCAACGACGACACGGCCGGGGGAAACCTGGTGGCCACAACCGCTACCATTAGTGCCAGGGACAGCATCGGTGTGGTGACCGATATTTTTGCCGGTGTAAACGATGCCGGCGTGAATAACGCGCTGGAAACCGATGTCGACACCCTCAACCTGACCACAACAGGTGCTGGCAGCTCGATCGGTATACTTGCAGCGAACGCCAGCCCGACTCTCTCCATTGATGCTGGTGATGACCCGGCAGATGCCGGAATAGCATTGATCGAAAGTACGGGCAATCTGGATGTCACTGGCGCTGCTGTCACCATCGATGCCGGCGACAGCTACGGTTTTGTATCCGGCGGAATTCTGACGATTCCAGCGGCATTGAACCTGGGGACAGGTGACCTGCGTCTGGAGGGTGCCAACGATATAACAGACGGTGCCGGAGACATCGACTCCATTACCGCGAACAACCTCTTCATCAAATCCGGTGCCTCCGAAACGATTACCGCCTCCGATGTGACTGCTATCGATTTTGACATTACAGGTAATTTTACCGTTAACGACGAGACCGGCGGCCTGAATGTCATTGACCTGGACAACAGTGAGGCGCTACCGGTAACCCCGGGTGCTTCCGCTACAGGTCTGTTGACTATCAACGCTCAGAATGGTGTTTCCATTCAGACCTCGGTTAGATCAGCCGGTGCCACCGTCAACTCGGACAATGATGCTGTTGACGATGCCGGGACCTTTCAGGTCACGGCCGATGGTTCCCTTGATGCCGGCAACAATTCCGTGATCATTACCGCTGACGACGTCGACTTGGCTGGGACCCTTTCAAGCGGAACGGCGAACACCACCATCAACGTGTCGGACAATGGCACTGTTGGACTTGGGGCAGGTGCTTCCAATCTCCAGATTGACAACACCGAACTCGATAATATCACCGCGAATCTGCTCGTCGTGGATGCCGGTACAGGCGCTGTAACAGCAGACGGCGTGTCAACGACCCTGGATGTTCAGCTTGAAAGCACCGGCGGCGGAATCACCTTTTCCGGAGCCGCGTCTTCCTTCGGCTCACTTGATGCAAACGAGGACGGCGCTGCCGATATTGCCGTTCAGGCGGATATCTCCACTGCGGACGGCAACCTTGATCTGAATTCCTCTGGTGGCGGCAATATAACCTTTACCGACGGTCGCACTCTGACTGCCGACGGCGGATCGATTGCTCTGGCCGGAACTGCACTCACTCCGGCCGGAGACCTCACTCTGAATGCGGATAGCGGCGTCGCCGTGAACGGTCCCATGACTGCTGCCGGCGCCGGAGATCTTGCGATTGATGCAGACGTTGACAATGATAAATCCGGCGATTTCACCCTTGGCGGAGCCCTGGATTACTCTGCTGGCGGTGCAAATACCGTGTCCATCACTGCCAATGATGTGATTCTTGGAGCGAATACCATCACGGCCGGTGCAGCAGGCACAGTCAATCTTCTGCCGTCCGCTGATCAGGCTGTAAGAATCGGCGCTGGAGCCGCAGCCGATTTTACAGTCGACGAAACCGAAATCGACAACATCACGGCTGGAGCTATAGAAATCGGCGTTGCCGGAACGACAGGCAATATCGATGTTGGTTTAGGGCATGCCCCGGGAGGGATTGCTGCCGGTGGTTCATATACCCTGAATTCCAGCGATACCATTACATTCGCTGATAACATTGAAGGTAATTTTGACCTTAATCTGACCGCCCAGACCGTCAATCTCGAAACCGTTGGAATTGGAATCCGTATCGGCGAATTGAACATTGATGCGCCGACGGTAAATCTCGCAGGAACCGGCACTGATACCAATCCTGATATCCGCGCTGAATCCGTCGATTTGAGTCTGGCCGGCGGTACGGCACTGAACATCGCTGAGAACATTCAAATCAACATTAATGATGGGAATGCCGGGTTTATCGACCTGACAGATGTTACCGTTGACGATTCGGTAGAGGAATCTGGCCTGCGCCTTACCGGTGATGCCAACGACACAATTACGGTCGGCCAAGTGGGCTCGGCTGCCGATCCCCTGAATAATTTCAGGGTGGATGCCGGAGCGGCAAGTCTGACGCTAACCGGTGATGTATACACGGTTAACAACATAAATATACTGGATCTGGCCACAGGCGGTGCAGCAGACGATGCGATCACCGTATCCGGCGATTTTATAGCCAATTCTACAAGTGGCGACATCACGTTCACTGACAACATCAACGGTACGGCTACCATAACCCTGCAGGCCGATAGCGGCACGATTTCAGTTCAGGGTATCGGTACTGCCGCTCCGACACAAATTGCCGGCGTTACCATCGACGGGCAGTCAGTTAATCTGAACGGTGAAATCCATGGTGCTGACGGGGCGGATATCGACGTTGATTCAGACGGTGCTTTGATTGTCGAAGCCGATATTTCAACTTTGGGTTCCGGTACCATTTCCCTTAAAGCGGACTCCGAAGTAAACGGAAATGGCACCCTCGATATAGCACAAACAAATAATGTTACCATCGAGTCGGTTGACGGTGACATCACCCTTGCCGGTGAGCGTATCCGAATCGGAAATGCCGGCACAAGCAATGGCACCATCACGACAACCGGCAGCGGTAACATCAACATTTCCGCCAACCTGGATGGTGATGCGGATGGTGTTTTCCGTCTCAGGACCGGCAGTGCGATTGACAGTGGTGGAACTATAAGTGCCAGTGGCGCTTTTAACACCACAATCAGCGGAACATTGACAGCAGATGAAACGATTTCAGTCGAGGCAATGAACAACATTAATGTGACCGGTGCAGTTACCAGCGATGCCCAGGTCACAATCACTGCCGACACTGACGGCGACGGCGGAGACCTGACGATTGCCGCCCAGGTTCAGGGCGTGGACACCGATGCCGCCACCAAGGACGGCGTTACACTTCAAACCGGCGGAACGACCGGCACGATTATCATCAATGCCGATCCTAACAACGCAACCGGCAGCATCGCTTTTGGCCCGGCGGCAGGCATTGACATGAACGCCGACATTACCGCCGGCGGCGCTATCGATGCGTCGCTTATGGCCGGCGACATCGACATCAACGGCGGCGACCGAACGTTCACCAGCGGCGGTGCCGACGGGGATGACATTACCTTTAACGCCTCATCAGACATCTTCGACAGCGTTGGTGCCGATGACAGCGTGAATTTCGTGGCAGGACTGGGCGATGTGACCCTCGGAACGGTTGGTCAGGGCGGCACCCCTGACAACCTGACGGTTACCAGTTCCGCGACCACAACCTTCGCTGGCCAGGCCGATATTGCCGGCGACGTGGACGTCACCGCCAGTGATGACATCCTGGTCCAGGCCAATGTGAACGCCGGTGGAAATGTCATACTCGACGGCGGTGCTGATGACGGCGATGCGCTCACCATGTCCGGCGGAACCACTATCTCTGCCGGTGGGTACGTGGATATCACCGGATCTGATATTTCGGTCGAGAACATTACCGCTTCTACGGTTGGGCCGAATAATCGCGCCATTTCCATCGTATCGGACGGAGCGATTCCAGCGGTTGATCCTGACACCAACCCGATCGGACCGGATGTCGATGTGAACGGTACCCTGGATGCTTCTGCTGCAGGCGCGGGCGATGTCTATCTGCAGGCGGTTCGCGATGTGAACATAAACGGTACGGCATCTATCCTTTCCGACGATTGGACTGAAATCGACACTGGCCGCAATGTAACCATGGCAGCTGGCACTTCTATCACCGCAGGTGGCGAAATTCACGTCGACGGTGGAACAGGCGGAACTTTAACCCTTGATTACCTGGAGACGCTTGGGACCTACGCAGGAACACCAAGCGACCGGGGATCCGCCATTCAAGTAGGCGTTTACAACAGCTTGGGCAGGACTCCTGAAGTCGTTGCTACCGACTCTTGGATCTCTGCCGGAGGTGCTATTGTTTCTGGTTCGGCCGTTACCCTAAAAGATGTTTCGGCAGGCTCTGACGAGGCATGGGATGGCCCGAGTACCTCGCTTGTTTCGAGCGGGGCTGGAATCGATGTGAATGCCACAACCGATATTAACGTCAACGGCACACTTACCACTGTCGATGGAGGCGGTTTGGACATCTTCATGACGGCGGGTCAAGATGTCCTCTTTAATACCGACGGTAATCTGGATGCCGATGAGGATGCGCAGATCTGGGTTGGCAGAAACGTTACTATGTCCACGTCTTCGCAGATTGATGCCGATACCAACATCAATATTGAAGGCGGAGCGACTGGTAAGCTGACCCTTGATGCTCTGAATGCTGGTAATGATATTATCGTTGGTCTTCTCAGCGCTGGTGCGGCTGAAATTGAGGCAACAGATGCCTGGGACGCCGGTGGCGTTGTCTTCGCGCAAGGAACTGATATTACGCTTCTTGATGTCGAAGCAGACGGGTCTATAGCAGCAGGTTTCGGAGACTTTGGTATCTGGGTAGAAGCATCCGGTGATGCAACTCTGAACGGCGACCTCACTGCCACTACCGGCGATATTGACGTTCTCGCCGGCGCCGGAAACGTGACCATCAGCGGGAACATCGACTCAGGGGAGGATGTGGAGATCGCTGCGGTTGCCGACCCGGCCGATGCCGCGAATACCGGAAAAATCCTGCAGAATGCCGGGTACGATATTCAGGCACTTGCCAATGTTCTTATCGATGCAACAACTGATGTCACGCTGAATGGCAGCGTCGGGCATTTCGACGCCGGAGCCGGCACCGATTCGATCGGTGGCGTTATTGTTATCGGAAGTAGAATCGACACGGCCAAGGTTACTGCCAATGAGCTAAATGCGGATGGGACGATCTCTATTACCGGCGATACCATTACTCTGAATGGGCCGGTTGAAGCCGACTATGATGCCGATAATCCGGCGGATATGGTTGTCCTTACCGCAGATGCCAAAGCTGACAGTGATATCGAAATCAATAATTCGGTAACCACACACAGTGCACCGATCATTGCGCGAGCAAACGACAATGTGACATTTTCAGCATCTGGAAGTCTCTCCAGTAATGATGGGAATATCGAGGTTACAGCGAACTACGATAATACGCCAATAAACGGATTTGGCGGAGTGATCCAGATGGCCGACGGCTCATGGATCGATGCCGGCGATGGTACAATCAGCCTTTCTGCAGATGGTAACATTACGCTGGGACGCTTGGTTACCACAAATGGGACTGCCTCAGCCATCGACATTGAGACGACGTCGGGTAAATTAATTGATGGTGGAGATAGCGGAGGAGAAGACATTGAAGCGGCATCTGCCTTTGCGGTAGTAACCATCAAAACCGCTGATGGTGTTGGCTACAACACCGATCTGCCGCCTGGCGACGGATCGGTGAATCCCATTGATACAAACATCTATGCCCTTGACGTTGAAAACACCACAAGTGGTAACATCAACATCAACGAAACCAACGACTTGATCATTAACGGTCTGGTCCAGGGCGCAGCCGGAGGCGACTCCTCAATCGTTGCCGGAGGCGCCATCACCAACGCGGCCGCTGCGGTGATCGATGTCGATGATAACGCGTACTTCGAAGGCACGTCGATTACGCTGGGCGATCAGGCCCTTGACAGCGTGAACTTTGGGAGCCTGACGTTCAAATCGGCCGGGGCGGTCTCCATCGAAGAAGACAGTGACACTGTATTGGCCAACGCCAGCACGGCCGACAGCCTGGATCTGGACTCCACAGGCGCTATCACCAACGCCGCCGGTGCCACGCTGGCCGTAACGAACAACGCCGACTTTGCCGGCACCTCCATCACCCTGGGCGACCAGGCCGGTGATGCCATGAACTTCGGCAGTCTGACGTTCAACTCGGCCGGCGCTGTAGCCATTGCCGAAGATTCCGACATGGTGGTTACGGGTGTGAACACGGCCGACAGCCTTGATCTGCAATCGACCGGAACGCTGACCGATGCCGCCGGCACCAGCCTGACGGTGACCAACAACGCCGCCTTCAGCGGCACGGCGATCACCCTGGGCGACAACGGCGGGGACACGACCAACTTCGGCTCGCTGACCTTCAATTCAGCCGGGGCCGTGGTGATTACCGAGGACAGCGCCACCGAACTGGCCAACGCCAGCACGGCAGACAGCCTGGACTTGAACTCGGCCGGCGCTATCACGAACGCTGCCGGTGCCACACTGGCCGTAACGAACAACGCCGACTTTGCCGGCACCTCCATCACCCTGGGCGACCAGGCCGGTGACGCGATGAACTTCGGCACGCTGACGTTCAACTCGGCCGGCGCCGTTGCCATTGCCGAGGACAGCGCCACCGAGCTGGCCAATGCCAGCACGGCAAACAGCCTGGATCTGGACTCCACAGGCGCTATCACCAACGCCGCCGGCGCCACGCTTGCCGTGACGAACAACGCCGACTTTGCCGGTGCATCGATCACTCTGGGCGACCAGGCCGGTGACGGCATGAACTTCGGTACGCTGACGTTCAACTCGGCCGGCGCCGTTGCCATAGAGGAAGACAGCTCGACGCGGCTAACAGGATCCAGTTCAGCCAATACGCTCGACCTGACTTCGGCTGGGGATATCGATGACGCGGTCGGTACGACCATTAACGTCACTGGGCTGGCCGCGTTCATCGCGAATGGAGGGTTAAGCAATATCACGCTCGGTGATGATGCTTCTGATACCCTTAATTTCGGTACTTTGAGCCTGACCGGAAGTGATGTCGCAGTCAGCGAGGATTCGTCCACCGACCTTGCATTCGTCAACGCATCGACGCTTACCATCAATTCGGAAGGCGCGATTACCGACAGCGGCCTCTTAACGGTAGCCAATGATACCACCCTCAACGCCAATGACGGTACAAACGATTACGACATTACGTTCGATGAAGGGACAGGAACCTTCGGGACGCTGTACCTTACCGGCGCGAATGTGGACATTATCGAAAACGCCGCAATGGATATAGGAAACTCGAACATTTCCGGTACTCTCACGGCGACCACCAACATCGGCGACATTACGGACAGTGGTGTCGTTAACATCGACGGTTTGGGCGTAAGCACATTCACGACGTTGACTGCGGGAGACGATATCGTTCTCAATCAATTAGCAGTCCACGGGGGGCAGGTTGCCGTGTTTACATCATCTGCCCCGGCGAATAATGGCGACGTGACCATACTGAACTCCGATAGTTTTACCCTCACCGCTTCGACAGTTGGCGGTACACTTCTGGCTCAAGCCATCGGCGACCTGACCATCAATGACAACATCAGTGCTGAAATCGATCTTCTCGGTTATGCTACCGGCAATATTACGGTCGACACCAGCGGAGGACCGGTTCTGCTTCTGGCAAACAGTGACAACAACGCCACCGGTAGCGTCGAGCTCCGGGCCGATTTTCCCGCCAGTGACGGAACCGGTGATCTGGTCGCTCAGGATGGGTCAACTATCCGAGGGCTTAACGTTACTCTGGAGGGTGTGAACATAGATGTCGATGTGGCCCATGGGACGGCCGGATTCGTTACAGCGACAGCTGACACGGATGTAACCTTCAGGGACAATGTCACCGCCGGCACATTCATCGATGGAGAAGCAACAGCCGGAACCTTTGCACAGACTGGAGGAATATTAACCGCCGGTACAGAGATACGCCTGGATGCCGGAACAACGGTTGATCTCGATGGGACGCTAATTGCAGGAAGCCATATCCTTATCGGTCAGGCAATCAACACCGCAACGGTGGACGCGTCCGGCGTCTGGACTGCTGGCGGTTATGTCGATGTGGACGGAACGTCGGTGACCGTGGCTCAGATTACGGCAGCAGGCTCCAACGTGGCGACTAATGCCGGTATCGACCTGAATGCCAACGCCGGGTCGGTTACCGTGAACGGCACTTTGACCACAACGGACTTTGACAACATTGGCGACATCAACCTGACAGCTACAACCGGCGTTACGGTTGGAGCCAAGCTCGATTCAGACGAAGATGTTACCATCTTGACTACGGGCGGGGATGTAGCGATCTCCGCTGAGATCGAGGCGGATGCCGGCGTTGATATTGATGCTACTGCCGGTTCTGTTGTCCAAGCAGTGGGTAACGACATTCTGGCGGGTAAAAACGTTGAGATCGATGCGGGCACGGCCATTGACCTTGACGGCACGATCGGCGCGGGTGCCGCCATCGGTCAGGACGTGATTCTGACGGCCAACGCCAATGATAGCGAGTGGATCGACATCCGCGGCACGATCGATGCGACTCGCGATGTGCTCATCAATGCCTCGGGCGATAACAGCGGGACGGGCTTTGGCGTCCAGATCGCCACTGACGTTACTGCCGGCGGCAACATCGTCATCAACGGTGATGATCAGACCAACGTTGCCGGGGATACCGGAAGCGTGAACATCACCAGCGGCACGCTGGATGCGGGCGGGTACATCGACATCGACGGCTACAATGTTAGGGTGAACAACGCCGAGGCGGATGCGGCCAACGCCGGTATCGGCATCGAAATTGATGCGGCCAACGATTTTGTGAGCACCGGCACGCTGACCACGAACCTGGGCGCGGGCGATGTGGACATTCTGGCCGGCAACGAGGCGACGGTGGGCGATGCCATCACAGCGGACGCTGATGCCAACATCACCGCCACTGCCGATGATGTGAACCTCAACGCCACGGTCCAGGCGGGCAACGATGTGGACATCGAGGCCACGGCCGGCTCGGTGATCCAGGCCGCTGGCAACGACATTCTGGCGGGCAACAATGTGGAGATCGATGGCGTGACCGCCGTTACCCTGAATGGCACGGTCGGCTTCGGAGCTCCGATCGGTGTCGATATCCTGATCAACCAGGCCGGTGCCATTGCCTATGGACCTGTAACCATCAACGGTTCCATGACTGCCAACGGCGCGGTTATCATTGACAGCTCCGACACCGTTGACATCGATGCAGGCATTACGGCCGATGCAAACAGCGGCGGAGCTGAAGATGTGGACATCAACGCCGTCGGTGCGGTTACACAGACAAACGGCACCATCACCTCCAATACCGGTGGTGTTGAGATTGACGGTTCAGATATTACTTTGATCCACGTGGTTGCCGGCGGTGCAAACCAGGTCGGAAACGGAGGAAACTACTCCGTATCGGTGACCGGAACGGGTGACGTCCAAGCCGGCGGCATCGTGGCTACCACTTCAGTTGGCAGCAATGTTGAAATCAGCTCCGGTGGTGACATCACCCTGACGGATGGCAGCACCGGCATCAGTATCCATGCGGATAACCGGGTGGATCTTACGGCCAACTCCGGCTCCATTATCGACGGAAACGACAACACTGCCGGCAACAATGTTACGGCGACTGAACTGGTGGCATCTGCCCAGGATCTCATCGGCAAGGTGCACAATGACGATGTGCTGCTGGATCCCGAAGACGCCGGTTACACCGGCGATCCGCTGGAAACGGCCATCACGCGCCTGACGGCGACCACCTCGGCCGCGGATGCGGATATCGCCATCGACAACGTCAATGCTGGCGGCCTGATCGTCGATAACGTCACTCCCTCATCCGGTCAGAATGCGGCTGCCTGGATTCGAAACACCGGGTCTGTTACGGCCAACGCGTGGACCATCAACGACGGTGCCGACACCACTGACGACATCGCGCTGATCAGCTCGGCCGGCAGCGTTCAGATTCCGTCTGCGGTTGACACGCTCGGGACGGCCAAGTTCGAAGCGGCCACTGTGGGCCAGGACGTTGGAATCGGCGCCGGAATGGCTGACCTGAACAACATGACGGCCGGTATCCTGATTCTCAAGTCCGGTACCAGCGAGACCATGACCGGGCTGACTGCAGGCGATCTGGATGCACGGGTGTATGGTGCAGCTAACAGCATCGACATCACCACGGCCGTAACGGATACGGACGGCCTGCGCCTTATCGACAGCAACAACGATGATGAGTACTCCCTGGCCGCGGGCAACAACGTCACCCTGACGGTGACCGATGGCAGCCTGGTGATCGAAGACGATGTCGAGGCAACCAATGGCGCCATCGACATCAATGTGCTTGGTGCCGACGATGGGCTGTCAACATCCGTAACCGAGGACACCACCATCATCGCCGGGACTAACATCGACATCGATGTTGCCGACGGCGATCAGACCTACGGGACTGCTAACGGCCTCACCATGGAGACGTCCGATGGTTACATCGCCATCCGCACCACTGCTGCACTGAGCGCATGGACAATTGAATTCGGCGATGCCGGCGGATCGGATGTCGGCATCACTGCCAACGGTACAGGTGGCGCTGCAGTGGATAACACCTATGCCAACCTGGTGGCAGGAGATATCCTGGTCGACAACAACGTGGCCGGAAGCACAGCCGGATCGATTACCATCAACAGCGATGCCTCCATCCACGCCAGGAACGCCAACACGCTGGACAGCTCCGGCACGATCAACGTCATCGGAAACCTGAACCTGACCAACATCGGCGTCGCGGATTCGCCGCGGGCGATCACGTACAACGCTGTGGCCGGTGACATCACCTTTGGCCCTGGGTCATCTTCCAATTCTGGCGTTCTTAATTTAAGCCCTGGACTCATCCCTGGGACCACAACCTATTACGATGTCATTGTTGAGAACGGCGCCGAGATTTTTGTCAACGCTGTACCGGGTGGCCCGGACGGCGACCTTAGCGTTACCAATGCAAATAACTTCACCATGGAAGGGACCAGCTCCATCACCCTCGATGGATCGATGAATGTCGACATCGACGGAACTGCAACTCTCCGAGACATCACGATCGATGCCAACGGCGATGGCAATCCCAACGGTGGACTTGGCGGAGCAAATGGTGAATCTCAACTGGTTGTGGATGCAAACGCCATTGTGATCGAGGGGCACATCGACGCCAACAGCGATCTGTCTAATGCCAACACCAGCAACGATGTGATTCTGACATCGAAAAACACAATTGTGGACAACAACACGGCCGGCACCTCCATCGACGGCGTTGAAACCCTTGACCTCAATGCCGTGACCGGAATCGGTTCCTCACCGTCCTTGCCTGGAGCCTTCGCTCCCATTCGCGTCAATGCCGTTATCATCACGGCCGACAACAGCGGGGCCGGTCAGATTTCAATCGCCAACAGCCCCTCGGGCGATGTGACGGTCAACAGCCTGACCAACGGGGCTGCGGGTACGGCTGACGGCAATGAGATTTTCTACTCTCAGACCGGCAATGACGTTACCTTTGCAGGCGGCGCAGGAACGACCAACGTAGACAGCAACGGCGGACGGATCATCATCGATCCGCCGGTTAACGCCAACATTGCAACGACCTTCAGTTCCGGCGGCGGATCGATTCTCATCGAAGCGCTGGATGACATCAACTTCCAGGCTGGCGGGGCGCTTGACTCTGCAGGAGGCAATATCACGGTCGATGCCGATAATGATCTTGACGGTACCGGTGATGTGACTTTCCAGGTTGCCGGTGGTGCCGGCACCGAAATCATCAGAAGCGGTGATGTCGCCGACGCTGGGGACATCGAAATATTCGGCGAAGTAATCACTCTTAGAAACAATGCCATTGATGCCGATGGCAACACCACTGATGGAACCGTCACCTTAATTGCCGGCCGAAGCGCCTTATCGGCAGGGCAGATTCTGACAAACGCGGCGGATGTTAATGATGACAGCCAGGAAATTTACGCCGGCTCTTTGAACTTGTCGACCAATGGCAACGGAATCGGCGGTGCTGCACAGCCGGTTGAATTCATTGCAACGACTGAGATCAACGCCGATGCCGATGGTGATATCTGGCTGAGCACGACCGACAATGCAACGACAAGCCTGGAGACCTTCCGGCTCGGTGTTATCGACGCGGCAGGGAATAACGCGACCCTGATTTCCGATGGCTCGTTCACCGACGCAGATAATGCCGACAACTCCGACATTCAGAACGTCGCAACGCTGTCCATCACCGCCCTGGACGGTATTGGCACTGCCGGCATTGCAGGCAGTGTCGAGTTCGACGCCACCACCATCACGGCTACCAACGGTGCGGCCGGACCGGTTGGATCCGGTGGAATTTACCTGAACAGCACCGGAGCCGGCGGAGTGACCGCCACTATCGTCAACAATGTTGCTGGCGACGCCTGGATTCAGGCAGGCGAGGCTTTGACCTTGGCTGACGTGGACACGGCCGATGGAAGCTTCACCGCCATTACCAACGGTGCAACGCTTGTCGTAAACGACGGTTCCCTGGATGGCGTTGACGCAAACGGCGGGGATACCATTACGCTGGTTGCAAATAACGCGGGTATTGTTGAGCTCGGCAATATTAACAATGGCAATATTTCAGCTCTGGATGTGACCGGTGACAGCCGAATCGAAATTGACGGCGGCACCATCACAACTGTTGGCGGTACCCAGACCTACCACAGCGCGGTTCGACTGGATGCCAACACCACGCTGGCTTCAAATGGCGGGGTGACCTTTAAAGATACGGTGGACGCCGACGTCAATACAATTACCCTTGAAATCGATGACACCGGCGCTGCAGATGGAAATGTTTCTTTTGAAGGCATTGTCGGTGGCACAGGACCGCTTGCCGGACTGACCGTGGACGGCACTACCGCGTTCAACACCGGCGCCACTGCCGTGACAACAACTACGGCCGGTGGTGGGGCTGGAGCCCAAACCTACAACGGCGACGTCACGCTGGGCACCAGCGCGACGCTGACGGCTACCGGCGGAACAATCACCTTTAACGAAGACATCAACGGTGGTGGCAATAACCTTACGCTAAACGGCAACTCGATTGTGCTTGGTGATGCGGCCGCGGACGGCGATCAGGCTACTGGAATCGGTGTGCTGGATGTGACCGGAACTGCCGGAATAACCATCGACATGCCGGTTATTACCAGCTCCGGACCCCAGACCTACACCAACGACGTGACGCTGGGCCAGGATGCGACGCTGACCGCTTCAACGGTCAACTTCAATGGAGACGTTGACAGTGCAGTGGGCGAGGCTAATTCGCTCGCCATCACCGGCAACGCAATCTTCGGAGATGGTGCGGGTGTGGATGACATCGGCGGTGCCAATGCCCTCGGCAGTCTGACGGTAACCGGCGATGTGGCCTTAAGCGCCTCTGCCGACCTGGTGAACACCACCGGTCTGCAGACCTATGGTACGGTCAATGGCAGCAATACCTTCACCATTGGCGCCAATACTGCCCTGTCCTCTGACGGCGGCGCCATCACCTTCAACGGCACGGTTGACGGCCCCTTTAACCTTGCCATCGATACCGACAGCCAAGATAACGGCGCAGAGGCTGCTGTTACCTTTAACGAAGCCGTCGGCAGCATCGCAGCACTCACCCAGCTATCCGTTCAGGATGCCACCACAGTCACCTTCGGGGCAGATGTTACCCTCGGCGGCGATCTGTTGGTCGGGGAGACAACGAACGTTGGCGACGTCAATCTTGGCGGCAATCTCACCGTTGACGGCACAATAACAATCGCTGAGGATGCCGACACCAGCCTGATTCTGACGGCTGACAACATCGTGATCGATAATACCGGAGCCGCGGCAGCCTCCGACATTACATTGGCGGATGTCAATTCCGGCGCAAACAGTTATAACCTGACGGTCAACTCCGATCGGAACATCACGGTAAATGGAATCGACATCAATAACGGCACCCTGGACATCAATCTGGATCAGGATGGCGGTGAAGCAGCAGAGTTTAACAGCACTGGTGCGATCGAGGCGGGCAATATCACCATCGTCGGCGTTGGTGGTGACGATATCGTCGACCTGGATGCCGGAGTGACGGCGAACAGTACGCTCGACATCAATGACGTACAGCTTGTTGAATTGTCGTCCGACACCTTCTCTGCTGCCGGTGAACTCGATATCCGAACAGGCGTGACCGGCATTACACTGACGGGCGCAGATGGATCTACGGCAACGGTTACCGGAACCGGAGACCATAAAGTACTCCTGGGGGCAGTCACTGCAACGAACAACGTCAACCTGACGGTCAACTCCCAAGGCGGCGTTGAGGCGACTTCCGCCAACATCAACGCTGGTACTCTGGATATCAATGTCGACACGGACAACGATTCAGTTGCCGAAGGCGTTTTCGGCCAACTGGATGCCGGCGCGATCACCGTTGATGGACTGGGGGCCAACGACAACCTCACCTTTAACGGAAACGTGACCTCGGCAGTGGGCTCGATTGCGGTTGGAGGAGCGGATCTGATCAACGTGAATGCAGCCTTTGATTCAGCCACCACAGTGGCAATCAGCGGCAACTTGATCGACATTGCCGCAACCGGATCGCTGGCCAGCAGCGATGCGCTGATCGATCTGGACGCCACGCAATCCATTATGCTTGCCGGTAATGTTAACGCCGGTAACGGCAACCTTTTGATGGAAGCCGTCTCTGGCAGCGTGGATCAGACGGCTGGCACAGTGACGGCAGCCGGTGTTGAAGCCGTGGCGGGTCAGGAAGTGATTCTGGGCCAGGCGGGCAACGACATCGACACCATCGCAGTCAGTGCAGCAGGCAATGTGGTGATCGCTGATTCGGCGGTTGACGCCCTGGACGTTGGCAATGTCGGCGTGACATCGGGGATTACCTCCGGGAACAACAACGTGACGATCACCACGGGCAATAACCTGACCCTGAGCCAGGCGGTCAACGCGGGCACGGGCGATGTAACGATCAACACCACCGGTTCTGTGTCGGGCGCGGGCCTGATTACCGCAACCATCGTGGATTTGACGGCGACCACGGGAATCGACATCGATACGACGGCGGCGATCATCGTTGCTTCGGTCAACGCGGCGGGCTCCATTAACATCGCGGAGACCGACGCGATCGAACTGGCCGATGTTGACACGGCCAACGGCGCGATCACGGTGACCGCGGGCGGCGCCATCACGGCAACGGACGTGGCCTCGCTGACCGATGCGGACGCCAACGACATCACGCTGACCAGCACGGGCGGCGGCATTGTGGCCGGCAGCATCGTAGCGGGCGCTGCGGGCGATGTGACCCTGGACGCCCAGGGCGGCGCCATCAGCGAAGACGGTGATGCGGCGGTGGATGTTGTGGCCGACGTGCTGACGGCGGATGCGGCCGGTGGCATTGCCCTGGACACGACAGTGGCGAGCGTTGACGCAGGCACTTCTGCCGCGGGCGACATTGAGATCACTGAGACCGATGCGATCGTGCTAAGCGATGTTGACACGAACAACGGCGCCATCACAGTGACCGCGGGCGGAGCCGTGGATGCCCAGGATGTAGCCTCTCTGACCGATGCGGATGCCAACGACATCACGATCACCGCTACGACCATCGATCTGGATACGGTGGATGCCGGGGCAGCCGGAGACATCACGCTGACGGCGACCGCAGGCGGCATTACCGATGCGGACAGCAACAGCGCGGTGACGGCGGACCAGCTGACCTTCACGGCCGCCGGAGAGTTCGGCGGAGCCAATGCCATTAACACCACGGTGGCCGAGGTGGTTAAGGGCGAGACCACGGCAGCCGGCGACATCAACATCAATGAGAACGACGGGATTGTTCTGACGGACATGGCGACCGCTGACGGTGCGATCACGGTGGTCGCCGGCGGTGATATCACGGCAACGGTGCTTGACAGTTCTACAGTGGATGACAACACGAATGACATCCTGCTGCGGAGCACTGGCGGGGCCATTGATGCGGGCCAGATTACCGCCGGTGCGGTCAACGACGTGACGCTGGATGCCCAGGGCGGGGCAATTACCGATAACGTCGGCAAGATCCTTGCCAACGATCTGCTGGCCGACGCAGCCGGCGCCATGACGCTGGATACGGAAGTCGATACGGTCAACGCCAGCACCTCGGCCGCGGGCGATATTACGATCACCGAAACCGACGCTATTGTGCTGACCGATGTTGACACGAACAACGGCGCCATCACGGTGACCGCGGGCGGTTCAGTGGATGCCCGGGATGTAGCCTCTCTGACCGATGCGGATGCCAACGACATCACGATTACCGGTACGACCATCGATCTGGACACGGTGGATGCCGGGGCGGCCGGAGACATCACGCTGACGGCGACCACCGGCGGCATTACCGATGCGGACACCAACAGCGCGGTGACGGCGGATCAGCTGACCTTCACGGCCGCCGGAGAGTTCGGCGGAGCCAACGCGATCAACACGACGGTCTCCGAGGTGGTATCCGGTGCGACCAGCGCAGCGGGCGACATCACGATTAACGAGACCGATGACATCGTCCTGACCGACCTGGAAGCGGCCGATGGTGTGATCACTGTCACCGCCGGCGGTGGCATCACAGCTACGAGCGTATCGACGGCGGGAACGGATGATGGCAGCAATACCATCAACCTGACGGCAGCCGATGACATCAACGCCGGCATCGTGGATGCGGGTGTGAACAATGATGTGAACCTGAACGCAGGCACCGATGGCAGCGGCGCGATCACCGACGGCGTCGGCAAGATTATTGCCGATGTGCTGACGGCAGATGCCGCTGGCGCTGCCACGCTGGACACCACTGTGAACACGATCAACGCTAGTACCTCGGCTGCCGGAGATATTGTGATCACGGAGACCGACGCGGTGGATCTGCTCGATGTTGACACGGCTGACGGATCGATCACGGTAACGGCCGGCGGTCAGGTGACGGCGACCGATGTGGTGTCGCTGACCAACGATGATACCAATGACATCAGCATCAGGACGACAGCCGACGGCATCCAGGCGCTGGTGATCAACGCCGGCGCAGCCGGCGATGTCACCTTGAATGCGGCGGGTGCGATTACCGATGGCGCGGGCAAGGTCACGGCTGATGTTCTGACGGCGGACGCCGGCGGTCCGGCCACGCTGGATACGACGGTTGCGAGCGTGGATGCTAGCACCTCGGCTGCCGGTGACATCGTGATCACGGAGACCGATGCGATCGTGCTGACCGATGTTGACACGGCCGACGGTTCGATCACGGTGACGGCAGGCGGCCAGATCACGGCGACCGACGTTGACTCCTCGGCGACCGATGACGACACCAACGACATCACGCTGACCAGCACGGGCGCAGGCATCCAGGCGATCAGCATCGTTGCCGGTGCCCAGAACGACGTAACGCTCGATGCCCAGGGCGGCGCGATCACCGATGACGGTGCTGCGGCCGTGGATGTGACGGCGGACATACTGACGGCCGATGCGGCCGGCGGCATCGATCTGGACACAACGGTGGCAAACCTTGATGCATCCACCAGTGCCGCGGGAGACATCGATATCGATGAAACCGATGCCATCGTGCTTACCGACGTTGATACCGATGACGGTGCGATTACCGTCGATGCGGCCGGACTGATCACCGCAGTGGACGTGGATTCTTCCAATACGGACGATGACACCAACGACATCACATTGACCAGTTCCGGTGACGCTATCAAAGTCGGTTTCATCAACGCTGGCTCAGTAAACGATGTTACACTGGACGCCCAAGGCGGTTCGATCACCGAAGACGGCGATCCTGCAGTAGACGTTATTGCCGATGTGCTCACAGCTGACGCCCAGGGTGCCATTGCCCTGGACACGACAATTGACAGCCTTGATGCAACAGCTCAGGCCGCCGGTGACATTTACATCGACGAAACGGATATTATCACGCTGACCGATGTCGTCACCACCGATGGTTCCATATCGGTTATCGCCGGCGGTCAGATCACGGCAACCAACGTCGATTCGTCAAATACGGATGACGACACGAACGACATCACGCTGAGCAGTACGGGCGGCGGTATCCAGGCGATCAGTATTGTGGCCGGCGCTAAAAACGACGTGACGCTCGATGCACAGGGCGGCGCAATCACTAATGACGGAGCAGCAGCCCTTGACGTCATCGCAGATGATCTGAACGCTACTGCAACTGCCGGCATTGACCTGGACACGACGGTTGCAAGTTTGGCCGCCGAAGTTACCACCGCCGGTGATATCACCATTGACGAAACTAACGATCTGGATATTCACGGAGCAACCACCCCGGCCGGATCGATCGCCATCACCACAAACGGTGACACGCAGATCCTTGAGGCCGGCCCCGGCGTAACCACCGGTGATGCCGGTACCATCGACGTTATTGTCGGCGGAGGCGCAAACCTTATCGTAAACCAGGATGTATCCTCGCAGGGCGGTGACATTACACTGGCAGCCGATGGAGACATCGAATTCAACCAGTCCGGTGATGTGGCATCCAACAACGGAGACATTGCGGTTACCTCCAACACCGGCGCCATCGAAATGGCCACCGGTGCTCTGATCGATGCGGGTACCGGAACCGTGGACATGGATGCCTTCGGCGACATTACGCTTGGAAGCGTCCAGACAGACAACGCCACAGCCAACGCGGTGAACATCACCACCACCGATGGCGCCATCATTGACGGTGGTGACGCGGACACCGACCTCGTGGCCAATGCGGCCGGCGCGGTTGTGACTCTGCGGGCCGAGAACGGTATCGGTTCGGATAACGCCCTTGAGACCGAGATCGCTCAGCTTGACGCGGTCAACGACACGGCCGGTGCTATCCGGATCGATGAGACGGACGGCCTGCTGATCACCCAGGTTACCAACACGACCTCCGGCGAGATCGAGGTGGAAACCGGCGGCGACACCTTTGTGCTGGCTACCGGCGGCGGTGTCACAACGGGTGATGCCAGCGATATCTCGATCACAGTCAAGGGCGACGCCTCTCTGACTGTGAACGATGTGGTCACCAGCCAGGGCGGTAACATCGATCTGGCGGCTGATGATGACGTGACCATCGGCGCTGACGGCGACATCACCTCCAACAACGGCGACATCACGGTGGTTGCCGATGCGGATGCGGATGTGAACGGTGCCGGCGGCGCGCTGACCATGGCAGACGGCGCGGTGATCAACTCGGGTACCGGAACCATTGCCGTGAGCGCCGATGAGAATGTTGTTCTCGGCAGTCTCCAGAACACCAACGGAACGGTCAATGCGGTCTCGGTGACCTCGACCTCCGGCGCTATTCTTGACGGCGGCGATGCCGATGACGAGATTATCGCCCTTTCCGGCGGTGTGACTCTGGCGGCCGAGACTGGCCTTGGCAATGAAATTCCGGCCGGCAGCCCGGCAGGCGACGCAGCTCTCGAGATGCAGGTGACTGACCTGACGGCCGATACCGGGGTCGGCGATGTCAACATCCTGAATACCTCGGCGGAAGATGCGATCGTCAACAGCCTCACCACGGGAATCGGAGACGTGGTCTTCAATCAGACCGGCGGCGGGCACATCACCTTCAGCGATGCGAGCACTGCCGACGGAGCTGTCAGCCTGACCAACTCCGGAGACGATGCAGACATCATTGCCGGTGACATCACAGCAACGGAAGTTGTCAACATTACGGCCG
>ENA-ORCT01000300-ORCT01000300.1-marine-metagenome-genome-assembly--contig:-NODE-300-length-25407-cov-3.357718_pt1 | contig 25407 bp, 22 predicted proteins | sample MGYA00248632_ERZ508511 | MGnify/ENA primary metagenome ERZ508511 (study PRJEB26182, sample SAMN06268839) | marine metagenome | isolation source: Tt an P1-techrep anaerobic enrichment on pine from sediment...
GAATCAACCGGAAAGTCGGAGACAAACTTCACCTGACCATTGCCCCCGCCGCATTCGAAACCGGGGAAAAGACGAATTGAAGGTTACGGGATGGCATTGAAACCAATCAACATCGTGCGTGAACATTTCGCCCACAAAATATTTGCCGCGTTCACACTGTTTATATTTTTCATCTCAATAGCCTTTGCCGCGGTTTTCATTCAGCACGAGAGTGATGCGCTAGTGGAATCACTCAAGGCCGACGGACGGGTTCTGTCGAAAATTATTGCTCATAACGCCAGGCTGGGAATCTTCTCGGAAAATAAAGAAATTGTAACAGACACTGTTGAAGGCTTCTTCCGGCATGAAGCGATCACCGAAATTTCGGCGTTCACGGCCGAAGGCAATCTGCTGGTCAGCCTGAACTCACCGGGAACACCGAAGCCCAACGTTCACGCGTGCGGTATTGACAACCCGGAAGATCTGTTAGCGTCATCCGAACCGGTCTGTTGCGAAAAAAAAGACTGGATCGTCTTTTTCATGCCCGTCTTACCATCAGAAAATTTGTGGAACAAAACGGCGGATGCATCGGATATCCTGCACGAAATGGGTTCATTCAAAACAGCGCGCCTTATCGGATTCATAAGCGTTTCTCTGGATAAGACATCCTTTGCCGACCGCAAACGAACCCTCATAATCAAAAGCGGTGTCATCGGATTTTTGTTCTGGATTTCCGGCACCCTGTTTATATTTCTGGTTGTGAAAAAAATGACCTACCCGTTGAGGGAATTAACCCGGGCAGTGAAACGGTTGGGAAACGAAAAAGAAGTTCCCTCGATATCGGTGAGCTCCACTGATGAAGTCGGCAAGCTTGCCGCAGCCTTTAACAGTTTGACAGAAAAACTCGCAAAAAGAGAAAAGGAAAAAAATCTTCTGGAGGAGCAGCTGCGGCATGCGCAGAAAATCGAGGCCGTTGGAACATTGGCCGGCGGTATTGCTCATGACTTCAACAACATACTGACCATCATGATGGGGTATGCCGAATTGTCGCTTCACGGAAATCCGGATGCAAACCGACTCCAAACCAACATGAATGAAATTCTGGGAGCAGGAGAGCGTGCACGGGACCTCATCAATCAGATTCTCACCTTCAGCCGCCAGGGAGAGCAGCAACGAAAACCGATCCGGCTCCGCCCGATCGTCAAGGAAGTGATAAAAATGCTTCGCGCCTCCCTTCCGACAACCATAGAGATCAGACATCGAATCGATGGCGCACGGGCCACGGTAATGAGTGATCCGACCCAGATCCACCAGGTGCTGATGAACCTGTGTACCAACGCAGGTCATGCCATGCGCCAAAATGGCGGCACATTGACCATCGAATTGACGGATATTGAAATGACGTCAGAGACGACCGCCAGACAACTCGGCATGAAAGCGGGGCTTTTCCAGCGACTGACGGTCAGCGATACCGGTGAGGGGATGCCGCCTGAAATCAAAAACCGCATTTTTGAGCCGTTTTATACCACAAAGGGACCCGGCCAGGGCACCGGCATGGGGTTAGCTGTCCTTCATGGCATTGTTAAGAGCCACGGCGGCGCCATACAGGTCGACAGCGAACCCGGGAGCGGCACGACATTCCACGTATTCCTGCCGGCATTGCTGCATCAGGTCAAAGACATGCCGACCGATAATCGCCCGCTTCCCCTGGGACACGAGCACATTCTCTTTGTCGATGATGAGGAGGCTCTGGCCATGATGGGCAAACAGCTCCTCGAGGGCCTGGGGTATGAAGTGACGATCCGTACCAGCAGCATCGAGGCACTGGCGGCATTTCGGTCGACACCGAACAGATATGATCTGCTTATCACGGACATGACCATGCCCAACATGACCGGTGACAAACTGACACGGGAAATTCTCAAAATCCGCCCGAACATGCCCGTCATTCTGTGCACCGGATTCAGCGAACTGATTACGGAACAATCGGCCCTGTCAATTGGAATCCAAAAATATCTGATGAAACCGATTATCCGGCGCAATATTGCCGAGGCCGTCCGGGAGGTTCTGGACGAAGGCCGAAACGATCGCCCCGACACGAACCGGGCAACCGCCTGAGGGGAATGGTTAGGTGACAATGCTGGAAATGGACGTGTCATCCTGATTTGCCGGAGGGGCGGTACAACGTTTTACCCCTCCGGTTCATTCAGAATTTCACCACGAGAAAGCTTTGAACTTTGAACCCGGAACTCGGAACTCGGAACTAAAAGCCCGGAACTAACGTTTTTAATGCTTGAAGCTTCGCTGCCCCGTGTACACCATGGTTACACCGGCCTCGTTGCAGGCCTCGATGGATTGGTAGTCATTGCCTGACCCGCCGGGCTGGATCACCGATGAGACACCCTCCCGGATCCCCACGTCCACTCCGTCACGGAACGGGAAAAAGGCATCGCTGACCATGGCCGAGCCGATAAGACCGCCCTTTTCGGCCGCCACCCGCCGATCGATTTCCGCTTTTTTCTCATCATCGGCCAACTCATTGTACGCAACGCCGGTCTCCTCAAAACAATACCGGTCCGCCAGCTTTCGATAGGCCTTGTCACGGGCAATTTCAGCCACACCGACCCGGTCCTGCTCGCCGGTTCCGATCCCGACAGTCACCTGATCCTTGACGTAAATCACCGAATTGGACGTAATGCCGGATTCAACCAGCCATCCGAAAAGAAGATCGTCATACTCCGCGGCGGTTGGCTCGCGATCGATCCGGTAGGTTTTTCCCTTGTACTCGCACTCTGCCAGCTTCAGGTCCGCAACGGATCGTGATACGGGCACAAAGGACAACTGGGCAATGATACCGCCGTCGATCAGGCTCTTGAAATCAACGCATCGCTGGCCGACGAACTGCTGCAGCCGGTTGATGTTGCCAATCCGTATTACCCTGAGGTTTTTTCGCCGGCCAAGGATCTCCAGCACGCCGTCTTCATAATCCGGCGCCACCACCACCTCGGCATACTGCCGGGATATGGCTTCGGCCGTGGCTTTGTCCACTGGCCGATTCACGGCGATACAGCCGCCGAAAGCCGCCACCCGATCTGCCATGTAGGCCTTTTCGTAGGCCTCGGCCAGGGTGCCGGCACGGGCCACGCCGCACGGGTTGTTGTGCTTGACTATGACCACTGCCGGCCGGTCTTCAAAATATCGCAGGATGTTCAGTGCGTTATCGGCATCGGTGAGGTTGGTTTTTCCGGGGTGCTTTCCGGATTGCAGCAATTCAATATCCGACGCCAGGTACTGACCGGATTTCAGCGTTTCGACCTCTCCCAGGATCAGATTCCCGTTGACCAGCCGGTAAAGCGCAGCTTCCTGGCCCGGATTTTCGCCATACCGGAGCCCCTTCTGGATGGCATCGATGGTCCAGGTCACTTTCTCGTATAAAAGGGTCTGGCGCCGCGAACCATCGATAAAGCTGATTTCCATTTGCGGCGGGAAATGGTCATCCATGATGGTTTTATACATTTGCTTCAGGTCATCAGCCATGGGTATCTCCTTCATGCAGGGTGTTGACGGTGTTGCGTGGGTTAAAGGCACCTTCAGGAGTCGCACCTGCAAATACAGGCGGCCCCGAAGGGAAAACTCCCGACAGGTTCTTGTGACCCGGTTATATCCAGGAGCCTGTTCAGGCCGGATAACAGCCGGTCACCTCATCAATGGAGCGCTCGTTCAGATAATCGGATATGGCCGTATCGTAGGCCGCCGTGTGGGCAAAGGCTTTCCGGGCCAGCTCGAATCGAAGTGCCAGGGAAATTGCTCCGCTGCGAGATGCCATTTCGTCGGCAATCCGGTCGTAATCCGCCGGATCGACCACAGATGCAACCCGAAGATAATTCTTGGCCGAAGCGCGTATCATGCAGGGCCCGCCGATATCGATATTGCCGCGGGCCTCTTCCACCGTCACCCCCTGACGGGCGATCGTCTCCCGAAAAGGATACAAATTGACCACCACCATGTCGATGGGAACGCTTCCGGTGCGGTCCAGGTCGGCTTTATGGGAATCGTTATACGTTTCGGTCAAAAGCCCGAGATAAATTTTAAAATCAAGGGTCTTGACCAGGCCGCCCTGAGTCTCGGGCTGACCGGTATAATCCGAAACCTGCGTCAGATGCCCATCGGCCCGATCACCCAGGATTTCCTGAATGCGCGCATAGGTTCCACCGGTGGAAAAAATCCGGATCTCCGGGTTAATGTCAAGCAGGCGGGGAATAAACGCGTCCAGCCCCTGTTTGTCCGATACGCTGATTAAAACATGTTTCACTGTCACCAGTTCATCAATTTTCTCTACAACATTGATTCCCATAATCTTCCTTTCCAGATCCCGCCATTCAGCAGCGCGATCATCGTTTTCCTTCAAATTCACTGATAAATTGCTCAAAAAACTGTTCCATGAACCGATGCCGCGCCTCGGCAAGCCGCCGGCCCTCAGCGGTGAGGATCCGGTCCCTTACACGGCGCAATTTAACCATAAACTCCCGGTATCCGGTATCATCCTCCGAATAGGCGGCGGCCTTCGTCACATCGATATCCGGATTATGCAGTCTGGCGCCGACTTCTCCGGCAAACTGAAACGCCCGGGCAATGCCAACCGCGCCAATGGCGTCCAGCTTGTCCGCATCGAACAGCACCCTGGCCTCGATCGTCCGCGGGGGATGCTCTCCACGAAACCGATGGGAGCGAATACAATGAAAAATATTGGTTTTCTGTTCGATGGACAACGGCAGCGGCTCGACCAGTTCCTCGGCCATCCGTGCCCCCCTTTCGGCATGGCAGATTGCCCCGCGGGCCTCGTCTTGAGCCCCCCGTCCAATATCATGAAGACAGGCGGCCACCCGAAGCACCGCCGGATCCGCACCTTCGGTGGGACCAATCTGCTCGCACAGCCGGAGTACTCTCAGGGTATGATCCCAGTCATGACTGCCGCGGGCGCCCTTGAAAAATTCGCGGGCGCGACTCTGTAAGCTCTCAAAATACAATTCCGGAAGCGCACGGACGCCACAGCCGTCATCCGCCTTGAGCTCAACGGAATCACAACTGTCTGAAGCCCGACGACTCATGTCGATTGTTTTCCCGAGATCGATTCAATGGTGACCCTGAACACCGCTGTTTTATCCAGCGCGGCCTCCTGATAGTCAAATCGGTCGGTTGAACCATACTGATTCATGATAATATCCAGCGCCTGCTGTTTATCTGTTGGTTCATCGATGAATTCAACGGTTCCGAACCCGACAACACTTTTGAATTTCATACCCCATTTGCAGGGTTTGTCGTTCCGTTTGACATCCACATCCGTTTCGAATTCAAAGCAAACCGCCGGGTTTTCCCGAAGAGCCGATATCTTTCGACCTTCTGCGGCGGAATGAAAGTACAGGGTGTTGTCCCGGTATCCAAAGCAAAGGGGTACCAGATATGGACGATCTCCATCCACCATGGCCAGACGGCACACGCGGGCCTTTTCGATGACAGCATCTATTGCTTTGCGGGTCGAAATTTCTTTATCGTGTCGTCTCATATAGCGTCTCCATTTCTACAATACCAACATAAAAAACTTGAACCTTGATATTTCAACGTTTTTTTCTCAACCCGACGGCTGCGCCTCCGGAGGAATGGAATCCAGCAGACCGGAAAAATTCGATCGAATACATGCCGGCAGTTGAAATGCAGCCGTATGCACGCCGGCATGGTAATACCGATGAGGCACACCGGCTGCGTCCACTCGTTTCGGATCAAAATTGCGCACCGGGCAAAGCCCTTTGGAGGCGAATCCAAAACACCACAACCCGCCCGGGTAAATGAGGGTGTTGAACAGGTACAGATGAAGTCGCTCAAAGAATTCCCGTTGATTGCCGAGCATGGCCGATTGAACGTCCGTATCGTAAAATGGCGATTCAGCCTGTGTGATCAGAATGCCGTCAGGGCTGAGAATCTCGGCCACCCGCCGGTAAAAATCCCGATTGAACAGGGCCTGCGCCGGGCCGATCGGATCCGTTGAGTCAACCAGAATCACGTCAAACTGCTCGTTGGTTTCCGCCACAAAACTCACGCCATCGGCAATTTTCAGATCAAGGCGCGGGTCATCGAAGGCGCAGCACACCGAAGGCATATATTTCCGGCAGGCCTGGACTACCAGTTCGTCGATTTCCACCATCACGGCCCGCTCGACGCCTCTGTGTTTTAAAACCTCGCGTGCCGTTCCCCCGTCGCCGCCACCAATGATCAATACGGATTTGGGATCCGGATGGACAAAAAGCGGCACATGAGCGATCATTTCGTGGTAGATGAACTCATCCCGTTCAGAGATCATCACGATGCCGTCATTGAGCAGCATTCGCCCGTGCCCTGCGGTTTGAATCACATCCACCTGCTGGTAGGGGCTCCGCCCTGAAAACAGCGTCTTTTCGACCTTGAAGGTCAACCCCACAATATCCCGATGGTGTTCGGTCACCCACAAATTCAGCGGATCGGAAGCGGCCATTCTACCCAATCTCCAACCGGTGCCGGATATGGTTTGAAAATGAGATAATATAACCGGTTTTCAACTGCCAGGTATTGCGATACCGGATGCAGTAACCGGGCACGACGCAATCCGTCCCTGGCAATACAGTCGCGGGCGTCGTATTTACCGAGCGCGTCATTACCAGGGAAAAACGTCGGGGACGGAAAACAGACAGAACCTGGTCGATAACCCGGTCATGATCCGGCGCCACCCGGTTGGTCTCAAAGCTGGCATAGGATCCACCGCGCTGCGGGGTGACATGAATCGTGCAGTAGTCCCGGCCGCGAATGGCGTTTATCGAATAACCGAATGGTGAAAACACATGCCGGTCCTGTCTCATGTCGGAAACCAGGCGATCAATCCCCGTTTCTTTCTCAATTCGCCGGGCACCCCGGGCACAGGTCCCGGAAAAAGCATCCGATACCGCCGGATCAAGGTCATTCATCAGAATCTGCAGCGTGACATCCTCACCGCCGGGACACGGACCGGGGTTTGCGCAGAACACATGAAGATGATCCTCTGCGGCCAATCCCAGCTTACGGCTCTCACCGTCAAAAAATTCAGACAGGCGGCAGACGTCTCCGGTAAAATCCCTCGGTTGTTCCTCGGGAAACAAGAAATTTTTTCGTTCATAAAACACCCAGGCAATTTTCCGGCGGTGCATGAATTCAACGAGAACGGGAATTGCATCGACCGGGGCGGTTTGCCCGCAGGTAATCAGCAGAACCCGATCATCCCACACAAACAGGCTCGACTCCGACAGGAGGTACGCATCAAGCTGATCGGTGGATATTTGACTGATAATTTCCGCACCGCAGGCCGTGACCACACGATCCCAGCGGCGATCGACAGCTGCCCGCAATCCCGTCTGAGGCGCAGTTAATATGATTTCCAGTTTTTTTTCCGGGCCTTCAAAATTACTGAGCGATTGAGCCACTGCTGAGCCCTCCCTGCGACGATCTGGCAAACTGTTGAACACACGGAAATCACAAGATTATCAGCAGCCATTTTGCCCGGCTTTTCTCGTAAGTCAAAATCATTGACATGTCAAGCCGCTCACTTGCGGAGCGACTTGAATCCACAACCGATATGTACCTGTGGAAAACGATGCAAAGCCGGTTTGCCGACTTCCGGCAGGCAAACGCCTCTGTTTTGCCGACGGCAGCCCGCGCAATACCTGAGTGCCTCCCTCCCCGCATAAATCCAAATAGTGGCACGTCCCAACTCCAGACTGTTGCCATATCAGAATGTTATGTGATAGCGATATAATTTGTCGTTAACGATAGCTTCCGTTTTCAAGGTTGCACCTGAAGACGAGGTATTGATCGCGCCGTCCGGGATTTAACAAGTTGAGGATGGACCAGGCCGGATCATCTTGCCTTAAATTTGCGTCCAGAGGCCTTATGAAAGCCCCCCACATCCTTTTTGTCGACGATGATGCTGGCATTCGCCGGTTGTTTACCCGGGTATTGAGAGATGATGGCCTCTGCATCGAAACCGCCACAGACGGCGAGGACGCCCTGGAAAAGCTCAAATACTTCCGTGCGGACATCGTATTGACCGATGTCATTATGCCCAAGATGGAAGGGTTCAGGCTTCTCAAGGAAATTCAGCTTCGGTATCCGGAAATCTTTGTTGTCATCATCACAGCCAAGGGATCGGTCGAAGACGCAGTCCGGGCCATCAAGCAGGGGGCATATGACTATATCCTGAAACCGTTTGAGTTCAACCGGATCCGGGAAGTGATCGTTAAAATCATCCAGCACAAAATGATTCAGGATGCTGTTGCAACCACGGATGCCGACATCGAATCAGGGCAACCCTTTGAAAAGATCATCGGCCAGGATCTCAAGATGTTCGAAGTCTTCCGGAAAATCAGAGACGTTGCCCGGACAGATGCAACTGTCCTGATCACCGGCGAAACCGGAACCGGCAAAGAACTGGTTGCTGAAGCCATCCATTTCAGAAGCTGTAGAAATAACGGCCCATTGGTTCGTGTGAACTGTGCCGCCCTGCCGGAAACATTGATCGCCAGTGAACTTTTCGGACACGAAAAAGGGGCGTTCACCGGCGCCGCCAACCGAAAAACGGGTCACTTCGAGGCAGCACATCGCGGGAGCATCTTTCTCGATGAGATCGGTGATATTCCAATCCCCACTCAACTGGCAATTCTTCGGGTACTGGAAACCGGGACGCTGAAGCGCGTTGGCGGGACTCACCCTGTTCAGTTCGACACCCGCATCATCTGTGCCACCAATAAAGACCTGATGGACGCCATTCGCCGGAAGGAATTTCGCGAGGATCTGTTTTACCGTATCAACGTGGTAGCCATTGACCTGCCGCCGCTGCGGGAACGCAAGCAGGACATTCCACTGCTGGCACACTACTTTCGGGAAAAATGGAACACGGTCAACCACCGGGCGGTCAAAGGCATTTCTGATTCAGCCATGGAAATACTCTTGCACTATCCATGGCCGGGCAACATCAGGGAACTCAGCAATGTAATTGAAACCGCTTCCATCTTCTGTAAAGGCCAGGAGATTCTGCCTGCTCACCTGAACCCGACCGTCCGGTCGGCTGATTCGTCCGGTGATTTTGCCATCACCATTTCCAGCGCGTCCCTCCCCGATGCCGAATCCACCATTATCCAAAGCGTCCTTGAGCACAAACGCTGGAATCTCAAGCAAGCCTCCCGGATGCTGAACATTGCCCGGGGAACCCTGTACAGCAAAATTAAAAAATACGGGTTACGAAAACCGGAATAAGCTGGTTTCGTATTCCCAAGCCCAATCAACACCAAGTCTTCAAATCACCACAAACCCACCGGCAGCCAACCCCCAGGGCCCTCCCCAACCCGAAACCCGGAACTCGAAACTAAAGTGTCCCCGCAGAAAAAATCCGACAGGTTCGTAGTAAGCGCTTTAGCGCTTATCATCGCGGTTAAAACCGCTCCTAAAGGCAGCCGTTTATGCCCATACTCGAAACCCGGCACTTGATCCAGACAGCCGTGCCACGGGATGTCGATTACGATTACGAGCACCGCTTCGCTGAGCACGAGCACGAGACGTTGAACATTGAACCCGGAACCTTGAACTGTCATTTTCCCGGAACTCGGCACCCGAAACTCGGAACCCGGAACCCGAAACCCGGAACCCTAAGCGCCCTACTCCAGCGCCATCACCGACTCCCAGCGGTCATATTCCGTGTCCGTCCTCAGACCCCGCTTGTGCATCACCTGAATGAGTCCGGGTTCGTTGTAACGAAGGTACGGGTTCACCAAAAGCTCATCGCCGAGCGTGCTGACCACGTGCCCGGCATCATACCCCTTCAGGTAGCGGTCGATGTTCCGATTGCCCGGTTCAAGTCGCCGGGCAACCGCCATGGCATCCCGAAGGTAATCGTGCCCGGCGTAGACTAACCATTCAGCCGGAAAGGCCTTCAGCCGGTTAATCGACCGATAAAAGCTCTCGAGGTCACCGGAAAAACAGTTTCCCACCGTCCCGTTGAACAGCGTATCGCCAGTGATCAACGCCCCATCGACACGAAATGAAACCGAGTCCAAGGTATGCCCGGGGGTAGGAATGACCGACACGCATTCGCCGTCAAGCTCGATGTGCTCTTCGGCCGAAAGCTGACTGAAATTTAGAAACTCAGCCCGGGTTTTGGACAAGAGTTCCCGGTTTCCGACGGTGTGATCCGGATGGGAATGGGTATTGGTCACCCAGGCGAGGGTCAATCCCAGTTTGTCAGTACACCGAAGGATCGCCTCGATCGCCCCGCCGTCAATGGCCATGGCCGTTCGCGTTCCAAAGAGCAGATAACTGAAATTATCAACTGAATACCGAAACTGTCTCAGGTGCATACCCACTCCTCTTGTCCCTGGTTCCTGATTTGGGGTCTGTGATCCGGGATTGTCGATTTATTTCCGGGGCAGTGAAATACGGGTTCAATTAATTTGCCGTCCCCAGCAATCTTCGATTAAAAAAATTATCCTTTTTATTCTGCATTCTGACGCGTTTTTCAAATCATCGTCAAGCCCATTGCCAAATGTTTCCTTGCATTATTTTTTTAAAGACGAGATAAATTATTTGAACCACATTGCACCACCTTGCTATCGCTCTCTGATATCGTTTTTAAACACCAATAATTATTAAGAAAAACTAAAATGAATTCAGTTTTTTTTCTTGACAATATTTGGACGCTTAGGGTACATCGACATATAGTGGATTAAAGTGGGGGAACCTGCAGGCACGGTGGGGGCATTGTGGCACGATTCAGAGGCTTCTCATTTCACAATATGGATGCCAAGGGTCGACTGATCATTCCGGCCCGCTTTCGCCAGGTTTTCAAGGACAATGGCGACGGGGGGCTGATGGTGTCCACCAAACTCGACGGCGGCCTGGTAGCCTATCCGTTTGATGAGTGGGATAAGACCGAGAATCGCTTATTGTCCCTTGCCGAACCGGATGAATTCATCCGCCGTTTTATCCGCTTTTTCATCGGCAGCGCAGCCGAATGCCCCCTGGATAAACAGGATCGAATTCTCATCCCCCCGCCCTTGAGACAGGAAGCCGGGTTGAACAAGGATATCGTTCTGGTCGGAGTACTTGATCATTTTGAAATCTGGGCTCGAGATCGATGGGAACAGGAAAAGGCAGATCTGCAGGGTGCCATGAAAGAAAGGGAGGATTACCGAAACAAGATTGCTAAACTATTTTAGGGCCTTGATTTCATGACGTTCCGACACATCTCAGTCATGCCGAAAGAAGTCGAGGAGTTGCTGGACTGCCGGCCGGGCAGGATCTATGTGGATGGCACCCTGGGTGGTTCCGGGCATGCCAGCACCATCTGCAGGAAAATTGCTCCGGACGGCATGTTTATCGGTATTGATCAGGACAAGGCCGCCATTGAAAATGCCCGGCGGATATTGAGTCCGTTTGCCCCGAACCTCCATCTCTTTCATGACAATTTCTCCAATCTTCCAGCCATCCTGTCCGGACTGAGTCTCGGGTGCGTTGACGGGATTCTGCTGGATCTCGGTCTCTCGCTCCACCAGATTGAGCAAAGCGGGCGGGGGTTCAGCTTCAGCCGCAACGAACCCCTTGACATGCGAATGAATACCGACGCCGACCTGACGGCTGAAGATCTGGTCAATGGGCTTGACGAGAAAAAACTGGCGGATATATTCCGCCGGTACGGCGAGGAACGATGGTCCGGCAAAATTGCCAAAGCCATTGTCCGGGCCAGGAGTGTTCAGCCAATACGCACCAGCGGAGAACTGGCAGAGCTCATTGCTGCCACGGTACCCAAAAAATCCGCTGCCAGGCAGAAAATTCACCCGGCAACCCGGGTATTTATGGCGCTCAGGATTGCCGTGAACAGCGAGCTTGAGCGACTTGAGAAATTTCTGGACCAGGCAGCGGACCTGCTGAGTCCGGGTGGACGCCTGGTTATTCTCGCATTCCATTCACTGGAGGACCGGATCGTCAAACGGTGTTTCAAACAGTTGGCGGCCGGTTGCATCTGCCCTCCGAAATTACCGACATGCATCTGCGGCCATGAACCGAAGGTTCGACTGCTGACGCGAAAGCCCTGGCGTCCAACAGCCGAAGAGGTTGCCGCCAACCCAATGGCGCGAAGCACCCGTTGCAGAGCTGTGGAACGACTGTAACCGTCGGCGGACTGCTTTTTTCCCGGAGACATGAACGTAAGTATATCATGACCGGTTTGAAAAATTGCCAAACAGCAGATCCGCCGGCCGTTAAATGGATAACCATGAAGCGAAAAACCCCCGGAAAAAAGAAGCAGCTGTCTAAAAAATCCATGGCCTTGTGGGTCATTCTCATGGTTATCTTTTTTTCCGAATTGTTTTTCTATGCCAAGTGCAGGGTTGAATGTGTCCGCATCGGGTATGAAATCTCCCGGCAACAGCACCGAACCCGCACTCTGCTGACTGAACAGCGAAGCCTCAAAGTGGAACTGGCGAGTCTCAAATCGCCGAAACGGCTGGCAAGGCTGGCCGAAACCGAACTCGGACTCAGTCTTCCACGACAGGATCAGATGATTACGCTGCCATGAACTCTGACGACAAACGCAAAATAGACGCCCGGGTTTTATTGACCGGAATCTTCTTCAGCCTCCTGTTCACCGTGATCGGAGCCAGGGCGGCGTTTATTCAGGTTGTCAAGGATTCCTGGTATCAGGAAAGAGCCCGGCGAGAGTATGAAAAGCCCCTGACACTGATGGGAAAACGCGGCACCATTTATGATACCAACTACCGCGAGCTGGCCGTGAGCGTAGAGGTTCCCTCAGTGGCTGCCAACCCGAGCATGATCGCCAGAAAAGATCGTCACCGGGTGTCCAGGCAGCTGGCTGAAGCCCTTCATGTCAAGGCCGACATGATTCTAAGTGCACTGTCGAAAGAGCGCAAATTCGTCTGGATCAAAAGGAAGGCGACACCCAAAGAAGCGCAGGCCGCCCGCAGCCTGAATATCCGTGGCGTTCACTTTTTGACCGAACACAACCGGGTCTACCCCAATAAAAACATAGCCGCTCAGGTCCTCGGATTCTCAGGTATCGACGGCCGGGGGTTGGAAGGACTGGAATTCAGCTTTGACCAGTACCTCAAAGGTGGAACCGACAGCATCACAATCCAGATCGATGCCTACGGGCGACCCTTCGAAGCCGAAAAAACCCGGGAAGCCAGCTACAGTGGAAAAAATGTGGTGCTCACCATTGACGGCAACATTCAATATATTACCGAACAGGCTCTTGAGGAGGCGGTAAACGCCTATTCGGCCAAATCCGGGATGGCCATTGTGATCAGCCCGAAAACCGGTGCCGTTCTCGCCCTGGCCAACGCGCCACTGTTCAATCCGAACAACTACGCCCGGTTTGACCGTGAACGGTGGCGAAATCGAGTGGTGACCGATTCCTTTGAACCCGGATCCACCATGAAAATTTTCAGCGTTGCAGCCGCGCTGGAGTCCGGCACCAGCTCGCCCGACAGCATCTATTTCTGCGAAAACGGCGCCTACCGGATCGGGCCCAATACAGTGCGTGACACGCACCCGTACGGGTGGTTGTCGCTTCAACAGATCGTTAAATACTCAAGCAATATCGGGGCAATCAAAGTCAGTGAAAACACGGGGAAAGCAATCCTTTACCAGACATTGAAAAAATTCGGATTCGGATCGCCCTGCGGTATCGAGTGCCCCGGTGAAACGGACGGCAGCCTGTCGCACTATAAGCGATGGTATCGAATCGACGCCGGCAACATTGCATTCGGACAGGGTGTGGCTGTTTCAGCAGTTCAACTCGCCGCGGCCACCGCGGCTATCGCCAACGGCGGTGTGCTGATGAAGCCCTATCTGGTGAAAGCCGTGACCGATCTGAACGGTCGCCCCATCAAACGATATGGCCCTGAAAAAATCAGGCGGGTGGTTTCTGAAGAAACCGCACAGGCGCTGATTCGAATGATGAAAACCGTGGTGGAAGACGGCGGAACAGGTGTCAACGCGGCTCTGGAAGGCTACAAGGTGTGCGGAAAGACCGGGACGGCACAGAAAATTGAAAACGGACGATATTCCCGGCGAAAATACATTTCCTCGTTCATCGGTTTTGCCCCGATGGAAAATCCCGAAGCGGTCGTCCTGGTGGTGGTGGACGAGCCGCAAAAGCGCTATTACGGCGGGACGGTTGCGGCCCCGGCGTTTAAGAAAATCGCCCAGGGAACCCTGGCGTACCTGAACATTCAGCCGAAAAAAGGACAGCAGAATCCACTGACGGTATCGCTGTAGATCGTGGTGAGAAAATGAAATTATCCGAACTGATCGCATCATTGAACGGGACCATCTGCAACAGCAGCCTAAAGGCGGCCTGTGAAGGACCTGATGTTTCGGCGGAGGGTTCCCCGGATGCCCTGCGATCGGTCACCCATCCACCCCAAGCATCCTCGGATGACCCGGAGATCACCTCGATACACTGCAGGGCCCAGGAGGTTTGCCCGGGGGGACTTTTCGTGGCGATCAAAGGCCAGAGTGCCGACGGCCATGATTTTATTGACCAGGCGCTGGCGCACGGAGCCGTTGCCGTGGTCGCTCAACAGCCTCTGGAATGCCGGGTTCCGGTCATACGGGTGTCCGATTCCCGGCTGGCCATGTCGGCCCTGGCGGACCGTTTTTTTGGAGAGCCATCGAAACACCTTTATATAATGGGGATCACCGGCACCAACGGCAAAACCACCACCGCACTGATCATCGAAAGCATACTGACTGCAGCCGGCATTCCAACCGGGGTTATCGGCACGATCGACTACCGATACGCCGGAAAAACATACAACAATCCGATGACAACCCCCGAGTCCATCGATCTTCAGCGTATCCTCCGGGATATGCGACAGGCGGGAGTCAGTCATGTGGTCATGGAGGTATCGTCGCATGCCATCGACCAGCGACGAATTGCGCACTGTCGAATGGACGTCGGCCTCTTTACCAACCTGACGCAGGATCACCTGGATTTTCATGGGACCATGGACGCCTACTGGGCCTGCAAAAAACGCCTGTTCACCGAGCACCTTTCGTCCGGTCCAAAAAGCGACAGAGCCGTTGCCGTAATCAACGGTGACACCAATCGGGGCCGTGAGTTGATTGCCGAGTGTATCGATACCGATGGCGGTGGCATGCGTGTTATCAACACGGGAACCAACCCGGACAGCACGATCCGTGCCGATCAGGTGACATTTGATATAACCGGAATCACCGGGGTGGTTACCTTGCCCGCCGGGCGCTTTCAGCTTAACTCTCGTCTGATCGGGAAGCATAATCTGGAAAATATCCTTCTGGCCGCGGGGGCAGGAGCGGCGGCCGGCCTCGATGCGAAATGCATTGCCGACGGAATCAATACGGCGACAGCCGTTCCGGGGCGTCTGGAACGTGTGGACAATCCGGCCGGCCGTCATGTTTATGTGGATTATGCCCACACACCCGATGCGCTCGAAAACGTGCTGCTGTCCATCCGGGCCGTGACTGGCAATCGCCTGATCTGCATTTTCGGCTGCGGCGGTGATCGGGATCAGTCCAAGCGCCCCCTGATGGGTAAAATTGCCGGGCGGCTCAGCGATCTTGCCGTTGTCACCTCGGATAACCCCCGTACGGAGTCGCCTCGGGCGATCATTGAGCAGATCCTCGCCGGAACCCGAAAAACCTCTCCGCATCAATACACCCGGAGGGATCTGAAAACCGGTTTTCAAAACCGGGGTTTTGTTATAGAACCGGACCGTCGCCAGGCCATCCGCCTGGGCATCCGGGCCTCTCAACCGGATGATATCATTTTAATTGCCGGCAAGGGCCATGAGACCTACCAGATCATCGGAAACCGTACAGTGGATTTCGATGATCGGGTTGAAGCCAAAGCAGCTCTGTCGGCGAATCGAGGAGGAATATGAGTTCGGTCCGGCCATGGACAGCAGATAACATCCAGCATGCCGCCGGCGGCATGCTGGTCTGCGGGAATCCGGCCGCTTCATTCGGCGGAATTTCCATTGATTCCAGAAAGATAAAACATAGCGACCTGTTTGTCGCCATCTGTGGAGAAATACACGACGGTCACCGATTCACCCGTGATGTTGTTGATCAGGGGGTAAAGGGGCTGCTGATTAACCGGGATCAATCCGAAACGATGCCGATTTCTGAGTGGGCCCGACAGGGCGTAACCTGCATTGCGGTAACCGACACGACTCGAGCTCTGGGGGCTCTGGCCGGTTTTCGCCGACAGCAATCCGGCGTTCAACTGGTGGCCATCACCGGATCCAACGGAAAAACCACAACCCGGCAAATGACCGCCGCAGTGGTTGCCGAAAAACACGTGACGCTGGCCACATCCGGAAATTTCAACAATGAAATCGGGCTCCCGCTCACCCTGTTCAATCTGGAGCCCCGTCACCAGTGGGCCGTGGTGGAACTTGGAATGAATCACCCCGGTGAAATCAGTCGACTGGCCGACATCTGCCGGCCGGACATCGGTGTTGTCACCAACATTGGACCGGCCCATCTGGAGGGTGTCGGCTCCATAGAAGGCGTAAAGAACGCCAAAGGTGAATTGATTGAGAAGCTGCCGCCGGAGGGCACCGCAGTTCTCAATGCAGACGATCCCAACGCCAGGGATCTGGCACGCCGGGCACCGTGCCGGGTGGTTCTGTTCGGCACCCGGGAGACGGCCGATATCCGGGCAAAAAACATTACCCTGGAAAACGCCCGGGTGTCGTTTGATCTGCTGCTTGCGGGCGAAACCGTTCCGGTCCGATTGCATACCCCGGGCAAATTCATGGTATCCAACGCCCTTGCTGCGGCCGCGGTCGGCTGGCTGGCGGATATTGATCCGCAAACAATCCGTGCCGGCCTGGAATCGATCCGGCCGGCGCACGGCAGACTGCATACGGTGGTAACCGGCTCGGGCATATCGATCATCGACGACACCTATAATTCCAATCCGCTGTCAATGACCGCGGCAATCGAGACAATCCGGTCGGTCCGGGGCGCCCGGCGTCGCGTTCTGGTCACCGGCGACATGCTGGAGCTTGGAACGTTCGCCGATCACCTTCATCGGGAGATCGGTGCAGCCGCCGCCGGTGCCGGATTGTCCCGGCTGTATGCCACCGGAAACTTTGCCGGGGCATTGGCGGAAGCGGCAGCCGAAGCCGGTATGGCGGCCCGGGACATCATCACAGGCTCACGTGAGGAAATCATCACTGATCTTGAAAACTGGCTGACGCCCGGTGACTGGGTTCTGATCAAAGGATCCCGATCCATGGGCATGGAAAAGATTGTTAACCATTTAATTGCGAGGGACGAGAACTGATCCCTCGGAAGTCAACTATCGATGCTGTATCATATTCTTTATCCATTACATGAAACCATATCGGCGTTTAATGTTTTCCGTTACATCACGTTTCGGACGATCTACGCCAGCTTGACGGCGTTTTTCATCTGTTTTTTTCTCGGCCCGTGGGTCATACGAAAACTCAGCATGCTCCAAATCGGGCAGTACATCCAGGAAGATGGCCCGGAATCGCACATGAAAAAGGCGGGCACCCCCACCATGGGTGGAACCCTTATTATCTTTGCCATCACGATCTCCACATTGCTGTGGACGGATCTGACCAACCACTACATCTGGATCATGCTTCTGGTGGTGGTTGGATACGGATGTATCGGATTCATCGATGATTACCTCATGCTCATAAAAAAACAAAACAAGGGCCTGAGCGTCCGGGGCAAATTCATCCTGCAGTGTATCCTGGCCATCGCAACCGGAATACTGATCTACACCTGCTCGGATTTCTCCAGCCGGATCACGATTCCGTTTTTCAAAAACATCTCCCCGGACCTGGGCTGGGGATACGTCATTTTTGCCGCCTTTGTCATTGTAGGCACATCCAATGCGGTGAATCTCACGGACGGACTCGACGGTCTGGCCATCGGGCCGTTTATTATCGCGGCATCGGCTTACATGGTGTTCGCCTATGTGGCCGGCAATGTAAAATTTGCCGACTACCTCCAGATCAACTACGTACCCGGAAGCGGTGAGATTGCCATTTTCTGCGGCGCCATGGCCGGGGCGGGAATGGGGTTTCTATGGTTTAACGCCTACCCCGCGCAGGTCTTTATGGGAGATGTCGGCTCGCTTTCTCTGGGAGGGGCCATCGGTTCCGTGGCGATCATCACCAAGCAGGAAATTCTTCTCGTCCTGGTCGGCGGCCTGTTTGTAATGGAGGCCCTGTCGGTCATTTTCCAGGTGGGTTTTTTCAAACTGACCAACGGGCGGCGGATTTTCAGAATGGCACCGCTCCACCATCATTTTGAACTCAAAGGGTGGCCGGAGCCCAAAGTAATTGTCCGATTCTGGATTATCGCCATCGCGTTGGCACTGATTTCCATGAGTACACTGAAACTTCGTTAGCTGAACCGCTGTGAGAGAAACCAGCGGACACGATACCACAAGCGGGACACCTGTGAACGCCCGTCCCAGGAATACGATACGATGATGGAACTGAACCGGAAAAATGTGCTGGTTGTCGGACTTGGAAAATCCGGCGCCGCCGCTGCCCGCTTTCTCAAGCAGCGGGGAGCCTCGGTGACCGTAACCGACAGCGCGCCTGAAAAAGCCTTTGGCGATATGCCAGGGAAGCTGCGCGAGATGGGTATTCGGCTCGATCTGGGCCGTCACCGGGATGATGTCTTCACCCGGGCAGAGCTCATCGTCTTAAGTCCGGGCGTTCCCCATACCCTTTTACCCATCCGGAAGGCAGCAAGCCGTGGGGCGGAGGTCATCGGTGAGATCGAGCTGGCATCCCGATTCATCCGGGAGCCGATCCTTGCAGTAACCGGCACCAACGGCAAAACAACGACCACCACGCTTCTTGGCGCAATCCTCCGGCGGTCGGGATTCTCCGTATTTGTAGGGGGCAATATCGGCGCGCCACTGATTGATTATGTGGAAAAAGCGGAGCCTGCCGACCGTGTGGTGGTCGAAGTGAGCAGTTTCCAGCTCGATACCATCGAGACGTTCCGTCCAGCGGTGGGTGTGCTGCTCAATATCACGGCCGACCACCTGGACCGGTACCCGGAGTTTTCCGCCTACGCCCGATCCAAAAGCAGATTGTTCATGAACCAGGGTCCCGGGGATACGGCTGTTATCAATGGCGATGATCCAGTGATCACCGCCATGCCCCCCCTCCTTCGTGGAAAGCGATTGGCCTACTCCCGGACGGCCGAATCGGCAGCGGGAGCATCGATCCAGCCCGATTCCATCTCGTTTCATTCGACCAATGGAACCAGTGGCCGGATTGACACATCGGCACTTCGTCTCATGGGCAGCCACAATATGGAAAATATCGCTGCCGCGGGTCTGGCCGCCCTGGCTGCCGGCGCCAGCCTGAATGCAATCCGGGAAACTCTGGATGATTTTGCCGGACTGCCTCACCGGATGGAAACCGTCGGCACAGTTAACGGCGTTGCTTATGTGGATGACTCCAAGGCTACCAACGTCGATGCAGTGGTTCGCGCGCTGGAGTCGTTCACCGCACCGGTCGTACTCATTCTGGGCGGTTGTGACAAGGGCGGCGATTACGACCCGCTGATTCCCCTGATCCGGGACCGGGTTAAAACCGTTTTTCTGATCGGAGAAGCGGCGGATATCATCGAAAACACCCTTATCCGATCCGGCCTGGACCGATTCAAACGGTCCAAAACAATGGAACAGGCGGTCATGGGTGCAGCCGACCTCGCCGAATCCGGTGACGTCGTGCTCCTGTCACCGGCTTGCTCGAGCTTCGATATGTTTTCCAACTACAAAGAACGGGGTAACCGGTTCAAAGAGGCGGTGGAGAGACTCTGATGAGATCAACACCACATATCGCCACCAAATGGCCGTCAGCCACAAACTACGATACGACGTTGCTGTTTTCCGTGTTGTTCCTCGTGGGAATCGGAATTGTGATGGTATACAGCGCGAGCTCGGCTATCGCACTGAAAAAATACGGATACGATTATTACTTTGCCATCAAGCAGTCGGCATTTGCAGTGATCGGCATCGTGATCCTGGTTGTCTGCCGGCATATCCCTTATCGGTTCTACCGGAAATTCAACTACCTGCTGCTGGGCCTGGCGGCTGTCAGCCTGATTGCAGTTAAATTTTCCGGGCTCGGTCACCAGGCCGGCGGTGCGGTCCGCTGGATCCGCATCGGCAGTCTGACCGTTCAACCGTCTGAATTTGCCCGATTCGCAATGGTGGTCTTCCTGGCGTATTCACTGAGTAAAAAGCAGGAAAAAATTCATGAGTTTGCCGTTGGATTCATGCCGCATGTCATTGTTCTGGGTCTGTTTGCCATACTGATCAGCCTGCAGCCGGATTTCGGGTCGATTGTCATTCTCGGCGCATTGACCTGGATCATGATGTTTGCCGGTCGGGTTCGGCTCCTGCACCTGGTTACCACCATGGGCTTGCTGCTCCCGCTTGCAATTGGATTTTTAATCAATGCCGAGTACCGGGTCAAACGCCTGATGAGTTTTTTGGATCCCTGGCAATATCCTGCCGATGACGGCTACCAGGTCATTCATTCGCTGATGGCATTCGGATCGGGCGGGCTGACAGGAGAAGGCATGGGCAAGGGGTATCAAAAGCTGTTTTATCTGCCCGAGCCGCACACGGATTTCATTTTTTCGGTGATCGGAGAGGAACTGGGACTGATTGGCGTACTGGCCATTTTACTGCTCTACTCGCTTATCCTGTGGCGGGGCATTCGCATTGCCAGACAATCCCACGATCTGTTCGGAACCCTTTTGGCTTTTGGATTGACCGTTGCACTCGGTCTTCAAGCCTGCATCAACATGGGGGTGACCCTGGGGCTTTTGCCGCCCAAGGGGCTTACCCTGCCGTTTTTAAGCTATGGGGGCACATCGTTGCTGGTCAGCATGGCCTCGGTGGGTATTTTGCTGAATATCGGGGAGGAATCGGCACGATGAGCGAGCGTCCACTTCACATTGTCATTGCCGGCGGCGGAACCGGGGGGCACCTGTTCCCCGGAGTGGCCGTGGCCCAGGAGTTTGCGGCTCGACGCCCCGGCTCCCGGATTCTATTTGTCAGCACGGGAACTGAATTTGAGCGCAAGGTCCTGGACCGGGCGAATTTTCAGCTGAGTCCTATCACTGTGGAGGGGCTGAAAAAGCGAGGGATACTGAACCAGATACGCGCTGTGGTGAAACTTCCCGTTTCCGTCTGGGAGTCATGGCGCATTCTCAGCGCGTTCAAACCCGATCTGGTACTCAGTGTCGGAAGCTATGCCGCCGGTCCGGTGGGCCTCAGCGCCTGGTTGATGGGCATTCCCCTGGTGCTTCATGAACAAAATATCCTGCCGGGAATCACCAACCGGATTCTTTCCCGGTTTGCCCGGCGGATTTACGTGTCGTTCCCTGACAGCAGGACGCACTTTGATCCGGAGAAAACCCGCGTGTCCGGAAATCCGATCCGACGGGAATTCATCGATATGGTATCTGCCCCATCGGATCGATCCGTTGCACAGGACAACCGGCCTTTCACCGTGCTCATTCTTGGCGGCAGCCAGGGTGCACACAGCATCAACATGGCCGTAAAAGACGCGCTGCCGCATCTCGGCCAGCTGCAGCGCTTTGCCTTCATTCACCAGACCGGCCATCGGGATGAAGCCGAGGTCAAAGAGGCCTATGAGTCGGCCCGGATAACAGGCACTGTAAAATCCTTTTTCAACGACATGGCCGACCGGTATGCGGCCGCGGACCTGATCGTCTGCCGGGCCGGGGCCACAACCGTCGCTGAAGTCACCGTGCTCGGGAAACCGGTAATTTTCATTCCCTTTCCCTACGCGGCGGATGATCACCAGGCCCTCAACGCGAGAAATCTCCAGCAGGCCGGCGCCGCAGACATGATACTCGAGAAGGACCTGAGCGGAAGCGTTCTCGCCGAAAAAATAAGCGGATATGCCGCATCACCCGAGCGGCTGGATCGCATGGCCGGGCGCTCCAGAGAGTTTGGCAGACCCGATGCGGCCCGAATCATTGTCGAGGACTGCTGCCGCCTTATTAACGCACAACACCGGGAGGTGAATTCCGCCATCCCGCACAACATGGAATAATTTGAGATGTACTTGAAAAAATATCACATCCATTTCGTCGGCATCGGCGGCATCGGCATGAGCGGCATCGCCGAGCTTCTGCTGAATATCGGCTACAAAGTGTCCGGATCAGACATTCGATCGTCGACCATCACCGAGCGCCTGAAACAGATGGGCGGAATACTGTTTGAAGGCCATGACGGCAACCAGGTGCAGGGCGCCGATGTGGTGGTCACCTCATCGGCCATCGAATCAGGCAATCCGGAAGTCATTGCGGCCCGTGAGGCATCAATTCCCGTTATTCCGCGAGCGGAGATGCTCGCCGAACTCATGCGCCTGAAGTACAGTGTTGCCGTTGCCGGTGCCCATGGCAAAACATCGACCACATCCCTTGTGTCCGCGGTACTGGAAAAAGGTGGCATGGACCCCACGGTGGTCATCGGGGGAAAGCTGAAAAGCATCGGATCCAACGCTGTACTCGGCCAGGGAGATTTTATTGTGGCCGAGGCCGATGAAAGCGACGGATCATTTCTGAAAATGTCGCCGACCATTGCCGTGGTGACCAATATCGACAGGGAGCATCTGGACTTTTATCTGGACCTGGAAGCGATCCAGGACGCCTTTCTCCGCTTTATTGACCGGGTGCCGTTTTACGGTCTGGCAGTGATCTGCCTCGACAACGATCCGCTTCAGGACCTGATTCCCCGAATCCAGAAGCGGTTTACCACCTACGGGCTCACCTCCCAGGCCGATCTGCAGGCCCGGGATGTGGAGTTTGACGGCCTCAAAAGCAGGTTCACCCTCTACCACCACGGCAACAACCTCGGCCCCATTACCCTGAACCTGCCGGGAATGCACAATGTCTACAACTCATTGGCCAGTATTGCCGTAGGTATCGAGCTGGACCTTTCGTTTACCGATATCAAGCAGGCCCTTGAAACACTCCAGGGGGTGCAGCGCCGACTGGAGGTCAAAGGTGAGGCCAAGGGAATCACCGTTGTGGACGACTACGGGCACCACCCGACAGAGATCCGGACCACTCTTGAGGCGGCGCGGGAATGCTGGCCAAAACAGCGAAAGGTTGTCGTGTTCCAGCCGCACCGACATACCCGGACCCAGGCGCTGTTCCGGGAATTTTCCCGGGCGTTTTACGAATCCGACCTTCTCGTTGTCCTGCCGATCTACTCGGCCGGCGAGCAACCGATAGAAGGAATAGACAGCCCGGGTCTGTGCCGGGAAATTCGGACCCACGGACACAAGGAAGTTGTCTATCAACACGAGCGCCGGGAAGTGCTGGCATTTCTCAAAGCCAACCTCCGCGAGGGGGATATTCTGCTCACGCTGGGCGCAGGGGATGTCTGGAAAGTCGGTGAGGACCTGCTCCGGTCCATTCAGGATACCGACGCCTCAGCAAGCGGGTAAATGGACAGTTCGCCATGGCACTGGACACCGAAACAAAGCGCTGGATGCGAAAACTGCTGGGAGATGGCATCCGTTTCAACGAAACCATGGCCCGGCACACCTACTTTCGGGTAGGCGGCCCGGCTGAAGCGTTTGCCACACCCGGCAACGCCGATCAACTGATCGACCTGGTCCGCAGGTGCCATCAACGCGGCATCCCCTATCTGGTCGTCGGGGACGGGTCAAACCTGCTGGTCAGGGACGGTGGCATACCCGGTGTGGTCATCACCCTGACCCGGGGGCTGACCGCGATTAAAATTACCCATGCAGAACCCGACCAGACGATCATTGAGGCCATGGCTGGTGCCCGATTGAGCGCGGTGTGCCGATTTGCCGCTGCAAACGGCCTTTCGGGTATGAATTTTGCCGTTGGCATTCCCGGAACGGTCGGCGGCGCCATTGTCATGAATGCCGGCACGGCCATTGGCGCCATGGACAAGGTCATCTCAGCCGTAACGATGCTGACCCCGGATGGTCAATTGCAGACACGGGAACAAAACGAACTGGACTTCGGATACAGGCAACTGAGGTGGGCCGACCCTGTCCATCGCCCCCTCATTCTGAGCGGAAGATTCAACCTGGAACCGGGCGATCCGGAGATGCTCCGTGATAAGGCCCGGCGGTTGAGAGAAAAACGTATCCAAAGTCAACCGACCCAATTACCCAGTGCCGGCTGTTTTTTTAAGAACCCGGCCCCCGACACGGCGGCCGGACGATTGATCGACGAGGCGGGATTAAAGGGTCGGCGGTGTGGCGGGGCGGAGATCTCCCCCCGGCATGCCAATTTTATCGTGAATACCGGCGGCGCGACCGCCGCCGATATTCTGGAGTTGATGCACGTGGTACAGGAGACGGTTTACCGGATGTTCAACATATGGCTTGAAACCGAGGTCAAAATCGTTGGAGCCTGAGCCAATGCGGAAAAACGTTTACAAAAAAAACAGCCGAAGGAAACGCCGCGGGAAAGCGCAAAGCCGCTTAATTACGTTCATTAAGGGACTGACGGGCGCGTCGCTGGTCGCCTTGATGGGGTACCTGTTTATCTTCTGCCACGACATGGTGACACAGTGCGATCTTTTCCAGGCCAGTCAAATCCTTGTCGAGGGTGCAGAGCGACTGAATGAACAGGAACTGCTGGATCAGGCGGGCATTGTCCGCGGCAAGAACATTCTGGCCGTCAATCTGACGCTGGCGCGCAAACGCCTGATGGCCCATCCATGGATCGCGCAAGCCAGTGTCGGCCGGGAATTTCCGGAAACTCTCCGGATATCGGTCGTGGAACAGGATCCACTGGCCATCATTGACCTCGGCCGGAAATTTATCATCAATGCCCAGGGGGAAATTTTCAAGGAATGGTCCCGGTCCGATCCCACCACACTGCCGGTGGTCAGCGGCCTGGACTACACAACCATAAGCATTGCCGGTGAATACCGCTCGGAGCCCTTTGAGGCGGTGATGGAAATGCTGACACTTGGACGGGACACCGGTTCCGTTCTTCCCCTTCACCGGATCCAGCGTATTGAGGTCGATGCCGAGATGGGGCTGACCTTATTTTCCCGGGACCGTGTACGGGCTATAAAAATTGGTTACGAGGATTACTCGCAGAAACTGGAACGGCTTGAAAACCTGTTGACTTACATGGAAGGCCGCCAGGAATTCTCCGGGCTGGAAGTCATTGACCTGAACGATCTCAATCGAATCGTTATCAATCCAGCCACAATTGGCGCCACAGAAAATGGCCGCAAGGAGATTTAGCATGCAGGGAGAGGAAGAG
>ENA-ORCT01000301-ORCT01000301.1-marine-metagenome-genome-assembly--contig:-NODE-301-length-25395-cov-3.541235_pt1 | contig 25395 bp, 21 predicted proteins | sample MGYA00248632_ERZ508511 | MGnify/ENA primary metagenome ERZ508511 (study PRJEB26182, sample SAMN06268839) | marine metagenome | isolation source: Tt an P1-techrep anaerobic enrichment on pine from sediment...
AATTGATAGCCAATGGCCATCGAAACAACGTCAAAAGCTCAAAGGCGAACGAAAATGAAAACCAAACAACTGTTCATAATGATTGCCGTCCTGCTGTCCACATCCCTGCTCGTTGCCGGTTGCACGAAAAAAAAGGATGTCGTTGAAACCGCCGTCGGTGAAGGTTCCTTCAACACCCTGCTGGCCGCCCTTCAGGCCGCCGACCTGGTTACCACCCTGAAAAGCGAGGGGCCCTTTACGGTCTTTGCCCCGACGGACGCAGCCTTCGCCAAGCTTCCCGCGGACACCCTGGAGGATCTCCTGAAACCCGAGAACAAAGACCAGCTGCAATCCATACTGACCTACCATGTCGTGCCCGGCAAGGTCATGGCGTTAGATATCATGAACCTGTCCGCCGCCAAAACGGTCAACGGCCAGAGCATTTTGATCAAAGTCGGTGCGGACACCGTGATGGTGGACAACGCCATGGTCACCAAGACCGACATCGAATGCAGCAATGGCGTCATCCACGTCATTGACAGCGTCATTTTACCGAAATAACACCGACAACTCACCGCTTCTATAGAATTCTGTTTCAATGACAAAGCCCCCAAGGCGCCTGCCTTGGGGGCTTTTCTTCGCTGACTTTAGAAGAGAGTTCTACCCATACCGGCAACAGCCGATTTTCACATCAGCCGCTGGCCATTGACCTTGAGCTCGCCGCCCTCGAATACCGCCTTGCAGCGGAGTTTACCGTCGCTGCGTTCGATGAATTGCTGACCGATCAGGGCCTCCAACTGCTGCTCGACCTGCGACCCGGCCATGGTGGCGATTTCCTCGTCGCTCGGCTGGGGCATCTCCTGCTGCTGAAAGGCCTTTTTCATCTCCTGGGCGAGCATACCGGTCATTACCGTCCGTACCAGGCTTTCATCCGCCGTCAGTTGCGCCTGCCCTTCCAACTTCTCCAGCAGGGCGGGCACATCTCCCGGCGCCAGGTTTTCATCTCCGTGCAGCTTAAGCCGCAGATCGCCGGAGAAACCTCCGCTGGGGGTGGCGAACTGCAGTTTGCGGAACTCGATTTCCGGCGAGCCTTTGACCAGGCCGCTCCACAGCCGCAGGTAGACCTGCATCATCTGCATGCCTATGACCTCCGGATCAAACGATTCCTGCCCATAAACTCCCAGCGCATCCCGCTGATACTGACTGAGGACCTCACCGTCCAGGCCGCGGACGGCCACTTCCAGCTCGCCGGGGCCGTAGCCGGCATCATTGACCTCAACCTTCGCCACCTTCAGGGATTGCAGGTATTCGACGGTCGCTCCATTTTGCGAAGCAAGGGAATCGACCTCAAGTCCCTCAACCCGCAACTCCTGCCGCCCCTTGCCCGGCCCGTTGAAATCCATTTCAAGGGGCCCGGAGCTGGCTTGGTAACTGCCCAGATAGACCAGGGGGAAGGCTTCGTTCAGATCGAAATCAAGCTGAGCGCCGTCCCACCGCAGCCGGCCTTCTTTGGCAGTCATCTGTAAACCGGCCAGCTTGATGTCTCCGGCCAGCGACGCCAAGTCCTTGGAGAACCGCGTATCGCTTCGCAGACCGCCCCAGCTGATCGTGAGCTCTTCTTCCTCGACGGTTTTTTCAAAAGCCGGAATCACCAGCCGGTCGCGGCCACGGCCGTCCAAGCTGATGCTGGTCAGGTCCGATATTTCCGCGAGCCAGGGCAGTTTGTCCAGCAGGTCGTCTTCTCCGATAGACGCTGCGACCAGCCGTGTCTCGATACGGGCCAGCTTCGGTACCAGACTGAAGCTCCCTGTTCCGATCGGCAGAGGACCATGGCTCAGCTGGTGCTCTAACGTCAGCCGCAGCGATTTAGTCTCGACTTCCTCTTCCTCGTCGGCGGACACCGGCACGCTCAGTTCCACCAGGGTACGGCCCCGGGACGACAGAAATCCCCTTTGGTAGCTTTCAGTGGTCAAGAGAACCGGCCCCCACTTTTCAAATCGGGCGATGTGATTCCGATAATGCTGCTCGACCTGGCCGCCAATCAGATAGGTTGCGCCGGCCCAGCCGGCGATGCCGATCAGGACAATTACGAGAATAAGGACGATTTTTTTCATGGCTCCTCACAAAGAAATGTTGCCATCCCATGGCCGGGTGGCGGGGCCGCCCAGCCGAAAATCGACAGAATTAAACGACTTCAATGTAATTCATGGCGTCGTAATGGTCAACAGGCTCAGCTAAAGGTGGCGGCCGATTCACGCCCGGAACCCGTCGACCGGCCGGATTTCCTGGCACTGACCAGGGCCGAAGTGCCGCAGGTCAGGGAGGTGCTGGAGATATCGACAAAACCCTGTCGCCGCAGCAGGGCGAGGGTTTGCGGCAGCCAACGGGTCTGACGCAAAAAGTCCGGCAGCTCATGAAAAACGGTCCGCCACTCGGGAAACAGGCGGTCGCCGACCGCCTGCATCAGCCGGAACCAGGTCCGCCAGAGGCAGCGAAACCAAGGGCTGGTCGGGTAAGTAAAGTCGTGCAGCAAGAGCAGACCGCCGGGACGCAGCATGCGGCCGGCATTAGCCAGCAGCGTTTCCAGATCGGCATACTTGGCCAGGTAGGAGGAGGTAATGCAGTCGAAGGCCTCTTCCTCCGGAACCACCTCCTCGGCCCGACCGAGCAGCAAGCGGACGTTGCCCTGCCCCGTCCGACCCACCTTGGCCCGGGCAAAGGCGAGATATTCGTCCCGCAACTCGACCCCGATCACCCGACTGTCGGGGAAGGCGCGGGCAATCCGCAGGGTTAGAATACCGGTGCCGCAGGCCTGATCGAGAATGTTTTGGCTGTCGGCGTGAATCCGGCCGATGATGCACCTTTTCCAGTAACGATCGAACCCGCAGGTCCAGAGATTCACCACCCGGTCGTAGGAAAAGCCGGTACCGCTGAAGAATCGGTAAACCACATCAAGCCGGGAATGCTGATCGGTCATAACTGATCCGTTCTCCCTTTTCCCGTGTCTCACCGGGCGCCCCGAAAAACTCACTCGGCACACGATTTCCCGCAATGGAACAGTTCACTGCCGGCGGCCTTGACGATCTCCTTGTCACTCTCTTCGGTCGGACTGGTCACCTCCGGCCAGCGTCCCGGCACCGGTTCGGCGCCCTCCTTGGCCATTGGACCTGGCTCGCTATCGGCCATCCGCGGCTTTTTGCGCACGTCAATGCCAGCCACCGGCCAGCTGAACTCAATGGGGATACCGTTGGGATCGTGGGCGTAAATCGAATGGATGAAGCCATGGTCCCTCACCCCGGTGCAGGGGAAACCGGCCGCTTCGAGCTTGTCCTTGATCGCCCAGAGGTCGTCGCTGTTTTCGACGCCGAAGGAAACGTGATCGAAGATGAAAGGCCCTTTGACTGGCTCGCCGTGCACCTTGGGAGCGGCCGGCTCGATGTCGGGCCACTCGAAAAAAGCGATCAGATCCCGGTCGGAAATCTCGAAGAAATAGTGCCGGTAACCCGGCTTGCCCAAACCGGCGACCATGCGCATTCCCAAAAGGTCCCGCCAGAAACGGATGGTTGCATCCATATCGCCGGTGGCCATGGCCAGATGGTTCACACCTGTGAGTTTCATGACGCCTCCAATCGTGGTTTAAAACTTTCGGGTCCGTGAAAGTGAAAGCCCTTCAAGAGTACCATCTTCTGGAGAGCGCAGGAGGAAGTCTTTCTTTTCTTTCGCCTGGAGCACCGAATTCTTCCCTGGATGCTTGCACCTTCATGAGCAAGGTGTCCCTCCAGACCCAGACCACCTGCCCAACAACGACAATCAGCCCCCGGCAGAAAACCCGGGCCAAGCGACACTTCAGCCGTCGCTTGCACCAGGGAATGGAACCTGTTTCCTGTGGCGATGTTCCCTGCTACACTACCTGTAACATCCGACCATCCCGGAAACGCCAGAGCACCACTAAGGAGCACAGCTATATGCTCGACAACGAACTTGACTTCCAGGCCGTCTACGCGACCTTTCAGCCCAAGATTCTCAGATACCTCTCCCGCATCCTCGATGAAACCGAAGCCGAGGAGTTGACCCAGGAGGTATTGGCAAAGGTCGCCAAAGCCCTCAAGGAATTCCGCGGCGAGGCCCAACTCTCCACCTGGGTCTACCGCATTGCGACCAATACCGCCCTGGACCGGATGCGCAGCGCTTCCTTTAAGCAGCGGCAACGGGAGGAGGTCGCGGAAGATTCATCAAACCGGAAACCGGTCGAATCGACAGACAAGAACGTCTGGACCGGCGAAAAAAGGCCCGATGCCGAACATCAGGTGATCCGCCACGAGATGAACCGCTGCATTCGGGAGTATATCGACCGCCTCCCCGAAAATTACCGGGTGGTCCTCATCCTCAGCGAGGTCGAGGGGTTCACGAACCCGCAGATCGCGGACATTCTCCAGATCAGCCTCGACTCGGTGAAAATCAGGCTCCACCGGGCCAGGGCCAAGCTGAAGGAGAGCCTCGGCAAACATTGCAATTTCTACCTGGATGATCGGGGCGAATTGGCCTGCGACCGGAAAAAACCGCCTATCCCCTAACCTGCTTTCCTCTTCTCCCTCTCCACGGTCCCTGCACCCTTAGCCCGGCGACTGCCTGCGCCCCGGCCTTTTTCAGGCCGCACCCTCCTGATCTTCCTAACCTGACCAGCGAAATTTTCTGTATCCATTCGCTGCCCACTTCCGTCTATAGGGATGAAGACGAAATCCTGTAGACAACTGACGGAGGAAACCATGTGGGCAGCAGAAGGATTCGAATATTGGTGGCTGATCCCTCTTTTCCTGATCGCGCTGTGTTTTTTCTGGGGTCGAGGCTGTTGCTTCGGCTGGCGAACCCGCTTGCCGAACCGTCCTGACGAACGTGACGCAACCTCCTCCGACTCCGCACTGGAGATTCTCAGCAAACGCTACGCCCGCGGGGAAATCGACGAAGAGGAGTACCAGCGAAAGAGCCGCATTATTACCGAGACCAAGAAAGGAGAACGAGAATGAGCAGGGAAACGACCGATCGATCCAGAGAACATCCGGGCGGGAAATGCCCCGCAATGGACTGCTGTGACCCGCAGAAACTGGCGGAAATGATGGCCCGTTGCTGCGAGGCCAGGGAAGGCGACTGCTGTGACATGCTGCAGAAGATGATGAAAGAAGGCTGTTGCCGGCCTCAGCAGAAATAACCGCCCTTACCACTTACCACGGGCCATGCTGCGCAGAGCATGGCCCCATTCGATGAAGGAAGCCGCAAATGAACCCGCTTGAAAAACAGTTTTACCTCAAAGTCGACAACACCGAAAAAACTTGCCCCATCGGAGAGACCGTCAGCAAGCGCAACATCGTAGAAGGCAACACACCGGTCCTTTCCTGTGAGGGCGCCTGCATCCGGGGGGAAATCGCCCGCCTCGCCGCCAACCTGGTGAGCAAGGAGCAAGGCTTCGCCCGTGCCTGCCACGGCGAACTCCTGTCGGTGCCCCACTCCGCCATGGCCGAATGGGTCCACCAGGCCGAGCAGGTCATCCTGATCGACGGCTGCGGCCTGCGCTGCCACGGCCGGTTTCTGGATAACCTGCTGGACAGATCCCGTGTGCGCCAGTTCAACGCCCTGGCCGTTTATAAAAAATACTCGGACATTTTCGATATAGACGAGGTCCCCGAAGCCGAGCGGCGACAGGCGGCGCGGCAGGTAGCGGACAAGGTTCTCGCCGCACTGGAAAAAAGCGAAGCGCCCACCGTTGATTGCACCTGCCCTGGTTGTGAATCATAGCGATAAAAAGCCCGTCCTTCCCAAAGGGGAGAGACGGGCTGTCTTTATCAAAGAACCCCAGATGTTCAGGGTCTTTCTTGGCGTCGTTGCCGCTTTGCGTGAGATAAGGTTCTATTGTTTTGGCCGGGAGGGAGTAATTTAACGCCAGGTTACCTGCGAAGTAACGACTACGCCGCTTTCCGCCATCTCCCGCATGGCGGCCTCGACCGGCGAAATGCCGCCGAACTGCTCGGCGTTGAGATAGTTTGTGGTCCTTGCTCCACAAAGGGAAAGGTCCACCACCACTTGCAGTTGTTCGGGGGGGAGGGCGTTGCGGGTGGCCACGGCGGAGACGCGCAGGCAGCTGTTGAGGGTGCAGCCACCCATGACCAGGGTGCGGATTCCGTTTTCGACCAGGGCTTCGAGCCATTCGCCGTAGCCGTTGCTGTCGGGCATTAAGAGATTGTTGCTCGGCTTGAGGAAATAGGGCTGGTCATTATCGAGAATGGGCACCAGCGCCTCGTCCCAAGGGTAGCTTTCCGGACCGAAGGGGCAGCGGCTGAACATGGTCTCGACCCGGCCGTAGACGGCCTTCAACAGCTTGGCGCAATTGTCGAAAGCCAGGCGGATCGGCATGGCCTCCATGTCGCCGAGGGGACCGAGCCGCCACAGCCATTCTCCAGCGGTGAAAGAACGCTGGGGGTCGATGAGCATCAGGGCCGTTTCAGAGGAGCAGACACAATACCCCCCAACGGCCGAACGTTGCAGGGCCACCGCATAATCACCGGCCCGCTCGCTGCTGACGATCTCCAGCAACAGGCCGGCCGTCCCTCCCAGGCCGGTGCCGGCCCACAGCACCTCTTCGTCTGACGATATATTGGCCTCTTTGCGGGATTCACCGCCACCGTATAACTGCTTCGCCTCAAGGGGGCCCCGGCGCAGGATGCGACCGTAAATGCCTTGCGGATCGTTGCTCACCTCTTCCAGAATGGCCACGAACGATTCCCGATCCAGGGGGGAGCGGATGGCCAGGAAATCCAGCAGGGCATAGAGATGGGCGCACTGCCCAACCCAGCCGAGCTCTGCGGCTCCGCAGGACAACTCCTCCCGGGTGAGTATGCCGTCCCGGTCCCGGTCCAGCGCATCGAACAGCTTGATAAATTCGTTCATTCCGCCTCCTGTTGCAATCACCTGGTGCTGTCCGAAAGCCAGGGCTTTGGCACAGCTCACCAACGTCCCGTCTACCCTACTGCCGCCCGATCAACGACGCCGGCCGAGAACCCGCAGCAGAAGGAGAAAAAGATTGATGAAATCGAGATAAAGACGCAAGGCACCGAGGATAGCCGCTTTATGCCGATCCTCGTCGCTGGCGAAGCCTCCCATGGCCAGGGCCTTGAGTTTTTGGGTGTCATAGGCTGTCAGCCCGACAAAGATCAGGATGCCGCAGTAGGTGCTGATCCAGTAGATCATCTCACTCTGCAGGAAGATGTTGACCACCGATGCCAGCAGAAAACCGATCAGGCCCATGAACAGAAAACTGCCCCAGGAGGACAGATCCCGGCGGGTGACATGCCCGTAGAGGCTCATGGCGCCGAAGGTGCCGGCCGTGACCAGAAAGGTACTGGCGATAGAGCCCTGGGTATAGACAATGAAGATGGCCGCCAGCGTCACCCCGCTCAGAGCGGAATAAAACAGGAAAAAGCCGGTTGCGGCGCTGGCGCTGAGTCGCTGAATGGCTCCGGAGAGGGTCACGACCAGCAGCAGCTCGGCGATTATCAAACCGAAGAACACGAGCCGGTTGCCAAAAACCAGCTGCATCATGGTCTGACTGCGAACGGTCAGCAGCGCCACGAAGGCTGAAAGACCAAGCCCCACCGACATCCAGTTGTAAACCTTAGGAAAAAAAACCTCCGCCCGCGAAATGGCCGCGGACTCATCCTGACGAACGACCCGATCTTCCAACATGGTATCCTCCTGGGAATTAAATTTGATGAGGCTAATCCATGGGCAATTTTAGCAAAGCCGATCCTTGATCTCAACCGTGGAATGCGACCAGGGCAACCTACCACCCTAAGAATACCAGGGTCAGTATTTTCGTTTGTGCGGAATCACTCCCCGAACCCCGCCACGGGGGTCATCCGTATCGCCATCCCGGCGAGGGATAAGGTGAATGTGGGCATGAAAGATTGTCTGGCCGGCACTGGCACCGCAGTTCATACCGATGTTGAAACCGGTGACGGTCGGGTCTTCGCCCCGGATTTTATCACGCAGAAAAAAGATCAGCGCATCTGCGTCGCGCCGCTCCTCTTCGGTCAGGGAGAACCAGTCGGGGGTGTGACGGAAAGGAAGGATGAGCAGGTGGCCTTCGGTGACCGGAAAACGGTCATGCACGGCAAATACGGTGCCCTGTTCGGCCACGATGCGCTCCCGGATCTCCGGAGTGCAGAAGGGGCAGTCTGAGGATTGCATTGTTTACCGACGCCTCGCTCGACGCTCCTCTTATAACTGCAATTTGGCATCAAAATGGGGCCTTTAAGCTATGTCTTCTAAAAATTCAAAGTGTTAGCTGGTCCGGCCAGAAAAGCCCGAGCTCCCCGGCTCCTAGCGCACCGTCACTTCCTGCATCGACATCACCCGAGCGTCCCACTGGCTGTCGGGAAACTCCTCTTCAATCATGATATAAGCCTTGTGGCCGCTCTCAGGTTTGGCCAGGCCTTTCGGTACCATGAAGCGACACTTGCCGTTGTTGGGCACCATCGTGGACCAGACGATTTTCTCTCCCATGATATCAGCGCCGGAATGGTACATGAGCGACAGCTTCACCTGCGGCCATTGCTGCCCCAGGGTCTGCCAACGAGCTTCGTACCACTTGCCGCGATATACCTCGCTGCCCTCCGCCGGCTCGCGCAGACGCAGACGCGGAATTTTGACCCGCACCTTGCGCTCGAAAACCTCATCGCTCTTGCCCTGCTGGTGTTTCACCAGACGAAAGACGATGGGCCCGTCGAAACGCTTGATGGACGAGACGATACTGCTGCCTTGTCGGGAAAAGGGGGCATAGTTCTCATCCAGGCGGAAGGTGTGCGATCCCGTCGGCGGCTGACGATTGACGAGCTTCCTGGAGACGTATTTCTGTCCGATGTTCCCTTTGGCCAGCTCTTCGACCGTCAGCCCCCGCGGAACCAGGACCCACAGGCTGATCGTCTCCGCGCCGGTAGCCAGGTACTTGACGGTGTACTCCCGCGAAGCATAGAGGGTCGCTTGTTCTTCAGGAGAAGTGATCAGTAACCCGCCTATGCGGGGGGCGGCTTTTTTCTTCTCCACCGGTTTGGCCGCCTCGACAGACTGCAACTGGGGCTTGGCTGAAGCAACCGAGACAGTGCAGCAGATCGCTGCCAGGCAGAAAAACATCAACTTGACTTTCATAGGATCTCCTCCGGCTATTGGCTCAATAAGCGACTCATCGACCATGGGTCGGAAGTCATTATAAGTCAGTCCTTCGAAATCTAATAGGGTTTTGGCCGCCAACCGGCCCTGGCCGATGCGCCGCCGTCGCGCCTTTTAGTGTGCATTGGCCACGTCTTGGTGGAACCACTTGGACGAGGAGGAGAAGCATACATTGCCGCCACCGTCGTAGATGGTGATTCGGCGATCGTAATAGGTGTGGCGAGTATCTGCTCCATGAGAGATAGCGATCTCCGGGTTCTCGGTGAGGAACACCGGAATCTCCATGCGCTGGCCGGGCCGCAGCGGCGGGATCGGCGTCACCGTGTCGAGGAAGGTCGGCAGGTTGGGCGCATTATGGCAGCGGTCGCCACAGAGGGTGCCGTACTTCAGGTGCAGGGACACCGGATCGGTCGGCTCGGAAAGTGGATTGTGCACCTCGATCCAGATCACAGGCGGGGTATCCTGGTATTCGGGATCGGGCCAGAGGAAGCTGCCCGAACCGCTTGGCGGATGGTTCACCAGGTCGCCCATCTGCTGCAGACCGAGGCGCACCCCTTCCTCGGGCAGTGGGGTCTGGCTGGCCACGTAAGCAGCCAGGTAGTCGGCCCCCATGCTGGTCAGCTCGTTGAAGTTGGGCAGGTCCGGGGGTATGCCGAGGCAGGTCAGGCCGGTGTTGAGCACCGGCAGGGCGTATTTGGCGCAATCGTCGTTGTCGTTGCAGACCGCGTTGATCACCCGCATCTTCAAGTCGTCCCAGGTCTTGGACAGCCAGTTGACGAAATCCTGAAAGGCGCCAAAAGCCGCGTCCAGAGCATCCCCTACCTTGTCCAGCCAGCCGTCGTCGTCGCGCTTGGGCTTGAGGAACAGCTTGTCCCCGGGATTCCAACCGAACTGGGTGCGGATGAAGCTCGGCACGTTGCCGAGCACCACGAAGCGGTAGCGCTGGTCGTCGTAGCTGAAGTATTTCGGGCCCGAGTAGCGGGTCAGGCGAATCTGCGGCGGCGTGACGTCGGGGGCTGGAACCGGGTCGGGCAGGGCGTCGGCGTAGACCTCTATCTGAGACGGCTCGCCGGTGCGCACCCGCACCCAGGGCGACAGCCCCATGGCTTTGCCGCTGGCATTCAGCAGCACCAGGCGCACGTAATGGCTACGCCGCTCGGCCATGCTGGTCGCCGCCCTGGCAAACCGCGCCTTTTTCTGCTCGTACTTTAGCTGCAGCGCCGGGCTCAACGCGATCTTTGCCGGCGCTTTAGTGCCCAACTTGGTTGACGGCTTAGGAAAGGGCCGATGAGGCGGCAGTGGACGAGGATAGATGAAACCGGGGCCCAAGTCGTAGATGGGCCGGAAATCGAGCACCAGGTAGGCCGCCTCGTTGGCGGTCGAGGGCACCTGGTTGGAGCGGCCGCGGGCCAGCAGGCCCGGCGGATACTGCCAGTCCTGCAGATCGCCCGTCGACGGATTGCGGCACACTTGCCACTCCACCGCCTTCACCCCGGACATCTTCGGCCGCCAGCGAAAAGGCAGATAGAGGTGGGGCTTGGTCAGATACTCCGCCGGGATGCTGGTCTCATCCAGATAGCGGGTGGGGAATTCCCCCGAACCGGCCGGATTGCTCGGCTTGGACACCGTGGCCTCGGTCGCCACCTTGAGCTCCGCCCGAGGGATAAACCGCCGCTTCAGCGCCGCCAGCTGGGCCTGCGGCTTGGGCCGCAACTTGGTCTTGACCGGTTGCACTTTGGTCGCCGGCGGCTTGCTTTTGGCCGGCTGCAGCTCGGTGGTCCGCTGCAACAGCGGCCCCGCCATGGCGCCCCCTGCCGTCAGCAGCAGTAAAACCAGCAGCATGCTTCCGATCACCTGAAACCGTCTCATCCCCCACCCTCCTTACATCGCCTGTAGCAACACGCAAAAAGCCGCACCGGCTAACCGGTGCGGCTTCGTCTATAGTTGCAGCATCTGTTCATGACTCGTCCTGGCCGTTTTGGTCTCTTGGCAAACTACCTCTTTTACCTAAGCAGGACAAGTAAAATGCTCTTAGCTCTCCGGTGGAACTCCTTCCTGCGACTGTGGATCTTCAGCTTCCCAGACCATATATTCAATTATTCATATTGAAATATATAATCAGTCGTGGTAAGTTCTCCCTGACTTTAACCTGAAGCCGTGCGTAAGAGGCAGGAAAAGAGTGTAAGTGCTTCCCCTGGATAAGGGTTTCAAAAAATCTGAGGCGCACCCATAGGTTCGTCGGAGATTTTTTTGATCCCCTTGGCAGGTCAATGATTTGCGCTATTGCCCGGCAATTACTCGCGGATTCAGGTTTAACCTTCTACACATATCCGGAGAAAACCATGAATATTCAATACCAGACCAAGAACACCTGCGCCCGCTTCATCGACATCCAGCTCGAAGGGGACATCGTGACCGGGGTGCAATTCACCGGCGGTTGTTCCGGCAATGCCCAGGGAGTCAGTGCCCTGGTTAAAAATCGCCCGATAAGCGAAGTGATCGAGGTGCTGCACGGCATCGATTGCGGCGGCAAAGGGACCAGTTGTCCCGACCAACTGGCTCAGGCCCTGCAGAAAAAGGTTGCCTGACCAACCTGTCGAGCGACCCGACAACTACTGTAACAAAAAACCGTCCCTGCAAGGACGGTTTTTTGTGTTTAGATGTACAAGAAATTAAATAAGGGGGAGTGTCCCTATTTTCCTCTGGCCTCTATGGTTTGCCCCCCCTACAGACTGAATCGAACCGCCTGATCGAACAGCGGCGTTTTCCTCAGCCGGTATTGCGGGTCAGCGGCCTCTGTGTCTTCCATCGGCTCCAGGGTGACCAGACCGAAAAAGCCGGCGAAATGCTCTAAGGTGCGCAAGGTGTAGCAGCAGCGCAGCGCCTGTTCCGGGCTGGTTCCGCTCTCAGGGGACTTCATCTCGTCGAGCAGCAGGGGGAAAGCCCGCAGGAAGTGGTCCTGATAGAGGGCTGCCGGTTGCCAGTCGTTGCCGAAGCGGCTCACCAGGTAGAGGCTGAACAGGAAGGAATACTGCATGAAGGGCAGCGCCTGGTAGCGGTCCCGGTCGCCCCAATGGAGTCCCACGGCGCCGCTGCGCAGCAGCAGGGGGTAGACCGCCGCCATGCCCCCCCGGTCCAGCAGGGTGCGGCATTTGTCGCTGAGCACGAAGCGCCCCGCCTGCAGGCCGATCAGCTCGGCCCGTTCGGCCATCAAGCGGGTGACGTGCAGATCCAAAAAATCGAGTTCTTTGTTAATGTTGCCAGCCTTGCTGCCTTCGCCACCGGCCTGCTGCCCCCGGTAGGTCAGGGCCGCTTCGCGGCAGAACTTCTGCGGCAGGTTGCCCTTGGCGGTCGCTTTCAGGCCCTGCTCGCCGATGGCCTCGACCAACAGCGTGAACAGGGTCACAACCGGCGCCTCTGGCTGCTCGGCCAGCGTTTTCGGAAACCGCACCAGCTCCGGCGAATCGAAAGGGGAATCAAGCAGCCGATGCAGCTGCGACGACGACAGGCCGGCGAATTGGTCCAGCGCCTGGTCTGTTTCGGCCTGCGGTTCGGCCGGTCCGCCGCCCTGCGGAGACGCCGACTGCCGCCCCAGGCAGCATTTCTTATACTTGACACCGCTGCCGCAGGGGCAGGGTTCGTTGCGACCGATCTTGCGTTTTGCCATTATGCCTTCTCCAATCCTCGCTAAATCATGGTTATACCGATACAGCTTTGCAGCATCCCTTTTGCTGCGGGGCCGCATTCTGGCACGATTTCTGGACCTTGTAAATCGAGGATTGAAGATGGAGGAACGCGAAACGCGGGACAGGGCCTCACAGGCTGCTGAAAACAGCCTGTGAGGCCCATGGAAAGACTATTTCAACATCCTGCTAATCGAGGCGCATCCGCTTGCGAACCGCATCCTTGATACGATTGACGTGGCCGCGGCCGAGGGCTTTGACCTCGCAGCCGAGTTCGAAATAACGCTCGATCTGCTCGTCGCTGAGAATGCCGAAACAGTCGACCACCGCCACCGGGCCGCCGGTCATACGCACAACCTCCTCCGGCTGCAGTTCGTAGTAGGGGGAGTGACGCACGGCGAAGACCACCGCTTCGGCGTGGCGCAGGGCATCGGCCAGCTCGACGGTCATTTCGAAATCGTCGAGCTCCTGCTGATTGCGGAAGAAGCGCGACAGGCTCAGGCCGGTGGCAGGGTAGGTTTCCTGCTTTTCGATCTCCCACCAGTGCTCCACGTAGGGGTCGTGGGCGCGTATTTCGGCGCCCATCTCGGTGAGCTTGCGGACCAGCATCTCGGAGCCGCTGTAGCGGGTGTCGCCGACGTCCTCGCGGTAGGAGACGCCAAGCACCGTGACCGGGGTGGCAGCGACGATCTTGCCCATGTTGCGCAGAGCGTCACGCACCAGCTGGGCCACGTGCAGCGGCCGGGTGTCGTTGATGTTGATCGCCTCGGGGGTGATCTGGAAGATGTCGTTTTCGAAACCCATCAGGTGGCGATAGGCCCACAGGCCGAGACCGCCGTCCTTGGGAAGGCAGTAGCCGCCGATGCCGGGACCGGGGAAGATCATGTTGCTGTGGGTCGGCCGCACCTTGATGGCCTCGATGACCTTGATCAGGTCGACGCCGTTGGTCTCGGCAAAGCAGCTCCACTCGTGGAGGAAGGCCAGGATGGTGGCCCGGTAGCTGTTTTCGACGATCTTGCAGGTCTCGCTCTCGACCGGCCGGTCGAGGACCGTCAGCGGAAATTCCTCGGTGTTCAGCACGTCTTCGAGGAAAGCCTTGACCCGTCGGCGGCTCTCTTCGTTGATGCCGCTGCAGACACGCCAGAAGTCGCGGATCGACCTGACGTATTCCTTGCCGGGCATGACCCGCTCGTAGCTGTGGGACAACAGCGGCTCGCTGTCGATGCCGCGCTGGCGGAAGGCCTTCTTGACCGCCGGATAGGCGACGTATTCGGTGGTGCCGGGCGGCACGGTGGTTTCGATGAGCACCAGGCATTCTGGCGGGATGTTCTCGCCGATGGTCTTAAAGCTCCCTTCCAGGGCGCTGATATCGGCATGGCCGGTGCGCATATCGCCCAGGTCGTTCTTGATGAAGTCGCACTGGATGTCAACCACCACCACATCGGCCAGCTTGAGGACCTCGTTGGTGTAGGTGGCGACCAGGTTTTTCTTCTCCACCACGCAGCGATGGATAAGTTCCGCCACTTCCGGATCTTCGGCCTTGACCGGGCAAATACCACGGTTGAACAGGGGGATCTTCCAGTAACTGCGGGTGCTGGGGCGCTGCATGCCGATGACGAACTTGTCCGGACCGTTGGGGTTGCCGTTCCCGGCATCGGCCACCACCGCGGCCATCACTGCGCCAACGAAGCCGAGGCCCATGACCACCACGATCTCGCGACCTGCCTGGCGCTGCTCGTCGACCTGCTGCTGCAGCCGGTCAAACTCGGCCTGGTAATCCTCGGTGCTTGGCAGGGGGAACTTTTCTCCATCGGGGCTGACCGAATAGGGCATGAATACCTCCTCTTCAGCGGCAGATAAGGTACTTCGAAACGGGCGGGAGAACATGATGCTTCAAAGGTCGGGCGGAGCCCGAGGTTAAATTATTCCTTATCCGGGAAGGGATTCAAGAAGCCGAATGCAGATTAGCTTACCCATCGGCAATAGCAGGCTGCTTTTCAACAGCCACCTAGAACGACCGCGGTCGCCTATCCGGCGAATTGAACCCGGAAGCAGGCGCCGTTGCCGTTCACAACCTCCAGAGTGCCGCCCAGCTGGTTGACCAGCGCCGAGACCAGCTGCAGACCGAGGGTTTTCGCCTGGCGATAGTCGAAGCCGGCCGGCAATCCCACTCCGTCATCGGCCACCATCAGTTCGAGCTGCCCGGCGCAACTCTCCAACGAAATTTTTACCTGCCCGCTTCGACCGTCGGAAAAGGCGTGTTTGTAGACATTGGACAGCAGCTCGGTAACCAGCAGACCGCAGGGCACCACCTTTTCGATATCGAGTGGGATATCCTCCACCACCAGCCAGCAGTCGACCTCCTGTTCGGGAGCAACAAAGATCTCCTGCTGCTTCTGCACCAGGTTCTCCAGGTAACTTTTGATACTGACTTCGGCCAGGTTCTTGGACTGGTATAGCTGCTCGTGGGCCAGGGCCATGGAACAGATGCGGCTCTGGCTTTCGAGGAAGCAGCTTTGCAGCTCCGGATCGCTGAACTTGTGTGATTGCAGGTACAGCAGGCTCGATATCACCTGCAGGTTGTTCTTCACCCGGTGATGGATCTCCCGCAGCAGCACTTCCTTCTCCTCCAGGGAAGACCGGATCAGCTCTTCGGTTTTTTTGCGTTCGGTGATGTCCAGAAACGACGCCACCCCGGTGGAACGCCCCTGGTATTCCATTGTCCCGGCCGAAATCATCACATGCAGCTCTTCACTGGACTTGCTCAGGAACTTGGCTTCATACTGATTGGGCACGTCTGCCCCCGCCAGCCGGGCCCGCGCGCGGCTCCGAACCAATTCCTGGTCGTCTTCATGGACCCATTCCCAGAGTTTGCGTCGACTCAACTCCTCGATGCTGTAGCCGAACAGTCGCACCATGGCGGGATTGGCGTAGGTGAGGTATTCCCCCTGGTAGAGGCAGATCGCTACCGGCGAGGTCTCTGCCAGCACGCGGAACTTCTCCTCGCTCTCTTGCAGAGCCAGCTCGGCTTCCAGCTGATCGGTGATGTTCTCCTGATAACTTTCAAACTCTCCGACCTGGCCGTTTTCGTCCACAATCCTCCGGGAATGTACCCGGCAAGTGACGAAACTGCCGTCCTTGCAACGCAGCCGGTTGTTGAAAACGTACCAGGAGTCGCTGGCGAGAATGTCCTTCACCAAGGGCTCACGCTCGGACGGCTTGAGAAACAACACATCCTGAAGACTGGAGAGGTTGATGGTTTCCATCAGCTCCTCTGCCGAATCGTATTTCAAAATGGAAGCAAGGGCTGGATTGGCGCTGAGCAGCTTGCCGTCTTTGGATGAACGACTGATACCGAAAGGCGCGTTATCGACGATGGAGCGGTATTTACACTCCGAATTGCGAAGCGCCTCTTCAGCCCGCTTGTAGTCGGTGATGAAGCGGGCCTGCTGCACATTCTGGTAAGCGATTGAGGAGAGCTGTTGGGCCAGGGTGTACAATGCTCGGGCTACCTGCTCGAACTGCTCCCGAGACATGATCGGAACTTCAAGAAAGGCCTCAAGCACAGCCTCTTCATCGGCATCCACCTGCCGGGCGTAGGCGCGCATCTGCTCTTCGGTAATAGTCTCATCGCGGACCTGGCCGATCAGCCAATTGGCGATGTGCCGTCCTCCAACCGAAATGGCTGCACCGGCACCCCAAAGTCCACCGCTCAGGCATTTCTGGATCGTCGGACCCGAGGCCGAAGTCCGGCCGAGTGCGGCGTCGGATTTCATGCAGTTAGCGGTCCCTTTTTCAGTCGAGCGAATCATATCGCACAGACGAGAAAAGTTGCTGGGCTCGGTGAGGGGGGTACCGTCCGGAAGAGTGATGAGAGAGGCCACGCCGGTGGCCTGGGCAAAGTCGTCCTGCAGACGCTGGATGTCAGCCTGGTTGAACAGCTCCTCGAAGGTGATGCCGGCAGCATCATCCAGCGGGCGGGTCAAGGCGACCAGGCGCTTTTCCAGCGCTTCCTCGGCCTGCTTGCGCTCGGCGATCTCCCAGGCGAGATCGGCCAGCAGGGAGACCATCTCCACGTCCTGTTGGGTGTAGGTCTGTCGCTTGTTGCCCACACCGAGAACAGCCACGATCTTCTCGCCGCGGAAAACCGGCACCACCAGCTCCCGCACCACCGGCGCGTGCCCCGGAGGCAATCCTTTGCAGTGAGGCAGGGCTGCGTAGTCTTCATGGATAACCGGTCGGCGCTGCCGGATACAATCGACCCAGACTCCCGCCTCCGACACCGGATAGTGCAACCCTTTACCCTGCATCTTGCAGAATTCCGTTTTGGTTCGGGTAGACCAGTTCATCAAAGACAGGGCCTGCTGGTCTTCGGCAACAAAGTGGTAAAAACCAATTTTGCTGCCGGTCAGTTCCTCCGCCTCGTTCAGGGTAGCCTCGAGCAGTTCATCCTTGGTGTGCGTGGCGGCGTACTGGAGCAGGCGCATGCGCGTCGCCATGACCAGCTCGGTTCGTTTCCGTTCGGTGATGTCCAGAACGATGCCCTGATAGTGAGTCACCCGGCCCGCGACATCCCGTTCCACGACGGTACGGTCGTCGATCCAGTGGACCTCGCCGTCCCTGGCGACGATCCGGTACTCCTGCTGAAAACGGTCATCTCCCCGCAGGGTATACTCAGCCACCTCGGCAGCGACCCGATCGAGGTCTTCCGGATGAACCAGTTCGGCAAAAGGAACCCTGCCGGACAACAGCTCTTCCTGGGTGTAGCCGAAAAAGCTTACGTTCTGGGAAACCATATCCACCGGCCAGCCGGGCTCGGCTTTCCAGCGGAACAGAACCGCCGGACTGTTCTCCAGCACCAGGTTGGCCTGGCGTAATTTCTGCACCGCCTTTTTTCGCTCGGTGATGTCAAACAGCAGGTTGACGGCCCCTTCCACTTCTCCATCGGCGCCAATCAGCCGTTCGGGATAGGCAAGGGAATGAGAGAAACTGCCGTCGGGGTTTTCGACCATAATTTCCCGACCCTGGCAGACCTCGCCGGTTTTCAGGGTCAGGGCCATGGGGCAGCTGTCATGGGGCATTGGCCGGCCGTCGGGATGATAAATTTTGTATGACCCGCACCAGAGATCCTCGTTCAGACGGGGCGTCCGCTGCCAAAGATTCTTCGCTTTGCGATTAAAAAAAGTGATGCGTCCCTCGGCATCAGTGCTATAGGCCGCAATGGGCAGCATCTCCATCAACTGGCGATAACGTTCTTCACTGCGCCGAAGGGCTTCTTCGGCCGCCTTGCGCTCGCTGATGTCGTTTGCGAAAGCGAACCTGTATTCCTCGCCGTCAAAATTGACATAGCTGCTGCGGATCTCCACCGGATAAATGCGTCCGTCCTTGGCGATGTGGCTACTTTCAAAGCTCCGGGATTTCACCGCCTTCAAGCTTTTCCAGGTTTCTAACAACCGTTCGGGCGGAACGTTGGGATCGATGTCGGATACCGACATGCCAACCAGTTCTTCGCTGCTGTAGCCCAGCGAAGCGCAGGCGGCATTATTGACGTAGGTGATGCGTCCTTCAGGTGTTAACCAGAAGGCCTGATCCGCCGTGTTGTCCATGGCGACCTGGTTCAGGCGAAGAGCCGCCTCTTTCTCCTTGCGGTCGGTGATGTCCACGACAATGCCTTGGTAACCACAGACCTTTCCATCGGCATCCCGTTCGATCAGGGTGCGCTCGTCGACCCAACGCATTTCGCCCTGCTTGGTGGCGATCCGATATTCATGCTGGAATTGATCCTCGCCGCGTTCGATCTGTACGTGCAGTTCGGCCTCGAGCTGATCGAGGTCCTCGGGATGAACCAACGCGGCATAGGACAACTCCCCGGACAACAACTCCTCGGGGGTATAGCCGAACTGGGTAACGTTGCGGGAGACCATTTTCACCGGCCAGTCATCGGACGCCCCCCAGTGGAACACCACAACTGGGCTGTTCTCCACGATCAGGTTGGCTTGGCGCAACTGCTGTTCTGCCTGCTTGCGCTCGCTGATATCCGTGACAAAGGCGCAGCTGAATTCCTGTCCGTCAAAATTGACATAATTGCTGCGAATCTCCGCCGGGTAAATGCGCCCGTCCTTGGTCTGATGAAGGCTTTCGAAACACTGCGAGCCCTTTTCCTTCAGTTGTTGCCAGTAATCGGCGCTGTTTTCCCTGTTAACATGCGGGTCCACCTCCCATAGCGCCATGCCTTCGAGTTCTTCGCGGCTGTAACCCAAGGCGGTGCAGGCCGCCTCGTTGACGTAGTGGATCCTTCCTTCGGGGGTCACCCAGAGAGCCTGGTCGCCGGTCTTGTCCATGACGTACTGAGTGAAACGCAGCGCCTCTTCCTTTTGCTTACGCTCGCTGAGGTCCGTAACGAAGGAGCAGCTGTATTCCCTGCCGTCAAAATTGACGTAATTACTGCGAATCTCCACCGGGATAAGACGCCCATCTTTGGTCTGATGAACGGTTTCAAAAACCAGCGAACCGTTTTCTTTTACCGGCAGCCAGTGTTTTGCAAAGTCTTCCTGGAAAACCGTCGGGTTTATATCCCATACACCCAAGCCTTCCAACTCAGTACGGCTGTAGCCCAGAGAAGCACAGGCCGCCTCGTTGGCGTAGTGGATCCGCCCCTCGGGGGTCACCCAGAAAGCCTGGTCGACGGTCTTGTCCACAACGTACTGGGTGAAACGCAGTGCCTCTTCTCTTTGCTTACGCTCGCTGATGTCGGTAGCAAAAGCGCAGCAATATTCCTTGCCGTCAAAATTGACGTAATTGCAGCGTATCTCCACAGGGTAAATACGCCCATCCTTGGCCCGGTGGACGCTTTCTAAACGAACCGAGCCCTTTTCTTTCAACTTGTGCCAGGCTTTAGAATACTTCTCCCGGGTATAATTCGGATCAACTTCCCCTATTGACATGCCCTCGAGTTCTTCACGACTGTAACCCAGGGCGGCGCAGGTCGCTTCGTTGACATAAATAAAGCGTCCTTCGTGGGTCAACCAGTGGGCGCAGTCGCCGGCTTTTTCCACGGTGACTTGGGTAAGTAACAGCGCACGCTCGGTTCTCTTGCGCTCACTGATATCCTTTACCACGCAAAAGATAACCTCTTTTCCTCTCCAGATAATCGGCTTATGGCTGACATCCACATCCAGCAACCGACCACCCTTGCGCCGATGGCGGGTCTCGAAGCGTTCACCCGGCCAGTTGCGGGTGGCGTATATCTCTTCGATCTCTTCCCGAGAATAAACGGCGTCCAAGTCCCAGACCTTAAGACCATGGAGCTCTTCCAGACTGTAGCCGAGCATTTCGACAAAGGCGTTATTGGCGTACAGGACCCCTACGGTTTCGACATCCAGAATGACGATGCCGTCGATAGAATGCTCCAAGAAGGCCAGCGGAAGGTCCTCTTCGGCCATGTCGGGGCAGGCGGCAGCGCCCGGGACACCTCCACTTTGCAAAGACACCTTGAAACCGTGTTCCTGCAGCAGCGCCTGCGCCGCTTCCCGGTCATGATCGTTGCCTTCGAGGTACAGAATCATCTTCCAACCGCCTTTCCTGCTCACCCTTGAGCTCGCCGGCACCGGGCATCCTCGCCCTTTGGGATCACCGCCAAAAAACAAAAAACCACCCGCGCTATAAAGCACCGGGTGGTCTTACAGTTTGCGTATCCTGTCCTGCCAATTCATCGCCTTGCCTGAAGGGAATCTTGCCAACAGAAAAACACATCCATAAACAATTTTTTAACTTACTGCATAACCGTTCTTTCGGTCAAGAATTCATATCCAGGCAAGGCAAAAAACCTCTGGTCATCCGCCCTTTTCCAAGCAGACCGCCACCTGACGAAAATAGCTGTCGAGATCGCTGTCGACGAAGTAACGGTTGGAGGTCGGCGGAAGCGTCACCGGGCCTTGATTGACAACCAGAGTCGGGGCCTGGGTGCTGTAGGGCAGGTGGGAGGCGGGTACGACCTGCAGCGTCGAGCCGAGCACCAGCAGCAGATCGCAGCCCGCCACCAGCTCCTCCGCTTGGGGGTAGCGGTCGACCATCTCACCGAAAAAGACGATGTCGGGCTTGAGCACCCCGCCGCAGGCCGCACAGCGGGCCACGGGGGAATCTTTAGCTCCGCTCATGGCCTCTTCCCAGCGGGCGTAGCTGAGATTGTCGAAGACCTTGCCACAGCTCAGACAGGCGGCGGAGCGGTAGGAACCATGCAACTCGATCACATTGCGGCTACCGGCCAGCTGATGAAGCAGGTCGATATTCTGTGTGACGACGCCGGTCAGGCGCCCGGCCCGCTCCAGTTCGGCGAGAAAGCGATGGGTGAGGGTCGGCTGAATAGCCTTCACCGTGGAAACGAAGTCGCGGGAGAATTCGTAGAAGTGGCGGGGCTCGCGCTGGAACCAGCCGATATCGAAAACCTTTTCCGGATCGTAGCGACGGGTCACGTAGAGCCCCCGCGGCCCGCGAAAGTCGGGGATACCTGCAGCGGTGGATATGCCAGCGCCTGTCAGGGCGACAATGGAACCGGCTTGTTTAATCAGCTCGGCACAACGGGCCGGTGGGAGGGATTGAGGTTCAAGCATATAAGGCTTCATAAAAAATCTTTTCGCGATCCTTTGCCGCTTCCCGTGAGACCAGCTTACAAATCCTAATCAAGACCCTGGTTCACGCGAAGGCGCGAAGACGCGAAGTCTTGATGGTTGTTCACAATCCTTTTTATGCCGTCTTTAAAGGTTGAAGCGCCAAAATCCATTAATAGCCCGACAGACAAGTTCAGCAAACGCAGGTAAGTCAAAACCTGCTTGCGGTGTACAGGGGCAAGCTTTTCGACAGACTTCAGCTCTACAAGAACTAGTCCTTCAACGAGAAGGTCGGCCCGAAACCCCTCATCAAAACGCATTCCGTCCAATTCGACGGGCACAGGTTTCTGACGCTCAACACGAAGGCCTTGCTGCTCCATCATTCGAGTCAACACCGCTTCGTAAACCGACTCCAGCAAACCCGGCCCCAATCGACAATGCAGACGATCCCCGCAATCCACAATTATTGCGGCAATCTCTTCGACATTTGGCACATTGTCCTCCTTCGCGCACTTCGCGCCTTCGCGTGAGGCCAGTTTTTAGGGTTTTAGGTTAAACTCGACCGACACCTTCGCATGAAACCAATAAGCCATTCCTTAACACACGCTCACAAACCACCTCCGTCAACAACCGCTGGCCTCTGCAGTCGGATCCTGCTAAAATTGATGCATTAAAATCAAATTCTAGCTGAGATTCCGGTTGCCTGGCCGGATTACCGACTGCGGAGAATCATGGACCACCACAACCTGCCGAATCTGCTGGAGCGCATGGACCCGGGGATCGTGCTATTCGACAACGATTATCGGGTACGCCACGTCAACCGGGCGCTGATGACCATCTTTGCCGGGACCTCGCGGGAGGAGATCTTCGACCAGAGCCTGTTGGACATGCACCGCGGACCCTCCGCCGAGCGCATGCAGGAACTGGTCAAGCTGATGCGCGACTCGTCCCGCCAGGTGTCCTTTTCCATCAAGCGCATGGCCGGCGGCTCGCACGACCTCTTTTTGCTGCTCAAACTGATGCCCCTGCTCGACCAGTCGCTGAACAACGCCCTGCACTGCTGCCTGATCTACGACATCACCAAGTTGATCTCCAGCCCCCAGCACAACTTCATCAAGGTACCGGTCACTGCCGGCGGCGAAATCCAGCTTCTGGATCCGGAGGAGATCGTCTTCATCAAGGCGGAGAACGTCTATTCCCAGGTAGCGACCGCCGACGGGGAGTTTTTCTGCGATCTTTCGCTTGGCGTGCTGGAAGCGGGCCTGAGCGACGAGCGTTTCTTTCGCATTCACCGCAGCTACCTGGTGAACCTCGACAAAGTGCAGAAGGTGGTGCGCGAAACCAATACCGTTACCCTGCTGATGGCCGACAGCGACCAGCGCCTGCCGGTGAGCCGCAACCGTGCCAAGGAGTTTCTCAGCCGGGTCGGCCTGAAATAGTTTTTCGACGAGTTCCCCCCCCTCTAATTACCATTCACAATCGTATCGCACCGTTGACCAACGTTTGGTTGCTTTCCGTTGTTTTAATTCCGTAGCATGCTCGGCGAACCTGATCGTCTATTACCACTCACTGAAGGAGCCGCCATGTGCGTGAAATCTGATCATCGCAGCGTCGATCCCGCCGCGATTGCCATGTTGAAGATTGCTGACCAGAACGAATTCGAAACGGCCTGGGAGCGCCACGAAAAGCAGCAGCCCCAGTGCGGCTACGGCCAGCTCGGCACCTGCTGCCGCATCTGCACTCTGGGTCCCTGCCGCATCGATCCGCTGGGCGAAGGCCCGACCCGCGGCGTGTGCGGCGCCACCGCCGATACCATGGTAGCGCGCAACCTGGCCCGCATGGCGGCGGTCGGCTCCTCGGCCCACTCGGACCACGGCCGCAAGGTGGCCCTGCTGCTCAAGGCGGTGGCCACCGGTAAAAATACCGATTACACCATTGTCAACGAGGCCAAGTTGCAGGCCATCGCTGCTACCCTCGGCATCGACGCCGACGGCCTGGAGACCCTGGAACTGGCCGACAAGGTGGCCGACACTGCGCTGGAGTGTTTCGGCTCGCAGACCGAGGAGCCGATTCCCTTTGCCAGCGCCTACATGCCCGAGCGGCGCCAACAGCAACTGCAGCAGGTGGAAGGCACCCTCAAGGAAGCGACCGGCGCCCGCATCGGCCTGATGCCGCGGGGCATCGACCGCGAAGCAATCGATATCCTGCACCGCACCCACTTCGGCTGCGATGCCGATCCTCTTTCTCTGGTGGCACAGACCCTGCGCTGCTCGCTGGGCGACGGCTGGGGCGGCTCGCTGATCGCCACCGAACTGCAGGACGTGCTGTTCGGCGTCCCGGAGGTGCGGACCATCAAGGCCAACCTCGGCGTGTTGGACAAGGAAATGGTCAACATCATCGTCCACGGCCACGAACCGGTATTGTCGGAGAAGGTCGTGGAACTGGCCCGCTCGGCGAAAATGAACGAAGCGGCGAAAAAGGTTGGCGCCGCCGGCATCAACGTGGCCGGGCTGTGCTGTACCGGCAACGAGGTGCTCATGCGCCAGGGAGTCGGCGTGGCCGGCAACCTGCTGCACAGCGAGCTGGCGATCATGACCGGCGCGGTCGAGGCCTTCGTGGTCGACGTGCAGTGCATCTTCCCTTCGCTGGCCGATCTCTCCTCCTGCTTCCACACCCAGTTCATCACCACCAGCGAGCAGGTCAACATCCCCGGCGCCCTGCACATCCAGTTTGAAGAAGACGAAGCCAACACCATCGCAGAAAAGATCGTCCAGTCCGCCATCGACGCCTTCCCCAACCGCAACGCGGCCAAGATCTATATCCCCGAAGAGACTGCCGAAGCGGTGGTCGGCTTCTCGGTGGAGCAGATCCTGGAAGCCCTCGGCGGCAGCCCGGCGCCGCTGGTGGAGGTCATCGCCAACGGCACCATCAAGGGCGTGGTCGGCATCGTCGGCTGCAACAACGTCAAGGTCAAGCAGGACCTGTTCCACCAGGAGCTGACCCGCGAGCTGCTCAAACGCGACATTCTGGTGATCGGCACCGGCTGCTGGGCCATCGCCGCGGCCAAGGCCGGGCTGATGAGCCTGGAGGCTCAGGAACTGGCCGGTCCCGGCCTGCAAGCGGTGTGCAAGTCGCTCGGCATCCCGCCGGTGCTGCACATGGGCTCCTGCGTCGACTGCTCGCGGATGCTGGTGCTGGCCGGCGCCGTAGCCGACCACCTCGACGTCGACATCTCGGCTCTGCCCCTGGCCGGCTCTGCGCCCGAATGGACCACCGAAAAGGCTGTGGCCATCGGCTCCTACTTCGTCGGCTCCGGCCTCCCGGTCCACCTCTGGCCGGTTCCACCGATTCTCGGCAGCCCGGCGGTTACCTCTATCCTTACCGAAGGCGCCAAGGATCTGCTTGGCGGTTATTTCTTCGTTGAGGAAGATCCGGTTGCTACTGCCGAGCGGATGATGGGGATTATCGAGGAGAAGAGGGCCGGGTTGGGGATTTAACTTAATCCTCAAAACCGTTAACTTCGCCGGTCCCGGCCGGCCAGCCGGCATACTTTCTTTGCTAGTCCAAAGAAAGTATGCAAAGAAAGGACAGAGTGGCTGTCGCCGGACTTCTGTCGCGGGGTTGTGGAAGGACTTGTTACCTCCCTACTATTTGAAATGTACAGGCTCTTCGTTGGTGGCTCTCTGAAATTGGCCCGGATTGCAGGCCTGTTTCAACGGTGCGTGATGGTGCGGTTCTGCATCCGCGTTGTTGGGTTTTAAAACCCAGCAGCCTTAAACATCCGGGTAGCCAATAAAATAAACGCTGAAACCATCGTAACACTCGTTACTTTCGCCCAAAGCATGCCCCACGCAGTGGCAAGGCACTTTTTGCTTCCTTTTTGTTGCCGCCTGGACAAAAAGGAAGGCGTC
>ENA-ORCT01000302-ORCT01000302.1-marine-metagenome-genome-assembly--contig:-NODE-302-length-25384-cov-3.581381_pt1 | contig 25384 bp, 22 predicted proteins | sample MGYA00248632_ERZ508511 | MGnify/ENA primary metagenome ERZ508511 (study PRJEB26182, sample SAMN06268839) | marine metagenome | isolation source: Tt an P1-techrep anaerobic enrichment on pine from sediment...
CAAAACCGCTATGATCGTGGTGGGCTGGGCCCTGTCGCGGGACATTCCGGTTTCCAAACTCTACGACGCCGGATTTTCCCACGAATTCCGCCGGGCCAAAACATCATGAGCATCGCCCTGGTTTCCCTCTCCGCCGAGGGGCTTAACATTGCCCGAAGACTGGCCCCCCATCTGCCAGAAGCCGAAATTCACATGCATGAATGTGTCGGACAGGCGCCGGATGCGAAACCCTTTACCGGTGTGATGCCCCTGACCCGGGAGCTGTTCGGCCGCTGCCGGGGCATCGTCTACATCATGCCGAGCGGAGTGGCCGTACGGGCCATCGCACCGCTGATCGAACACAAACTCAGCGATCCGGCAGTGGTGGTCGTCGATGTCCTCGGCCGCTGGGCCGTCAGCCTGCTGTGCGGCCATGAAGGAGGCGCCAATGATCTGACCCTGCACATTGCCAATGTGCTGGAGGCAGAGCCGGTCATCACGACCACTTCGGAAGCCGCCAAAAACCTCATCGTCGGAGTCGGCTGCCGCCGCGGCACCCCGGCCGACAGCATCGGGGCCGCCGTTACGGAGGGACTGACCCTGGCCGGACACAGCCCCCAGGAGGTGCGGTATCTTGCCTCGGCCGATCTCAAAGCCGACGAAGCCGGCTTGTTGGAGGCCGCCGAACGTCTTGACATCCCCCTGCGGCTGATTTCCGGCCCCGAAATCCGCGCCAGCGGCCGCATTTTCAACATATCCACTTTTGTTCAGGACAAGGTCGCTTTGCCGGCCGTAGCTGAGCCCGCCGCCCTGCTGGCGGGGAGGAGGACCCAATTAATACTACCGAAGACCATCATAAAGAGTGTCACTGTGGCGATCGCCAGGGAAAACTGTTCGTGGTCGGCATCGGACCCGGCAACCGCCTCGATCGAACCCGCCGGGCCGAGCAGGCCATAGAGGACAGCCAGGTTGTTGCCGGTTACCACCTGTACCTGGAACACATCGTCGATCTGACCGCCGGCAAAGAACTTATCGCCTCCGGCATGATGCAGGAGACCGAGCGCTGCCGCGCGGCATTGCAGCGAGCCACGGAAGGCGCCGTGGTAGCCCTGGTGTCGTCGGGAGACCCTGGAGTATACGGTATGGCGGGGCTGGCCCTGGAAATGGCCGACGCCGAAGGATTTGACGTGGCCATCGAAATAGTACCCGGCATCTCGGCGGCCAACTCGGCAGCCGCGCGCCTCGGCGCTCCGCTGATGCTGGATTACGCCTGCATCAGCCTCAGCGACCTGCTGGTGCCCTGGGAATCCATCCGGACACGGCTGGAGGCATTGGCCGCCGCCGATCTGGTAGTGGCCCTTTACAATCCGCGCAGCAAAAAACGCATACGCCAGCTCGAGGAAGCCGTGGCCATCATGCGCCGACACCGTGGCGACGGTACTTCGGTCGGCATCGTCACAGCCATCGGCGAGTCGGATGAGCAGATCACCCTGACGACCCTCGAACGACTGCTGGAGGCTGAGGTCGGCATGCGCAGCACAGTTATCATAGGCAACAGCAGCTCCCTGTGTCTGAACGGGCGATTGATTACGCCGAGGGGATACCGATTATGATCATGCTTCTCGGCGGCACCAGCGAAACGGCTCCCCTTGCCGGAGCCCTCTTGCAGGCCGGTTACCGGGTCCTGGTGTCGACGGCAACGGACGCGCCTTTGTCCCTTCCGGTGCATCCCCGACTCGAGCGCCGTCACGGCCGTCTAGATGGGACGGCCATGGTGGAACTGATGCGTCGCCGGCATATCCGGGCCCTGATCGACGCGGCCCACCCCTATGCCGCTCGCGCCCGGGAAGAAGCGCAAATGGCTGCGGCCGCATTGAACCTTCCTTACCTGCGCTGGGAAAGACCCGCTACCGATTTCGAGGGTTTTCCCGTCACTCCGGCCGCTGATCACGAGCAGGCAGCGGAACTCGCCTTTACCGACGGCCGCCCGGTACTGCTGACCACCGGCTCCCGCCATCTGTCACCCTATGTAACCAGGGCACGCCAAACCGGCATCCGTCTGCGGGCCAGGGTCCTCCCCCATGAAGAATCCCGCATCGCCGTGGCGCAGGCCGGATTGTCAACTGATGAAGTGATCTACGGTAAGGGACCGTTTTCCGTCGCGAGCAACCGCACACATATTCGCAAACACGGCATCGGCGTTCTGGTCACCAAGGACAGCGGCGAGGCCGGAGGGGTTCCGGCCAAACTGCAGGCGGCAGGTCTGGAACGGTGTATCGTTATCGTTGTGCAACGCCCTGCCGTCTCCACCCTCTTTCCACGCTTCCAGCATCTTCCGGAACTGCTCGCCGCTCTGTCCGCCGTGGTTCCGATCCAAAATTCCTCTCTCTGACCATTTTCAATATTTTCAGCAACTTAGCCTGGCTTTCTCCCCCGCATCCCCCCGATTGGGGAGTTAAATTCCCCCCCGTTGGGTGATACCCCCCTCATCCCGCATGCGCTATTTTTATTCCAGGATAGTAACGGAACCGTTCCTGGACGTTCCATAAAATCCCGTTTGAGTCCGAAGCGTTCAAGTTCCCGGGCTCGTCGCACTTCGTAACCAGGACTTTTTCTCCCTCGGGCGGGAAGAAGCACGCAATGAACAGGTCAATGACGATCTTGGCGAAAAAGTTCCGGGCAATAATCGCTCCTACGGACCGGTGCCCCGTTTTTTCAAGGTCGGTCTCCCTGCCCCATGCCCCCTCCCCCGCCCTGCTGCAAGCCCAGGTTTTTTCGGCAACATCGTCCCGGCATCTTCCTTTTGGCCGGGGCTTCGCAGGCCTTTTACAGGGATGGTTTTCCTCCGGATGGCCCGGAAGATTCACCGTCCTTTTTTCATCCCTTTATGGAGGTGCATCATCATGAAAAAGTGGAGTGTGTTACTGATCTCCGTCTTTATGCTGGCAGCCGGTTTCGTCAGTTCGGCTGGGGCGGCGATCGAAGTCGAGGGCGACGCCTACGTCGGCCTGTGGGACAAGTACTTGTGGCGCGGCTTTGATCTGAGCGACGGCCGGCCGACAATTCAGGGCGGCATCGACCTCTCCACGGGCGGCTGGACCCTCAGCACCTGGCACAACTGGCAACTGAAAAGCAGCGAAAATCTCCGCTCCGGCGAGATGAACGAAACCGACATCATCCTGACCTATTCCTTCGATGTCGGCGAGATGGTCTCCATCAGTGTCGGGGACATCTGGTATTCCCTGGATTTCGACGGCGCCGAAGACACCAATGAATTCTTTGTCCACACTACTGTCAATACCATGCTGTCTCCGACCCTGAAAATCTGGTGGGACTGGGATGCTGCAGAAGAAGACGGCCTGTTTTACCAGCTGGACATCAGTCATTCCTTCGATCTCGCCCAGTGGGTGGAGAACACCACCCTCAATCTCGGCGCCCTGGTGGCGTACAACCAGCACAGCGATTATGCCGTTGGCGATTTTGGCGGCTGGCATAACTACGAGCTGAGCGCCAGCATCGATTATGCCCTGACCGACCAGTTGACCCTCAGCCCGATCGGAATGTTCTCCTCCGGCATCAGTAGCGCTGCCAAGGAGATTATCGACACCGAGACGGCCTTCGCCCTGAATCTGACTTTTGTTTTCTAAAGCGGTTAAGTCAACACCATGAACCGGGCGGCGGAAATCTCTTTTCCCCGCCCGGGCAACTCAATTGATCCGGCACCAGCGGCCCGGGCTGAGAACTTTAAAAGGGTCGCGACACAAGAGTCGACTTTTCCGGTCGGCCTTGGGCGCCGCTTTTGGCAAAAGGACCAACGGTTAGGAGGAACGAATGGAAAAATCTCTCTGGAAAGGGATCATCGCCATGGCGTTCGGGCTGGCCGCCATGACCCTGATCTGGGCCCCGGGCTGCAAAAAGGCGGAAAAACAGGAAAAAGCGACCCTGCGCATCACCTGCTGGGCCGGCTATGCCAAGCCCTACGAAGCGGATTTCAAGGCCCTGGTGAAAGACAAATACCAGGTCGATGTCGAGTTGAGCATTCACAATCCTACCGACCAGGACGAGTTCTTCCTGGCGGTGCAGGGCGACACGGCAGATCTCATCTCACCTCCCATCGAACTGCCCAAAACTCCCCGTTTCTATTCCTACGCGGAGGACAGTCGCTATCTGCAGCCAATAGATGTCGACAATATCCCCAACCTCAAAAAAATGCTGCCGGTGTTCCGCAATGACACCACCGCCGTTTTTGCCGGCCAGCGCTACGGTGTGCCCTACAACTGCGGCCCCTACGGATTGGCCTACAATGCCGATCTGATCACCACGGCACCTGAAAGCTGGAACGTCCTCTGGGATCCCCAGTACGCCGGCAAGTATACGATCAACAATAATTTCCCCAAGGTCAACGTATGGATTACCGCCCTGGCTCTCGGCTATTCCTATGAAGATATCTTCGATATCGACAAACTGGATCGCGCCAAAATCCAGCAGCGCCTGGACAGCCTGGCCACAAATGCCAAAAGCCTGTGGGACGGTGCCGCCGACCCGGCGGAATTCCCCGAACTGAGTCTGGCCACCACCTGGGGTTTTGCAGCCCAGCAGGCCAATCTGAAGGGTGGCAACTGGAAACTGGCCGCCCCCAAAGAGGGGGGCACAGCCTGGATCGACGCCTGGTATATCGGTGCCGGCGCCAAGGGCCTGACCAAGCAACTGGCCGAAGAATGGATCAATTTCATGCTGCAAGAAAAACAGCAGGCCGACGTGGTCAAATCCCAGGGAGTGTCACCGGTGATTGCCGAAGTCGGCGAGATGCTCAGCGATAAAGAGAAGGCCATGTTCCATGTCGGCGACAACGACTATTTCAAAACCGTCGCCCTGTGGCGGGTCTTGACCGAAGAAACTGAACAGGCCTTCGATGCCATGTGGCAGGAAGCCAAAAAGGGGCGCTGACAACGAGCAGCTGCTTCTGGTTTTTTGACTGAGGATATGGTTCTGGGGCCGGACTCCAGACCGCACTTCACAGCCCAGAATGGAGGAATGCCATGCCAAAAAGAAGCAAAATGCTGATCGTAATCGCCTGCGGGCTGGCAGCAGCATTGCTTGCCAGCGTCGCCGGCGCCGTCACCATCCGCGACATTCAGCCGGACGAGGACGTCTTCGCCTATGTGGAACGAACCAGCGGAGCGTTTGACCAGACCCTCTACCAGCAGGTGGTCGGCGCCGCCAACGCCTTCAAAGAGGGCGATGAGGCCATCGGCGTGGCGGCTGACGACGACGCCAGCCGGGAAAACGCCCGCAAACTACTGGCCAACACCAAGATCAAGGACATGCTGGAAAAACCGCTGTTCGCCGACGACCAGTATAAACTGATCATGGATACCACCGATCCGGCCCAGTACGCCAAAATCAAGAACTGGACCATGGGGGAGTTAAAAAACTTCATCCTGACCAAGCCCGAAGCCGAGATCAAATCCATCATGTACGGCCTGCACAGCGACATCATTGGCACTGTGGTCAAGCTGATGTCCAACGAGGAACTGATCAGCGTCGGCCAGAAGGTGTTCAACCCGCTACCGGGTTCCAAGATCGGCGCCAAGGGCTATCTCAGCGCCCGCATCCAACCCAATTCGCCGACCGATAGCATTGAAGACATCGTCTGGCAGGTCTTCAACGGCTACGCCTTTTCTGTCGGCGACCTGATCGTCGGCACCAACCCGGTCGACAGCACGGAAAACAACATTGAGAACATCGAACTGGCTCTGCGCGACGTGATGCAGACCTTCGGCGTCGACCAGTACAACCCTTGGTGCGTATTGTCGCATATCGATGTCCAGGCCGCGGTCGAAAAGGAAAACCCCGGCTCTACCGCAATCTGGTTCCAGAGTCTTGCGGGGGTCGACGACGCCAACAAGACCTTCGACCTGACCTTGGACAAAATGATGAAATACGCCCGGATGCGTACCGGCAAGTACGGCCTCTACTTTGAAACCGGCCAGGGCGCCGACTTCACCAACGGTCATGCCAAAGGCTTTGACATGGTGGTTCACGAGTCGCGCAAGTACGGCTTCGCCCGCGCCCTCAAGCAGCAAGTCGCCGCCGCCCAGACCACCGGCCAAGGCGCCTGGGTCCATCTCAATGACGTGGCCGGCTTTATTGGCCCAGAGGTCTTCAAAACCCGCGAACAGCTGGTGCGCTGCTGCCTCGAGGACATCGTCATGGGCAAACTGCACGGCCTGTGCCTCGGCCTGGATATCTGCTCAACCCTGCACATGCCGGTCACCCTGGATGACCTCGACTGGTGCCAGGAGCAGATCGCCCCGGCCAACCCGGCCTACCTGATGGCCCTGCCGACCAAGAACGACCCGATGCTCAGCTACCTGACCACCGCCTACCAGGACCATGTCCGCCTGCGCGAAAAATTCGGCTACAAGGTCGACGATGCCATGTGGGACTTTTTCAAAAAGATCGAGATCATCGATGAAAACGGCAAGCCGACGAAACATTTCGGCGATCCCATCTGGGTCTACTACCAGTATCGCCTTGCCAAGGGCGACACCCGCCCCATGAAGGAAATCTACGCTGAAGGGCAGGAAGCCGTCGATCGCGTTCGAGCGCGCGGCGTTGATCTGGCCATTGGCTACGGCGAAAACATCTGGGATCTCAACCCGGAAACCGACAAACGGATCCACGAACTGTATGACGACGCCAAGATCAGCCTGTGGGCGGAAGTGACCCCTGATTTCGTAGCCACTATCCCCAACGCCATCACCGTGCAGACCCAATCGGCCGACCGCGAGGACTACATTGCCCATCCGTCCACCGGTGAGGACTTCAGTGAGGCTTCCGTGGTCACCCTCGAAAAACTGCGGACCAGCTGGGGCGACCAGGTGCCTGACGTGCAGATTGTCATATCCGACGGCCTGAACTCCAAGGCCATCATGGACGAGAACCACCTGATGCCGTACCTGGAAGAGCTGCAGAAACAACTGGCCGATGCCGGCATGACCGTCGCCACGGAAAAAATCGTGGTGACCAGCGGCCGGGTGCGCGCCGGTTACCGGGCCGGCGATATCCTGTTCCAAGGTACCGGTCAGGAGCCCAAAGTTATCCTCCACATCATCGGTGAGCGCCCCGGAAGCGGCCACCATGCCTACTCCGTCTACATCACCAAAGTCGCGCCGGCTACCTGGGCCAAGGCGGGCACCGTCGATCACGATGTCACCAAGGTCATCTCGGGGATTTCGGACACCGGTCTTCTCCCCGAAAAAGCGGCTCGCCAAACTGTAACGCTGTTGCAGTCCATGTAGTCCAAATCGTCTGATTGTTTGCTAAACAGAGAAAGCCCGGAGCTCTTTGGAGCTCCGGGCTCCCGACCGGACAGAATGGGTACTTCGAAAACTCCCTTTTCCGAGAATGCCGGCAGCTGCCGGAAAAAAAGAAACGTAAGAAGCAGGCAAAAGCTTCTTACGTTTCTTTTTTGTCTGTAGAATGTAACCTATACCAATTGCTCCGTTTTTCTAAAATGAATTGCAGATGCCTATGAACGAACCTGAGCGACCTGATCCGACGCCGGAAAGACACCGACCGGAAAACCATCCCCGCGGCCTGACCAGAGACATTCTGCACAAAACTCACGTCTGGGGCCGCGCCCTGGCCATCAGCCGATTCTACATGTTCGGTGAAATCGGCAACTTTATGTACACCGTCGGTAAGAGCATCCTCGAGGGAGCCGTTCTCTACACCATGTTTTCCATGGCACAGACCGAATACAAGGTCGCCGCCATCCTTGGGGTCCTCACCAAATATATCTACCCTGGAATTACCTTCGTCAGTAGTGTTAAGGTATCTTCCTTTGTCGATTATCTGGAAAGCATCTTGGACCAGAAGGTGCAAATCGACAAACTGATCCGGGCCCTGGCCTTGATCGGCTTCGGCCAGGCCCTGGGGGCGGTCATGCTGGTGTTGTGCTTTCCGCCCTTCTTCGAAGGCCTGTTCAACTCGTATGCCCACAGCAGATACATACTGATTCTGCTCTACCTGCTGCACCACATCTGCGACGGCTCTGCCCAGGTGGCCGAAGGGCGGATCTGGTTCAAGCTGATCGAGATCAAGATCCGCTACGGGCGACTCAGCCAGATTTCCGATCATTTCTGGGGCATCCACGCCATGTCGCAAAATATTCAGCTGCTGCTAGGACTGGCCCTGCTGTGGGGCACCACCCTGGTGACCGGCATATTCCGGGAGCACCTGCAGCATGGCGTAATGTACTGCATCGTCATGAGCGGCCTTGTGTTGACCGCGGTGGCCAAATTTTCTCTGCCCCTGGCCTGGAAACTGAAACTGACCGACGGAAAGTGGCGAAATGAGCATACGGACCATCCTGAAGGTTGACCACCTGAATTTCGCCATCGGCAGGCAGGCTATTCTGCACGACATCTGCGCCAACTTTGCCGCCGGCGGTATTCACGGTATTATCGGCCCCAACGGCTCGGGCAAATCGACTCTACTGAAGAATCTCTGCCGTATCTGGGAGCCGCAGTCCGGCCGGGTGGTCATCGACGACAATGATTACCGCCGTATCGGCCGCAAAGCCCTCAGCCGTCTGGTGACTCTGGTGCAACAGGACACCCGGCTCGACTTTTCCATTCGCGTTACCGATTTCATCGCCATGGGGCGGCACCCGCACCTGAAGCGTCTGCAGTGGCTGCGCCAGAAGGATCTGGATATCATCGAGGAGGCCCTCGAGCTGACCGACACCCGGCCTTTACGGGAACGACTGATCAACGAACTCTCCGGCGGCGAAGGACAACTGGTCAACATTGCCCGGGCCCTGGCCACCGAAGCGCCGATCATCCTCCTCGACGAGCCGACCAGCGCCCTCGACATACGTCACAAGCTCGATATCATGGAGCTGCTGGTAGCGCTGCGGGAAGGCGGCAAGACTATTCTCATCAGCATCCACGACCTGGAACTGGCCCGGCGCTACTGCGATACGGTCACCATGCTGCACAACGGCCGGGTCTTTTTTCACGGCACCACCCTGGGAGCCTTCGCCCAGGACCGAATCAAGGAGGTTTTCCATGTCGATGTGGAAGAGATGGCCAGCGACCACGGCGTCTCGCTGCTGTTTTATAAATAACTGGTTGTTGGGGCTGCTGATAGTTGCCCTGACTGCCGGTAGCGCGGCAGCGGAACGGGGACAGGGAGCGAAATCCTTTCCCCTGGAGATGGACGCCCTGATGGGGGCCTTGACCGATGTCTACCAACCGGCAGAGCCCTCCCTCGCAGCCTTCCCGCGCACTGTCGACTACCGCTACCTGGCCTATGACATCGCCCATGACCGTCTCCAGGAGGAAACCCGCAGGGTGACCATTCCACGCCGCCCGGAACGCATCATCCCCCAGGCCATCGGCATCACCGAAATCCTCTGGGCCATCTGTCCACAGGAGCGGATCATCGCCGTTCACAGCAGCTGCAAGGACCGTCGCTTTTCCTTCCTTGCCGGCATTCTCCCGGAGACCCTGCCGACCTACGGCACGGAAGATGCCGAAATTGTCATCGGCTACCGACCGGACCTGGTACTGACCACCTACTATTCCAACGAAAACTTCCTCCACCAGCTGCAGCGGGCTCAGGTGCCGACCGTCCGCCTCGGTTTTTTCGGAAACCTGGCAACGATCGAGGAACAGATCCTGCTCATCGGCCGGCTGATCGGCGAAGAACGGAGTGCCCGCAAGCTGGTCGAGACCATGGAGGAAAATGTCAAAGAGATTCAGGCCTATGCCGAAAAACGCCGCGGTGAACGTCCCCTGACCGTACTTTACTACGACAACATGGGTTATGTGGCCGGCCAGAATAGTACCTTCGACTCCATGTGCCAGCTGCTCGGGGTGGTCAATATTGCTGCCGCCAAGGGCATCAAGTATTTCAAGCAGGTCGATTACGAAACCCTGCTGAAATGGAACCCCGACGTGATTGTCGTGCCCGAGGAAAGCACCTTCGACCAGCAGCTCTACCAAGCCAAGGTCCTTGCCACGGCCAAGGCGATTCAGGAACGCAATATCCGCAAGATCCCCAGCGTCTACCTGCTGAGCGCTTCCCAGTACCTGGTAGCGAGCACCAACTATCTGGCCGGACTGCTCTATGAATAATGACACTACCCGCCGCCGCTGGCACCCCATAGTCGTCACCGCCTCGGTCCTTGCAGTCGCCATTCTGCTGATCGGCATGTTTCTTTCGGTGCGTCTCGGCCCCTGGGAAATCGGTCTGCACGATATCCTGAACATCCTGGCGGCCAAACTGATCGGCCTCGGCACAGAACCCGATCCGGCCGCCGAGGCCATCATCTGGTACGGCCGCGTGCCACGTACCCTTACCGGCGCCCTCGTCGGCTTCGCCCTCGGCTGTGCCGGCACCATCATGCAGGGCATCTTCAAGAATCCCATGGCCAGCCCCGGCGTGATTGGCACCAGTTCGGGAGCCGCCCTGGGTGCGGTCACCGCCATCTATTTCGGTCTGGCCGCCACCAACATCTATGCAGTCCCTGGTTTTGCGGTGCTGTTCGCCTTCCTTTCCATGGTCATCGTACTGCTCATCGCCACCACCGGCGGCCTGACCTCACGCTACACCCTGCTGCTGGCCGGCATCGCCTTCAACGCAATCTTCAGCGCCTTGACCTCGCTGGTAATCGTGCTGTCGACAGACCAGTTCGAGATGGCGCGCAAAATCGTTGGCTGGCTGATGGGCGACCTGACCAACCGCTCGTGGGAGCACGTCCAGATTGTGCTGGTTATCGCCCTGATCGGTTCCCTGGCCTCTCTGCTCTATGCCCGCGACCTCAACATCATCATGCTTAGCGAGGAAATCGCCACCAACCTCGGGGTCAACGTCCTCTGGTCCCGCAGCATACTGCTCTTTCTCGCCGCCATGCTCACCGGCGGCGCCATCGCCGTTTCCGGGGCGATCGGTTTCGTCGGCCTGATATCCCCCCACATCATGCGCGGCTTCGTCGGCAGCGACAACCGCATCCTGATCCCAACCTCCGGCCTGCTTGGCGGCGCTCTGGTGGTCTACTCGGACTGCGTGGTGCGCATGTGGGGAGGCGGTGGGTTGCGCATCGGGGTGCTGACCGCCCTGCTCGGCGGACCCTTTTTTCTCCACCTGATCATCAGAGACCGCAAAAAATTTGTATACTTCTAGGAGGTTGTCTGTTCGGGGGCTTAAGCCTCCCAGTTCATATTTGTCAAATAGGTCCTATGGGTCCCATAAGACCTATGAAACCTTGAGGCAAAAAAACCATGCCCTCTGTCCCACCAAACCCGGACGAGACAAGCCGGGCTCAAGGTGAAGCGTTTCGCCGGCTATTGCAGCAGGCCGAAGCGGAAATCAGCAAAGTGATCATCGGTCAGCAGCGAATGGTCCATGCCATTTTCTGTGCCCTGCTGGCCAGGGGCCACATCCTCCTCGAAGGCGTTCCGGGCCTAGCCAAAAGCCTGACTGTAGCCACCTTTGCCCGCCTGATTGGCGGCACCTTCAAGCGCATCCAATTCACTCCCGACAAACTGCCGAGCGACATCACCGGCACCACCATATATAATCAGGCAACGGCGACCTTTTCCTTCAATCAGGGGCCGATATTCTGCAACATTCTGCTGGCCGATGAAATCAACCGGGCCGCGCCCAAGGTCCAGTCGGCCCTGCTCGAAGCCATGCAGGAAAAGGTCGTCAGCATCGACCGCGACCAATACCACCTGCCCGATCTGTTCATGGTGCTGGCCACCATGAATCCGGTGGAACAGCTCGGCACCTACCCCCTTTCCGAAGCCCAACTCGATCGCTTCATCGCCAAGGTCGAGCTCTCCTACCCTACCGAACCGGACGAAACCCTGCTGCTGCACAAAAAGAGCCGCGACTTCGAGGCCATACAAAAAGCCTTGCCGCAGCTGCTGTCTCCGGAGCAGGTCCTGGCCATGCAGGCACATGTAGCAAACGAAGTAACCGTTTCCGACCGGGTCATCGCCTACCTGTTGCAAATCTGCCTGCGCACCCGGCCCGGCTCACCCCAGACCAGCGGTGCGGTCGACAAATATATTGCAGTCGGCGTTTCGCCCCGTGGCGGCGAGCACCTGATCGCCTTCTGCAAGAGTCACGCATTCCTGCAGGGCCGAAACTTTGTCTCTTATGAAGATATTGACGCCTGTGCCGCGACGGTTTTTGGCCATCGGCTGATTCTGAGCGACACCGCCTTTCTGGAAGGAATTCGGCCGGCCGAGATAATCCGGAAAATTATCGGCGAAGTGTCCCTCTATTGAGCCCATCTGACCGGGAAAGAATTCGACCATGAAACCCCGCTACCTTTTCAAAATTCAGCCCAAATATCCGACCCGCCAACCTCTGGCCGGTGACTGGGTCGGAACCGAGAAGGGCACCGGTTACGAATTCTGGGGGTTGCGAAAGTACCTGCCTGGAGACAGCTTCGGCCATATCGACTGGAAAGCCCGGGCCCGCAGCGGCGAGCTTTATGTGCGGGAATTTCTGCGGGACAGTGCCTATACCCTGATGCTGCTGCTCGATGTCAGCGCTTCGATGGGGTTCGGCGACAAACTCGCCCTGGCAAGGGATATCGCCGCCAGTCTGGCCTACAGCGCTTTGCAGAACAGCAACCCCTGCGGGCTTTTGCTGTTTGCTGACCGGGTGGTCGACTATCTTTCGCCCACTGCAGCCGCCAGGCAATATCAGAAAATACTCGCCAAACTGGAAAAACTCCGCCCCGTAACCTGCCGGGAAACCCGCCTGCAGCCGGCCATCGAACACCTGACTGCCTTGTTGCCAGCCTGTCTCGGCATTATCATCTCGGACTTTCACGGCCAGCTCGGTTCCTTGACTACCCTGCACAGTGCCGCCGCCAGCGATCGCTCGCCCGCTCATGAAATACTCGCCCTGCATCTGCTGGAAGAGGTGGAATGGGAGCTGCCGGCCCAAAAGGGGCAGGTTGCATTGAAGGATCTAGAAACGGGCGAAAGCCTGTCTCTCGATCTGGCGCAACAACAATCCTACAAAATCGCTGCGCGGCGCTGGCAGCAACACCTGGTTCGACAGCTGGCCAGAGCCGGCATCGACTCTACCGTCATTGTCGCGGGCCGGGATGACGTTCAGGAAAAGGTCAATGCGCTATTCGCCAGACGGCTTGCGGCCAGGGTGTAGTAGGCTGTTGAAACCATCGAAAACCGACCACGAACACAGGTGAACCATGCTCGAATACTTCGCAGATAGCGATCGGCTGCTTCCGGTGCAACGCATGCTGCGGCATGGAATTCTCTGCCTTGCCGCTCTGCTGCTGACGCTAGGCCCTGTCTGTGCAGAGGAGCCGGATCTTCAACCAACCGCCTGCTTCGACTCCATCTGGAACGGTGCCCATGCCCATCCCTGGTATCTCGATGCAGAGGGCCGGGAAATCATTCCCCAGATCGCCCGCGATTGGCTGATTGTCAAATTCAGCGAGGCCGAGGCCTCGCCGCAAAACATAAAATTTTTTTCCGACCGATACCCTGAAGCGTTCGATGGCCTGAACGTTACCGTGGATCCTGCCGGGCGCACGGCGTCCTATCGATTACGGCAGGGGCTCCCTTACGGTCTTTATGAGGCGCTGTTGCAGCGCTGGCGGGAAGATCCGCAGGTGCACAGCATCCAGCCTGCCTGGAAAATCGACAACCAGCTCTATGCGCCCCTTGATCAAATCGAGGTGGAATGGAAAACGACTGCCGACCCGCAGACCCGACAGCGGCTGCTGGCCGCAGTCCAGTCCCAGCAGCAAAACGCCAGGGGGCCTGACACGGTGGTGGTAACAATCGACCCTTGCCAGCGCCTGGCCTGGCAGGCTGCCGTGCTGCTGGCCGAAGACCTGTATGTGGCCCGGGCCACACCGCTCAAAACCCCCCTTGAACCGCCGGTAACGGTTCAGCTGCAGTTCGACCGGCCGGGAGGAATGACTGGCATGCCGATGCCCTTTCACCTGGAGATCCGCTTCGCCGAAGGAATCACTATCGAAACCGCGACCATCGCCAACCTCAACCTCGGTCCAAGCGGCATCTTCCACAACCTTTACGAGATCCGCTTCGATCAGCCTCTCAGCGCCATCGATCTGTCTCGCAGCCCTATCCAAATAAGCGGTACTTTGCAGCTCTACGCCACTGGCGATTATCAGCTCCCGGCGTTGCCGGTCTATTACACCGACCACCGCACCGGCGAGGCCCGGCCCGAAACCATCCGCACAAAAAACTTGCCGATTCGCATCGCCGCCATGGTTCCCGAAACGGCACAAGAGCACCGCCTGCTAACCGCTGACCCCGCTGCCCTGCCGATTGTCAGCGCCCCAGATCGCGCCAGATATCTGCAAAGGTCTGTGGCCCTGCTTGTCGCAGGTCTTCTATTGCTGGCGGTGGGCATGACCGCCTGGCTTCGCCACCCTTCGCGGCGTTCCGACCAGAAGCAAATCGCGGCCCGGGCGCGACAGCAGAAACTTCACGATGATCTTGCAGCCCGTATCGAAAGGGACCCCTGCACCATGCAACCTGGCGATTGGGCGGAACTGGGCGGGGCCTTGCAGGATCTGCTGACCGATTATGCCGGATTGCCCGCGGCGCCCCGCGGCGGCAGCTACAGCTCCTTTTTACCCCGAGTAAAGAGTCATCTGACGGCCAGCGAAACACAGCAGGCGGAAGATGTGCTCAGAGGAATTGAGCATCTGCTGGCCGCGGACGGTCTCGATATCGAGCAACGCCGTACCCTGCTCGCTCAGGCAGGCACTCTGCTGGCCAGCCTGACATCCCGGGCATCCGGCCAGACAGAGAAGCGGGAGGCTCACTGACGACCATGCCTCAACTGGAACTGGAATATCCACTTGCCCTGCTGGGAATACTGCTGTTGCCGCTGCTTATGTGGCTACGTCGACGCACCTGCAGCAAGTTACCCTTTCCGGCGGTCGGCAGCCACCTGCGGGGGCTGCAGGCCAACTGGTGGAAAAGGCATTACGACGGTCTGTTTTTGACGGCGGCGTATAGCTGCCTGGTCATCGCCCTGGCCAACCCCGGTTATGCAAGGCGAACCGTGGAACAGTTCATCGAATCGAAATGGATCATTCTCACTCTCGATCTGTCCGGTTCCATGAGAAGGCAGATTGACCGTTTTTCCAGAGCGACGGTTGGCGATGTCGCCCTTGAAGGACTCGAATCCTTTGTCGATCTCCGCCGGGAAGGGGATTATATCGGCTTGGTGGCTTTTTCAAGCTTTGCCCGACTGCTGGCTCCCTTGACTTCAGACCGGGCGCTTTTGAAAAGAAAACTGGAGCTGGTTCACAGCCAGAACCAGTCGCGGATCTACCGGGAACTTGGCGCCGGCGGAGGAACCAATGCGTCGGAATCGGTGTGGCTGGCTCTGTCGGTGTTCTTTTCCATGCTGCCGGAAGAACGTCGCCTGACCCCAGAGGAAATTGCCGGCATGCGCCAGTTTCTTCTCGGTGAGCCTGGCACCCTGCTCGACATCCCGCTCAAGTTGCGCCGCAAGGAGCTGGGCACCGGGATGGCAGTCATTCTGTTTACCGATGGCCGTATCGAACCCCGTTTGCGGGCCCATGTGAAACGAGGACAGTTACCGAACCTGGTGAACATCATTGCTCTGATGAAGGCTCTCGGCATCCGCTTCTATATCATCGCTGTCGGCGGTCAGGTCGATGAAGCGGTTGCAGAAGCGATGGCACCGGTTGCCGGACAACCGCCTATCGGCAGAATATTTCCCCTTGCCAGGGGTTTTGACCGTGAACAAATTCAGCAGGTATACCGGGAGATCGACGCCCTGGAAACAAACCGCAACCTGATTCGCTCAACGGTGCGCCCTCGCTGGACCCGCTCCTGGTTCCTGGGCGCCGCCGTGGGATTGATGATGACCGGCATGGTAATCGGCACCCTGCCCGGCTACCGCAAATATTGATGGCGTCGCCAAAAGTCCCTCCAGCAAGGTTTTACAAATGCGTCGATATGAATTACCGCTGAGAAAACAGTTCGTTTCATTTTCCTGGAGGCTTTAGGCTGTCTCCCCGCGAAGGAATCCGAGCATGACCCTGAAATTTACAGCATACCAGCGTTACCTGACCCTGACCGCAATCGCCGCCGGCCTGCTCCTGCTGGTGTTAGGAGGATACCTCTGGCTGCGAACGATGCGCCTCCAGCACCAGACTGAGGCTCTGAATGAACGTATCGCAGCTGTCAACCGAAACGGGATTGCAACGGCCGATCCGCAGTTGCTGCAAAGTCTTGCCGATCAAGCCAAGCAACTGGGCCATGTTCTCCCGCAGGTGGAATATGCCCGGCTCCACCGCCAGTGGCAGCAGGCCGTGATCCTTTTCGACCGCCTCAGAGCCACGCTTGCCAATCCATACCTGGCGGATCGTACCCGCAGTACCGCCACCGCATTGCACAACCACCTGCTGGAACTGCGGGATGCGGCCACTGACAGCCTGGCCAACGTCCGGCGCTTGCCTCTTGTATGGCAATGGAAAATCAACACGTTAAAAGGCAACACCGCCGTGCTACTGGCTTATAGCGTCCTCTACCACGAGAAAGATGGCCGCAAAGCAGCAAAGCTGCTTACCGATGCCCTGAATGATTACAAAACAGCTATTCAGCAGGTTGACCAGGTGAGTCTGTCCTCTATGGAACGGGCCCTGCCACGCTGGAACCTGGAATTGATCGTCGCCGTCGGCGAATTCCGCCGCATCGGCCTGAGCGAGATTCCCCCTGCGGATATGGCCCGGGTACAAGAACAACTGCAAACCTATATTCCGGAAGCTCCTGGGTTTTCTCCCGGAGCACCCCTGGAAACCCGGGTGGAAAAGTAGAAGGTCATGCATTTTTCTCAGCCCTTGTTCTTCTGGTTACTTCTTCTGCTGCCGCTTGCCCTGGTGCTGGCAATAGCCAGAGAACGGTTTTCTCGCCACCTGCGGCATACTTTTTCGGTGCCGCCCACCACCGCCTGGCGCTGGCGCAGCGTCACCCGCATGACTACCGGCTGTCTGACGTTGCTGGTCCTGATCATCGCGCTGAGCGGGCCGCAATTCTGGGCGATGCAAAAAGACGATCCCCGCCATCACCTCAAACTGGCCATCGGTGTCGATGTCAGCAAATCGATGCTGGCGGAGGATGTCCCCCCTTCCGACGGCCTCTCCGAAATGGCCACCATTGCAAATCGACTCAATGCAGCAAACCTGTTTGCCTTGCGATTGGTTGAGGAACTGGCCGGGGAACAGGCCGGTCTGTTCTTTTTTGCCCGCAATGGCATCGAGGCGGTGGCTCCGACCAGAGATCAGGGATTTCTGCGCTATATGGTGCGACATACCCGCCTGGCGGATCTTACCGAATCGGGCAGCGATCTAAAAACAGCCATGTTTACCGGCGCAACCTTGCTCGAGGACGGCAACAACCAGACCGCCGGCGCCGTCATCTTGATCTCGGACGGCGAAGACACGGAGAACACTCTGCAGGAACTGATCGGCCAAGCCGAACAGATGGCCGGCAAAAATCTGCCGGTATACACCATCGGGATCGGCCAAACAGAGGAAGTATATATCCCTGTCCGTCGACCGGGCTCTGAACGGATTGACGGGTTTTATACCGACACGGAAGGCCGCCATTTGAGAACCCGTCTGCAGAATGCCACCCTGCAGACAATTGCCGACAAAAGCGGTGGACGTTATTTTTCCATGAGTGACAGCGCCCCCCGAAGCCTAGCCCGCCATTTGCTGACGCTGATACCTGATTCAGCGAAACGGGAGGAACCCGTACCCCGCAGCCGCGCCCTTAAGGATTTGGCCCCCTTGCTGGTGGCTCTCGGCCTGGTATCCTACATTGCTCACTGTCTCCTTTGACCCCCATGTGTTCCATTTTGGAACACCACCAAACATTGTTTTTCAATGATTGCAGCAACTTAATCCACTCCTCCGAATAGGCAACCTATCAATTTCAAAAGAAGTTTTGCAGGTTCCATTTAAATGGCGTGCGCCCCTTGCATATATGGCCCGATTCTTGATATTTTAGAGCTAGCGCAAGGAGTGTTGATCTTTTTTTTTGTGTCTGATATAACGCAGTTCTATGTTCTTTGAAATCGCGCTTTTCGCGCACTGATTCAAGCTCTCGATCTCCGAGCCTGACATCCTACGGGGAAGGTCCTTATGGATGCCAGGCCGACGGGTTCCGTTGGAAACGGCGGTGCCTCCCACCCTTGGAAAGGAGATTTTTCCCGGAACCATTCCAAACGCAAGGTACTTTGGGAGGAGAAACACCATGAACAAAATTGTTCGCGTAAACATGAAGGACCTCACCTGCAAGATCGAAGAAGTCCCGGAAGCCTGGGCTGGCCTCGGCGGCCGCGGCCTGACTTCTACCATCGTTGCAGCTGAAGTTCCCCCCACCTGCCACCCCCTCGGCCCCAACAACAAGCTGGTCTTCGCTCCCGGTCTGCTGACCGGCACCCCGGCTGCCCAGTCCGGCCGTATGTCCGCTGGCGCCAAGAGCCCCCTGACCGGCACCATCAAGGAATCCAACGCCGGCGGCACCAGCGCCCAGCAGTTCGCCAAGATGGGCATCAAGGCCATGATCATCGAAGGCCAGCCCGAAGAAGGCAAGTGGTATGAACTGCATGTCACCATGGACGGCGTCACCTTTGAAGATGCTTCGGCCCTCAAAGGCCTGCAGAACTTCGACGTCATCGCCAAGATGGAAGAGAAGTACACCGACAAGATCGGCGTCTGCACTATCGGCATCCCCGGCGAAGAGCGTATGGCCGCTGCCAACATCTCCGTCAAGGACCCCGACCACAAGATCCGTAGCCACGGCCGTGGCGGCCTCGGCGCCGTTATGGGCTCCAAGGGCATCAAGTGCATCACCATCGACGACACCGGCGGCAAGCGCCCCGAAATCGCTGACCCCGAGAAGTTCCGTGCTGCTGCCAAGGTTTTCGCCAAGGCCATGCTCGACCACCCGGTTACCGGCGAAGGTCTGCCCATCTACGGCACCAACGTTCTGATCAACATCCTGAACGAAGCCGGCGGCCTGCCGACCAAGAACTTCCTGTACGGCTCCTGCGAGCACCACGACAAGGTTTCCGGTGAGACCATGCACGACGTGATCGCCGGTCGCCCCAACGGCCACACCAAGCACGGCTGCCATGCCGGTTGCATCATCCAGTGCTCCCAGGTTTATGTTGACGATAAAGGCGAGTACATCACCTCCGGCTTCGAATACGAGACCGTTTGGGGTCTGGGCATCAACTGCATGATCGAAAGCCTCGACGACTGCGCCCGCATCGACAACGCCATGGACAACATCGGCATCGACTCCATCGAAGGCGCCGTTCTGATCGGTACCGCTATGGAAGCCGGCGTTATTCCCTGGGGCGACGGCAAAGAAACCCTGCGCGTGATGAACGAAGAAATCGGCAAAGCTACCCCGCTGGGCCGCATCCTCGGTAACGGTACCGGTTCCGTTGGCCAGGCTTTCGGCCTGCGTCGTACCCCGGTTGTCAAGAACCAGGGCATCCCGGCTTACGACCCCCGCTCGGTCAAGGGTATCGGCATCACCTACGCTACCTCGACCATGGGTGCCGACCACACCGCCGGTTACTCCATCGCTACCAACATCCTGCAGGTTGGCGGCCACGTCGATCCGCTGAAGAAAGACGGTCAGGTTGAACTGTCCCGTAACCTGTCCATCGCTACCGCGTCTGTCGACAGCACCGGTATGTGTATCTTCATTGCCTTCCCGGCTCTGGACATCCCCGAGTGTCTGCCGGCACTGATCGACATGATCAACGCCCGTTACGGCATCAGCCTGACCGGCGACGACGTAGTTGAACTCGGCAAGTACATCCTGAAGACCGAAAAGGCCTTCAACGACGCCGCCGGCTTCACCAATGCCGACGACCGTCTGCCCGAATTCTTCGAGTACGAGCCCGTTCCGCCCCACAACGCGGTTTGGGACTTCACCGGCGAAGAAATCGACGAGTTCTGGAACTTCTAAGAGCTTCTCGAAGGCATTTGGCAAAACCGTTGTGGGCACCCGTTACGGGTGCCCACAATTTTTTGCATTTACTTAAACATTTCTGCTGAGGTTTGCTGTCCATGAAAATCACTGTGAAACTGTTTGCCGTCTTTCGCAACGATCGTTTCAAGACAGAAGACCGGGAATTCCCGGCTAACACCACGGTCGGCGATGTCCTCGCCTCCCTCGACATCGAAAATCCCGAACTGGGCGTCGCCTTGATCAACGGCCGCCACGTAACCGTTGAGCAAGAACTGGCCGACGGCCAGACCCTCTCCCTGTTCCCGAAGGTCGGCGGCGGCTAACCCGCTCCAATCATTCAAAAAGTTTTGCCTTTCACCCTTAAGGGTGATTTACAGTCTGGCCAAACCTGATATATTAATGAGAGTCTGGCCACCAAGCAGAAATACCTATATCACATATCCGTCGGTGCCCTCCGGGGCTGAAAAGGGAAGTGGGGTGAAAGTCCCCCGCGGACCCGCCACTGTAAGCGCGGACAAGGGACCGAAATGCCACTGGCCAGAAAAGCTGGGAAGGCGGTCCTGAGAATGATGCGCAAGCCAGAAGACCTGCCGCAACGGATAACCCACAACATCTTCCCCGGGCTTATGGGAAGGTGGGCTGAGGCTGTCATGCAGTGCGCCCCTTTTCGGGCAGCGTTATCCTTCGTGCTCCTCTTTTTGCCTACCCCCGCCTGGGCACAAAGAGGAGCTTTTTATGCGCAAATTCCTTGCTGTGGCCCTGGCTGGTTTGCTGATGCAAACAAGCCATGTTTTTGCCGCTGACGTCCATTCCCTGCAGCCGGTAGTGGTTACCGCAACCCGCCTTGCCCAGCCTGCATCTCAAGTACCCGCTTCGACCACTGTCATAACCGCAGACGAAATCGCAACTTCCGGCGCCCGCGATCTTGGCGAAGTACTCCGCAATGTGGAGAGCCTGGATGTCAGCAGCAATGGCCCGCGTGGTGCCGCTTCCTTCGCTAAAATCCGTGGCTCAAGCGCCGAGCAGGTACTGGTTCTGCTGGATGGCATTCGTCTGAACAGTGAACAGAACGGCACCTTCGACCTCAGCTCTCTGCCTGTATCCCTTAAGGACATCGAACGCATAGAAGTGGTACGCGGCCCGGCGTCGGCCCTTTATGGATCGGCTGCGTCTGGGGGGGTTATCCAGATCATTACACGCAAACCTGAAACCAAACCTGCTACAAGCCTCTACTGGAGTGAAGGAAGTTACGATACGCGCAACTTCGGCCTGAGCCAGTCCTGGAAACCTGGTCGTGTTTATTACCGTATCGGAGCTTCCGGCGACCGATCCGACGGCTATCGTGACAATTCCGACCTGAATCAGGAAACCTACAACGCCCTGGTCGGCATCGACCTGCCCGCTGGCTATAACGTAGAGGCTACCGGCTACTACCTTGACAAGAAAAACGGGGTACCCGGTAGTACTTCCTGGTCTCTTGCCAACGCCAAACAACACGACCGCAACCTCTTTTCGCAAATGAAGTTGAGTGGCCCGGCAGGCCCGTTAAAAGTTATCGCACGACTGATCTACGATCGGCAAAAAAGCCAGTATGAAGATCCCGACAGCTTTGTTCCGGAAGATGACACGCACACTCTGGAAACCCTGGGAACTGAGATTCAGACAACTTGGGAAGCCGGCATTCAAGCCCTGGTGTTCGGGGGGGATTTCTACAATGACGAACTGGACTCCACGGTAAACGGCGACCAAGAGCAGGACCGCTGGTCCCTCTTTACGCAGTACGAAATCGAGCCCGCTTCTTGGGTCAGGCTTCTTGCCGGCCTACGCTTTGATGATCATTCCGATTTTCGCAGTGTCTTTAGCCCGCGGGCTGGCCTGGTTCTCTTCCCCAGCGAGAGCACCACGGTCCGCTTTTCTGTCGGGAAATCTTTCCGCGCGCCTACTCTTAATGACCGTTATTGGCCTGCAAGCTTTTGGGCTGAAGGCAACCCAGACCTTGACCCTGAGACGGCATGGGAATATGAGATCGGTCTCGACCAACAGTTGCGCGATATCGGCTTGATCGGATTCGCTTGCTTCATGCGCGATGCCAAGGACCTCATCCAATGGGCCGAAGGGGATGATTTTATTTGGCGCCCTTATAACGTGAACAAATCCAGAACCTGGGGCCTCGAAGCAAACGCCGAATTCTATCTTCACCAGAACGTCACCTGGGGGGCCAACTACACTTTCCTGCGCCCCAAGGACCGCGATACCGGCGACTATATCCCCAACATTCCTCACCACCAGGCTAATAGCTTTATCACCTTCGGTCCCTTCTGGGACACTACCTTGAAGCTTGCCGGACGCTATGTCCGCTATTATGATGATCCAAATCGCAACGACCACAGCTACATGGTCTTCGACGCCTCGCTCAGCCGCCCGTTTATGATTACGAAAAACCTTGAAGTTGAATTGCTGGTGTCAGCAAGAAACATTCTTGACCGGGATTACGAAATCAACAATGGCTATCCGATGCCCCCTGCAGAAATTCAGGTTGGCATCACTGGTTACTTCTGATAGTTAATACCCTGAGAGCACATTTTTTCGCGGTCTTATAACCGGTAACCGTATTTCCTGAAAGGATCTGCCCACCCCCCTTGATCAAGAGGGGAGTGGGCAGATCATCTTGCATCGTTTCGGCAGGACTGGTGCTGTTTGAAAAACGTTTTCAACCAGAATAGTCTACTGCTCTGGCTTTTGCTGTCCCTGAGCATCCACGTCGCCGCCCTGGCCTGGTGCCCTATCCCAGGTTCTTTTAACCCGCCTTACCCTGTTTACCTGGTGGTCGATCTGTTTTCCGGTCCGGCCACCTCCGAAACCGGTGACGGTCTAAACGCCGACTCTGGCGGTGGCGGCAAGCCCGCCGCATCAACAACCCCACCCAAGGAACCGCTGCAAAAGTCTCCTCCGGCTGTCCCCGAGCCCCCCGTCACACGCGATCTACAAGACCTCGAGAGGCTGCTACCGACAAAGCCAGACCCCGCAGAAAATACTGACAAACAGGACTTGGCTGCCCCGGAACCACAGAACGTCAAGACCACACCAGAACAACCGCCAGCACCAGCCGCTGACGTAAAGACGACGACTGCGCCCGCTGTCACGGTGACTGCCAAGCCGCCTGCAAGCGGTCAGGACAACTTGGTTCAAGGGCCAGCAACGCCTGACGGTAGAGGCACGGGCACAGGCAGCGGTACGGGCAGTGGGCCCGGGTCAGATCCCGGCCGAGAAGGCGGAGCAGTCCCAGGCTCTCCTGTCGAGACGCCCATGGCCTATGGCTCCAATCCGCCGCCGCCTTATCCAAGGACCGCGCGAAGGCGTGGCTGGGAAGGCGAAGTCTTGCTGCTGGTCAGCGTTACCGCCGCTGGAGATGTCTGTAAGGTCGAGGTAAAGCGCTCTTCGGGCCATCGGCTGCTGGACCGGACAGCAGTGAATGCCGTCTACCGTTGGCGCTTTCAGGCGGCACGGTCAAATGGCCGAGCTGTTGCCGGCCAGGTCATGGTGCCGATTCGATTCAGCCTTAAGGATGCCGAGTAGGGTTGGATAAAATACTGCAGACAAAAAAAGGCAGCCTCCGTGGCTGCCTTTTGTGTTGTTTATTGCATTGTCGACCGCTCAGAAAATGGAAGCCAGCCGCTCGTAGGATTTTTCGAGACGTTTGCAGGCGGCCTGCAGCACCCTCTCAAGCAGCAATACCCCCATAGCGGGATGATTCTTTACAAGGTCGTCAAAACGGGACCGGGTCAGAATGGCCAACTGACAATCTTCCAGAGCAGCCGCCGTCACAACCCGAACATCGCTTCTTGAAAAAGACAGCTCGCCGATTACAGACCCGGTGGAAAAGACCCCAACCACCACCTGCTTGCCGCCAAATTCGGTGTCCTTTTTCAACTGCATGGAGCCGGACAGAACAAAAGCCAGATATTCACCGGGCTCCCCCTCGTGCCAAAGCTCTTCACCGACCGCCACTTTTCGCAGAGAAAAGTAGGACTGCAAAAGCGCCACCTGCTCCGTGTCCAACCTGGAAAAGAGAGGCATTTTCTCTTGCAGCAGCGCAGCCAGCTCCGCGTTATCTTTTTCGGGAAAGGCAACCCGGTTCATGGCGCCTTGTTACCTTCAGGCTGCGGCACAGTTTCTCCGCCACTACCCTTCTCATTGGCTTCAGCAAGCTCCTGAATCTTCTTTTCCATCCGGGCCAGCAGCCCCTGGAAGCCCTCGTCCCGCACAATCTCGGCGTAACTGTTGCGATAATTGCTGATCAGGCTGACTTCTTCGATAATAACGTCGTAAACTAGCCATTCCTCGCCCTTGAGACGCATCTTGTAGGAAACGGGAATCTCCTTGTTGGCGACAACAATGGTATCGACCTCGGCACGCTTCCCGCGAACCCGCTCACCGATATATTCGACATATTCGTCGTTATAGGTATAGGCTTTGATGCGCCCCCGGTAGGTATCCTCCAGCAATTGGGCAAACAGCTGCACAAAGCGCTGCTGCTCTTCCTTGGTGGCCTTTTTCCAGTTGACTCCGAGCGTCCGCTGGGACATGGCGCGAAAATCGAACTTGCCGCGCACCAAGTCGGCAACTTCCTCCAAGATCGAATCCTGAGAGCGATTTTTGTCCCGCAGTACCGTGATGATACGATCCACGGTTTCCCGCAATTGATCGATCGGTCGCGGTACAGCCGCCACACTGGTCGCAGCCAACAGGATCAACGATAAAACCAGTAATATCGTTCTTTTCACGTGCATAGAATCCTCTCCCAGCAGGCGCCGGAGCACAGTCGGCGCTGCCTTTCTTTCTATAATATCTGTCGCTGACGAAAAAACAGCCCTAGCCAGCTATTTACTTTCTGCGGTTATTTCCTGACCTTGCCCGCACGATGCTGAGCGTAAGAATTCCGAACATCCAAATAGGGGTCAAGGGCCTGACGTTTGATGCTTTCGTAGGTATCCTTGTCCAAGGACAACTTGGTTTCTTTGTCCAATCCCTTGAGGGCCACTCTCTCCCACATCTTCATGTCGATATAGAGCATGGGATCGAGAAAAAAATCCCCGGCCATGCCGACAGTGTCCCGGGCCGAGGAAGGTCCGAGTATCGGCCAGACAATATAAAAACCGTTACCGACACCGTAACTGCCCAGAGTCTGTCCAAGATCCTCATCCTTCTTGCGCATGCCGAAATGTTTCTTGGCCGGATCGAACAGGCCACCGATACCGATTGTCGAGTTGATCACCAAACGCCCCAACTCTGTACCGGCGTCGGCGAATTTCAGAGATCGGAAGAGCACACGTCTGAAC
>ENA-ORCT01000306-ORCT01000306.1-marine-metagenome-genome-assembly--contig:-NODE-306-length-25042-cov-3.362868_pt1 | contig 25042 bp, 19 predicted proteins | sample MGYA00248632_ERZ508511 | MGnify/ENA primary metagenome ERZ508511 (study PRJEB26182, sample SAMN06268839) | marine metagenome | isolation source: Tt an P1-techrep anaerobic enrichment on pine from sediment...
CAATGATTCCGGAAAATGTTCCGGGCAGGCCATACAGCCGGGTGGCTTCAATAATGGGGGCAATAAACGCAAAGCTACTGCCAAGAAATACGGGTACCATCCCTTTGGTGATCCAGTGGAAAATTAAAGTTCCCACGCCGGCGGTAAACAGTGCAACGCCCGGATCGATGCCAACCAAAAGTGGCACAAGTACGGTTGCCCCGAAAGCAACAAACAAAAACTGTACGCCCAAAACCATGTTACTTCCGGTAAACTGGCTCTGGCTCTCTTTTTTCATCAGGTTCATAATCGAGTTGAAATTTGATTTATTAATATAGTTTTGCAGAAATATCGCGAACGTACAATTGAATATTGGTTTTACCACGGAACTCATTTTCGGCTATCGAGTAGCAAATGTCAAATGGTAAGCCTTGGCTGATGGCCTCGTAATAATCGGCCTGGTTAAATGCGATGGCCTGAAAAATAGATGAGGTTCCGGTGGGCTCCACCAAATCCAGTTTTAAATGCTCTAACTGGCGGCCAACACAGCGGCTGGTTCCTGCGTCCAATACATTTTCAGAGACAAAAACAGGGGTCATGTTATGAGGTCCGAAAGGAGCAAATTGCTTTAGAATCCGGTAAAATTTAGGGGTGATTTCGGAGAGTTGAATTTTAGCATCCACCTCAATCATTTCGGTTTGCTGCCGCTCGGTAATTTGTCTGGCCACAATTTCTTCGAAGCGGCGGGTAAAAGCCGGAATATTATCAATCTTCATGGTGAGTCCTGCAGCATACATGTGTCCGCCATACGATTCAAGCAAGTCGCTGCACGAACCGATGGCTTCATACAGATCGAAATCCTTTACCGAGCGCGCCGAACCGGTGGCCAGTCCGTTTGATTCGGTTAAAATAACGGTGGGACGGTAGTAGTGTTCGGTCAAGCGGCTGGCTACAATTCCAACTACACCCTTATGCCAGTCACGATTATACAAAACGGTGGCTTTGCGGTTCTCCTGGTTCGGGTCGTGCACAATCATATCCAGCGCCTCCTGGGTGATGTCGCGGTCGAGGGTTTTGCGGATTTCGTTGTACGAGTTAATTTCATTGCCCAGTTCAATGGCTTCTTCCTCTTCTGTAACAACCATGATTGCCACCGATTTTTTACCGTGTTCAATGCGGCCGGAGGCATTCAGCCGGGGACCAATCTTAAAAACAATGTCGCTCACCGAAATGTCCTGTCCGACGAGGCCCGAAAGCTGGATGATGGTCTTCAGCCCCAGGCTGGGATTCGAGTTGAGTTTCCTGAGCCCGTAGTAGGCCAGTACCCGGTTTTCGCCAACAACCGGTACAATATCCGAAGCAATGCTCACCACCACCATGTCGAGCAAATCGTAGAGCTCAACAATTGGAACATCGTTTTTAATGGTATAGGCCTGCAGCAATTTAAAGCCGACGCCGCAGCCGGAGAGCTCTTTAAACGGGTAGTTGCAGTCGGGGCGTTTGGGGTCAAGAACAGCTACCGCATCGGGGATGACCGCGTCCGGATTGTGGTGGTCGCAAATGATGAAATCAATGCCCCTTTCTTTGGCGTTTTTGATTTTCTCAACGGCCTTTATTCCGCAGTCCAGGGCAATGACCAGCGATACTTTTTCTTCCGAAGCAAAGTCAATACTTTGGGGTGAAATGCCGTAACCTTCCGAATACCGGTCGGGAATGTAATAATCCAGGTTTTTGATACGGCTGCGCAAAAACTGGAACATTAAAGCCACCGAGGTCGTTCCGTCTACATCGTAATCGCCATAAATCATCACTTTCTCTTCCTTTTCAATGGCTTGCTCCAGACGGGCAACAGCCTTGTCCATATCCTTCATTAAAAAAGGATCATGCAAGTCGGATAAGCGGGGACGGAAAAAAGATTTGGCTTCGTTGTAGGAGGTAATCCCACGTTGTGCCAAAAGATTGGCAATCACCATGTTCACATTGAGAGCAGCAGATAAATGTTTGATAACATTGGCATCTCCTTGGGTCTTGATGTTCCAGATTTTATCCATTCTGATTGCTCCTGCCTCGTTTTTGTGTACACGATTTTAAATTGGTCAAAGATAAGCAATGCGCACCGATCTGGAAAGCAGAAGACCTTTCAGTCTGTATGTTTTGTTAATAAAAAATGGAGATTCATGCCTAATTTTCAACCATTCAAACCATTAGACTTATTAGAAAATTATCAACAAAGATTTTGGAAGGGCAAGCGGTTGATTATGTTACTTTTAGTTTGAAATAGAGTTTCGAAGGGAATAAGCATTTCTTTGTTATCTTTGCACAAAATTTTTTTAGAAATACATCAAATTGAATGATACCCATGAGTATAGCAGAGCTTAGCGAGCAGGAAGTGATTCGTCGCAATTCGTTGGCGAGATTACGTGAGTTAGGAATTGAGCCGTACCCGGCAGCAGAATATCCCGTCAATACCAAAGCAGCAGAAGTCAAGCAGAGCTTTGACCCCGAAAAGGGCAATTACCAGGATGTTGTTTTAGCGGGCCGGATGATGAGCCGCCGGATTATGGGAAAAGCTTCGTTTGCTGAACTGCAGGATGATTCAGGACGGATTCAGATGTATTTTAACCGCGATGAAATTTGCCCCGGTGATGACAAGACTTTGTATAACGAGGTCTTTAAAAAATTGCTGGATATTGGCGATATCATCGGCGTAAAAGGTTTTGCCTTTGTCACCCAGGTAGGTGAAAAATCCATTCATGTCAAGGAACTTACCGTGTTGGGGAAATCGCTTCGCCCTTTGCCCGTGGTGAAAGAGAAAGACGGCAAGACTTACGACGCCTTTACAGATCCTGAACAACGCTATCGGCAGCGCTACGTTGACTTGATCGTTAATCCGCAGGTGAAGGACACTTTCATCAAGCGGACAAAAATCATTAACACCATGCGCGAGATGTTTAATGAAAAAGGATATCTGGAAGTGGAAACTCCCATTTTACAAGCAATTCCTGGTGGAGCTGCCGCGCGTCCATTTATCACGCACCACAACAGCCTGAACATTCCGTTGTACCTGCGTATTGCCAACGAGCTGTACCTGAAGCGCCTGATTGTGGGCGGTTTTGAAGGGGTTTATGAGTTTGCCAAGGATTTCCGCAACGAAGGCATGGATCGTACGCACAACCCCGAGTTTACAGCCATGGAAATTTATGTGGCCTATAAAGACTATAAATGGATGATGAACTTTACCGAAGAAATGGTGGAGCGTGTGGCTTTGGCTTTGCATGGCAAAACCGAGGTGCCCGTTGGCGACAAGCTGATCGACTTCAAGCGGCCTTATCCGCGGGTGACGATGCGTGATGCCATTTTGGAGCACACGGGATACGATATTGCCGGGAAAACAGAGCAGCAACTGCGGGAGATTTGTAAAGCACTCGATATTGAAACAGACCCAAGCATGGGTAAGGGAAAGTTGATTGACGAACTGTTTGGCGAAAAATGCGAACACCATTACATTCAGCCCACCTTTATTATTGATTATCCGGTTGAAATGTCGCCCCTGACCAAGAAACACCGCGAAAATCCGGAGCTGACCGAGCGTTTTGAGTTGATGGTGAATGGAAAGGAACTGGCCAACGCCTACTCCGAGCTAAATGACCCGATTGACCAGCGTGAACGTTTTGAAGACCAGATGAAGCTTTCGGAAAAAGGTGATGACGAAGCCATGTTTATCGACCAGGATTTCTTACGGTCGCTCGAGTATGGCATGCCTCCCACGTCGGGTATGGGCATCGGTATCGATCGCCTCACCATGTTTATGACCAACAAGGCTTCCATTCAGGATGTGCTTTTCTTTCCCCAAATGAAACCAGAGAAAAAAGCGGTGGTCGATTCGGACGAAAAGTTTATCAAGCTGGGCATTCCAGCCGAGTGGGTGGGGGTCATCCGTCAATTGGGAATCCAAAAAACTGAAGCCTTAAAAGAAGCCAAGGCCGGAAAATTGTTCAATGAGCTTTGTGGTTTCAATAAAAAGAACAAACTTGGGCTGACAAATCCATCAATGGATGATGTTAAACAATGGCTTGAATAGCTAAAGTTGTTTAATTTATGAATTCAGAACCAAAAGTAGCGGTTGTAGGAAGTGGCAGCTGGGCGACAGCCCTGGCGAAGATCCTGTTGAATAATGAGGACAGTATCAACTGGTATTTCCGTAGCGCGGATAATATTGAGCAGTTCAAACGTTTCAGGCACAATCCAAATTATTTGCGGGGCGTTGAGTTTGATATCAACCGAATTCAGTTTTACGACGATCTTAACGAGCTTGTCAATGCGTCAGACATTCTCATTCTGACCATTCCGTCGGCATTTCTCCACGAAGCCATTTCGAAACTGACTGTTCCAATCAATCAAAAGTTTGTGGTATCTGCCATTAAGGGAATTGTGCCGGAGTTTAACCAGATCGTTGGGCATTATTTACATGAGCAATACCATTTACCCTTCGAACGGATTGGGGTCATTACCGGTCCGTGTCATGCCGAGGAAGTGGCGCTGGAGCGTTTGTCGTATCTGACCATTGCTTGCCCCGACATTAAGCGGGCGCGTGATTTTGGTGCAAGACTCGACAGCGAGTACATCCGTACCCACGTGTCGGATGATATTTTCGGGACCGAGTATGCTGCCGTCCTCAAAAATATTATTGCCATTGCATCAGGCATTGTGCATGGGCTGCGTTATGGTGATAACTTTCAGGCGGTGCTGATTGCCAATGCCATTCAGGAAATCAAGCGTTTTGTTGATAAGGTTCATCCGATCAACCGCGACATCAAAAGCTCGGCATACCTGGGCGATTTGCTGGTGACGGCCTACTCGCAGTTCTCGCGGAACCGCACTTTTGGAGCCATGATTGGCAAAGGCTACACCACACGTACCGCGCAAATTGAGATGCATATGGTAGCAGAGGGTTATTATGCAACCAAGTCCATTCACGAGATAAACGAGCACTTCAAAGTTAAAATGCCGATTTGCGATGCGGTTTACAACATTCTGTATGGCAATGTGCCTCCTGCCATCGAAATTCGACAATTAACAGAAAAATTAAGATAAGCCAAAAAAGAGATACTCCGTCAGGAATACCTCTTCATTATACGTTTCATAAATTTCCTATCGCATGGCCTTATAGGCATTGATCAATCCGTTGGTGGATGCATCATGGCTGGTAATCGCTTCCTCATTCGTTAACTCCGGAAGGATGTTATTGGCCAGTTGTTTGCCAAGTTCCACGCCCCACTGATCGAAACTATAGATGTTCCAGAGGATTCCCTGAACAAATATTTTATGTTCGTACATCGCAATCAGGGCACCCAGCGTATGTGGCGTTAGTTTTTTAAACAGGATGGAATTGGTTGGGATGTTCCCCTGAAAGATCTTAAAACTCTTTAACGCCTCAATTTCCTCCTCTGATTTTCCGGCCGCTTTCAATTCCGCCACGACCTGCTCTTCTGATTTCCCCACCATCATGGCTTCAGTTTGAGCAAAAAAGTTCGCCAGCAATTTGGGATGATGATCTCCAATTTGATTTTGACTAATTGCCGGGGCCAGGAAATCACAAGGAATCAATTTTGTTCCCTGGTGGATTAATTGATAAAAGGCATGCTGGCCGTTCGTGCCGGGCTCGCCCCAAATAATCGGACCGGTTTGGTAATTCACGGTCTCGCCGTTGCGGTCGACATACTTCCCGTTGCTTTCCATGTTTCCTTGCTGAAAATACGCCGAAAAGCGGTGCATGTACTGATCGTAGGGAAGAATCGCTTCGGTTTCGGCACCATAGAAATTGTTGTACCAAATGCCGATTAAAGCCAATACAATCGGAATATTCTGATCAAAATCAGCCGATTTAAAGTGGTTATCCATCGCGTGCGCTCCTTCCAAAAACTCGGCGTAATTGTCGAAACCAATTGCACAAGCTACTGACAAGCCAATGGCCGACCAAACCGAATAACGACCACCAACCCAGTCCCAAAAGCGGAACATGTTTTTCGTGTCAATACCAAAAGCAGAAACTGCATCGGAATTGGTAGACAAGGCGACAAAATGATTTTTCACAAATGACTCATCCTTGGCGACATTTAAAAACCAGCTTTTTGCACTGTTGGCATTGGTCATGGTTTCCTGCGTGGTAAACGTTTTTGATGCGACGATAAATAAAGTCGTCTCGGGGTTCACCTGTTTCAATGTCTCGGCTATGTGTGTTCCATCTACATTCGATACAAAGTGCAGGTTAATATGTTCTTTTTTGTAGGGCTTCAACGCCTCGACCACCATCAATGGGCCCAGGTCAGAACCGCCGATGCCAATATTGACGATGTCGGTAATGGGTTTGCCGGTATATCCTTTCCAATCACCCGAAATGATGCTTTCGGAAAAGTTTTTCATTTGGTCCAATACCTCGTTAATTTCGGGCATGACATCTTTACCGTCAACCAGAATTGGGGTGTTGCTGCGATTACGCAAAGCCACATGCAACACCGCACGATCCTCGGTTACATTTATTTTTTGGCCTGAGAATTCACTGGCAATGGCTTCTTTCAAGCCACACTCTTCGGCCAACTGTAGTAACAATGACAAGGCCTTGTCATCCAGCCGGTTCTTGGAGAAATCCAGAAAAATATCTTCAAATTTCAATGTGTATTTCTCAAACCGGGAAGCGTCATTCGCAAACAGGTCTTTGATCTGAGTGTCTTTAAACGAAGCATAATGTGCCTCTAAAGCCTTCCATGCCTTTGTTGTTGTTGGATTTATTTTTGGTAACATATTCAGTATTTTTTGTGTGAACATTAATATTCGTCAATCGTGCGAGTGATTGCAAAGATAAAAAAAGCATTTAAGATGAGCCCTGCTAAAGTGCGATTGTATCATACGGGAGCAGCTCATGATGATGGTAGCAAATAGCTGCCCGGAGTAGCACAAATCCTTTTTCAAGGTAAAATGGGTTTTAAAGAATTTGTTTTCGGTTATTGCTGCAATGGCATTCTGAACTTTCGTGAGGCGCGCGTGCCACGGCGGGATCGTAAAAGCCCGAGGTTAATCTTCTTGGAAACCTGCTTTCGAAAGCCTAACTTTAATGATGTGCAAAAATAGTTGTGCCAATGAAAGCCTGGGTAATTGATAAAATAAGCAATTTGAAAGAAGAAAGCGAACCCTTAAAATTCGTTGATTTACCCAAACCCGAGCCCAAAGCGGGTGAGCTATTGCTGAAGGTAAAAGTATGCGGCGTATGCCACACCGAGATCGACGAGATTGAAGGCCGCACTTCCCCGCCTGATTTTCCGATGGTTCCGGGACACCAGGTTGTTGGAGTTGTGGAAGAAATTGAATCAAAACAAGGCGCTGTGAAAATTGGTGATCGCGTGGGTGTCGCCTGGATATATTCGGCTTGCGGGACGTGTGAGTTTTGCCAGTCGGGGCAGGAAAATTTATGTGCTGATTTTTTGGCAACGGGACGTGATAAGCATGGAGGCTATGCGGAATACCTGGTTGTCCCGGAGAATTTTGTTTATCCCATCCCCGATTATTTCAGTGATGCGGAAGCTGCGCCGCTTCTATGTGCCGGCGCTATCGGTTACCGCTCGCTGGAGTTGTGCCAAGTCGAAAATGGCCAGCATATCGGGCTGACCGGTTTCGGCGCTTCGGCTCATTTAGTATTAAAGCTGATTCGCTTTCTTTATCCCGACTGTAAAACCTATGTTTTTGCACGGAGCGCGCACGAGCGCCAATTTGCATTGAAACTTGGAGCCGTCTGGTCGGGCGACACTACGGAGCAGCCACCGGTTTTGCTGCATGCCATCATCGACACCACACCGGTTTGGAAACCTGTCATTCATGCGCTCGAATGCCTGAAGCCAGGGGGAAGACTGGTGATTAATGCGATCCGGAAAGAAGCACACGACACGGATTACCTTTCCAAGCTGGATTACCCCACACATTTGTGGATGGAAAAAGAGATTAAAACAGTGGCCAATGTTACCCGCCACGATGTGCGTGAATTTGTACGTCTTGCTGCTCAGATGCAGTTTAAACCCGAAGTTCAGACCTATCCGTTTAGCAAGGCCAACCGCGCAGTGATGGATATAAAAAACCGGAACATTAAGGGAGCAAAAGTTTTGGTGATGTAGCAACCATGCTGCTTTGTCACCGGTTTCGCCGTGTTGCTCCGATAGCGATCTTCTGCTGATGCGCGAATCCTTTCGGTTGGTAAATGGCAATTGGACTGGCAAGCTACACTGTGAAATCAGGTAGTGTAAGTTGGCTATTTTCAGGATGAAAGATTTGGGTTGAACGTCAGCTGTTTTTTACCTTTAGTTGCGCTTAATGTCCGGTAATAATCAGCATTAGGCACTGTCGGCTAAAATCAACAAAGATCAATCATGGAAAAAACACTTGTCGTTTATTATTCACACACGGGCAACAATCGTTTCCTGGCTCATCGAATAGCCGAGCGGCTCGAGGGTGATGTGGAAGAAATCAGGCCTGTCCTGAATGTTCATTTACTACTGCTTGGCGGCTTTGGACTGGGCAACAAAAAGCTTAAAAGAAATCTGGCTGATTATGACCGGCTCATTTTGTGTGGCCCGGTTTGGATGGGACGATTTATCTATCCGCTCAGGCAGTTCGTTGCCAAACATCAAAACGAAATCGGGAAGTGGCTGTTTGTGACCTGTTGCGGCAGCAGTTATAAGCAGAAGGAGGACAAATATGGTCATGAAATGGTTTTTAAGAAAGTCAGGGCGCTGTTTCCGGAATTGAACATTCAATGCAAAGCACTACCGGTGACAATGACGATGCCAGAGGATCAACAGGAAAACGCAGAAGCCATGCTCAAAGCCAGATTGAATCATGCAAGTTTTAATGGGCTCTTCATCCAAAAGTTCAACGAATTGATTGAATCAATCTGAAAATAAAGCGTGGGAACATTTGTTGATTCCCGGCTGTTCTTCCTAAACCGTTCGTTGCGTTTGGATCTTCCGGACAGGGCTTGGTTTTAAAAGTGAAAGTGATGATTTATCTAATCAATCTTTGTTTTCTTGTTATGACGAATTCCTTGATCCTTTTTAACTTTTCAGAAAGCAGTGATTTAACTGGCTGGACGGTGGTTAACGATGATGTGATGGGAGGTCGCTCAAGTGGATCGATCTCGGTCAATTCAGAAGCGAATGGCGTGTTTGAAGGCTTTGTTTCGCTCGAAAACAACGGCGGGTTTTCCTTGGTTCGCCTCCAGTTGGGAAACACAAATGTTGAAGGCTTTGAAAAAGTGGCCATTCGATTGAAGGGCGATGGCAAGCGCTTCCAGTTCCGGATCAAAAGAACCGATAGCGATTACTTTTCTTATGTCGCCTATTTTCAAACTACGGGCGAGTGGCAGGTGATCGAAATTCCCTTGCGGGAAATGTATCCGGCTTTCCGGGGGCGACGCTTGAATGAGCCTAACTTCCCGGGTGATTCCATCTCCGAAATTGCCTTTCTTATCGGAAATCAAAAAAACGAAGCATTTAAACTGGAGTTGGATCAGGTGTGTCTTCGTAAAATTGACTAATTGATTGTTTTCCTGTTTGTTTCAGATGTCCGGATTTTTTGCTGCCGCCTGAATCAAGTTCCGCCTCTTTCTTATCTTTACTGCATGAAGTCAGACCGGTTTAAAGGATACCTTTTTGCGGCCATCGCCACGATTGCCTTTTCCAATATTTATATTTTCAGCAAGGCGGCATTGAATGAAGTGCACCTGGCACAGTTTGGCGTTTACTGGTTTTTTATTGCGATGGTACTGAGCGTGGTTTGGCTGTTTAAAACCGGTAGTCACCGGGCCATTGCTCACCTGTCGAAACGGCAGTGGCGAATTTTGGGTTTGCTTGGCATTTTAGAAATCCTGACGACCACTAGCTTTTTTCTGTCCATTAAAGTTATTCCCGATCCGGCAGTCACTTCCTTTATTGGGAACCTGTTTCCCGTCATTTTGACCGGCATGGGCATTGTGTTTCTGCATGAGCGTTTTACCTGGCTCGAGTCGTTTGGGGCAGTATTGGCGCTTGTTGGCGCATTTATTATCAGCTATCAGGGAGGGACAACTTTAGCCGATCTGTTTATCCCGGGAACGGGCATGGTACTGATCAACGCAATCTTTGCCGCTACAGCATCGCTGGTGGTTAAAATGAATGTGAAAACGATGACTCCCGAGTTGCTGATTACCAATCGGGCAATCTGGCTTTTTGTGTTCTCGCTGTCCATGCTCTTCGTTTTCGGGCAATCATTGGTGATTCCGGTCAAGCCACTGGTTAATATTGCCATTGGTGCAACGCTCGGACCTTTCCTGGCCATTCTCACGATTTATTATTCGTTTCGCTACATTGAAGTGTCTAAATCGTCCATCGTCCAAAGTTTGAAGGGCGTTTTTGTTTTGTTCGGAAGCTACCTGTACTTCCACTCGTTACCACTTCCGCATCAATTGGTTGGTGGAGGGATTACCATTTTGGGCGTGTTTATTATCTCAGCAAGCAAGGCCCGCCTGGGGCAAAAAAGGCAAGCTTGATGCCTTCAATCCTTCAGTCCCTCAATCCTTCAGCCCTTCAATCCCTCAGTCCCTCAATTCATCCACCTCGGGCTAAACCTCCGGAAGTTTCCAGGGGGCGCGGTATTCCGGTACGACGTACGCGTTGGCTGCCTCGCTGTTGCTAAACCGGCCTTCTTGTTCATCCCAGTTCAGCAGGCCCGCTCCCGAGCGAATGGCGATGTTGGCGCTGTGTGCAGCCACCGCAACGGCCCTCCCGATTTGGGGTGTGCAAACCGGCTGCTCACGATTGCGAACGCACTGCACAAAATTCTGCACATGCTCAGCATGGTTCTCGCCCTGCACTTGTTTTTCTATCGCTTGTGTCTTGTTCGCTTTTTTGTCGCTGTCCCATTCGGGAATTAATTTAAACCCGCGCCGGTCAGCCACAATGGTTCCCAGATCGCCCACAAACGCCAGCCCGTAATTTTGATCCCATGGCCCGTTTTGGGTGCCCGCTGTGTGCTCCCAGGTTACGGTGTAGTCGTCGTCAAACTGAAAAATGACCGACATGGTATCAAAGGTTTCGTGGTTGTGGTCGGGGAAAGACAGGTTGCCACCCGATGCCATAATGGTTTTTGGAGGGGTGATGATGTCCCTGGCCCAAAAAGCCATGTCAATCAGGTGGACACCCCAGTCGGTGACCAGCCCGCCGCCATAGTCCCAAAACATGCGCCAGCTGCCATGAAAGCGGGTGGGGTTGAAGGAACGTTCTTTGGCGGGACCCAGCCACATGTCAAAATTCACACCCGCAGGAACAGCCGTGTCTGGCTTTTTTAGCTGGCCGATGCCATAGTTAAAATTTCCCCAGATGTTTGTTTTCCGGAGCTTGCCAATCCGCCCTTCCTTGATCAATTGGTTGATTTGGTTCCAGTGTTGACCGCTGCGTTGTTGCTGGCCCACCTGGATAAAATTCTTGTCGTACCGCTTGGCTGCTTTTACCATCCGGTTGCATTCTTCAATGCTGTTGGCCATGGGTTTTTCCACATACACATCTTTTCCGGCTTGTAAGGCATAAATGGTTGGCAAACAATGCCAGTGGTCTGGTGTGCCGACAATCACCGCATCAATATCCTTGTTTTCGAGTACTTTGCGGAAGTCGCCATATAATTTTGGTTTTTGCCCGAAATTGCGGGCGACGATACCAGCCTTCTCTTCGAGCACATTTTGATCGATGTCGCACAGGCCAACACAATTTACCCCGGCCATATTCAGGTGATGCTGCAGAATGCCAAAGCCCATGTTGCGACAGCCAATCAGGGCCACGTTCACCTGGTCGGAGGGAGCAACAGCTCCGTGCAGGTAGTTTGAAAATGCAGGAATGGAAGCCGCGCCAAGAGCAGCCGCGCTTGTTTTTCTGATGAAGTTTCGTCTGCTGGTATGCATGTTTATGGTGTTTAGTGGTTTAGTCTGATTTACATTTCGATGCGCTCGTGTTTTTCCTGCCGGAAAGCAGTAATTTCTTCTTTTGTCAGCGCTTGGGTTCCGCCAAGGGTTGTGGCCACCATCGCTCCTGTGGCATTGCCAAATTTCAAGGCCTCTTCCAGCGACTGGCCTTGCAGCAGCTGGTGAATAAAACCAGCCGAGCAGGCATCGCCCGACCCAACGGTGTCGCCGAGTTTTACCCGGTAGCCCGGATCGTAATGGTATTCGCCCGTGTTGGACAGCACAAAAGCTCCCTTTTCTCCAAGCGTTCCCAATACCATTTGCAGGTGATAGTTCAAAATCAGTTCGCCTGCCAGGTCTTTCAGGCTGTCCGATTCAAGCTTAAGTAGTTCTTTCAGGCTGATTAATTCCTCATCGTTAATTTTCAGAATATCAGTCAAATGAAGACTTTCTTCAATTATTTCAGGCGTGTAACAATCTTTCCGCAGGTTGATATCATAGAAAAGGCTGGCCTCTTTGGCCGCCAGCAATAGTTGGCGGACCGCATCGCGTGCGTGCCTGGTGCGCTGGATGAGGGTGCCAAAACAGACACAATCAACATGACGAACCAGTTCCAGGGCTGCGGAACTGGCTTCCAGGTGGTCGTAGGCAACGTGCTCGTGGATTGTGTAGTCTGGAATGCCCTCTTGATTAAGTTTTACCTGTACTGTGCCGGTGGGGTAAACCGGATCGATCTGGATATTGCGTTCGGAGAGTCCCAGTTGGTGAATTTGCCCGAGCGCTTCGTCTCCCAAATCGTCATCACCAATCCGGGTGATGAGTTGTCCCATATCTCCAAAGGAATTTATACGGTAGATAAAGTTGGCGGGAGCGCCGCCCAGCACTTTGCCTCCGGGTAGCAGGTCCCATAGTAGTTCGCCAATAGCAGCAACTATTTTTGTCATCTTATTAGGTCTATTTTAATTGGTCATTCAAAAGTAACGAGAATAATTGAATATCATTAACAATAAAACTTGATGTACAACAGGTTGCCAACCGAAAAATCGGTAATTTCGGGGGATGAATTATTTGGCACATCTCTATCTTTCGGGTGAGGATGAATCTATTTTGGTGGGCAATTTCATTGGCGATTACGTAAAAGGCAACCAATATCAGCAATATCCTTTGGCGGTTCAAACCGGCGTTTTGCTGCATCGGCAAATCGATTGGTTTACCGACCGGCATCCTTTGGTAAAAGATTGTGCCAGTCGTTTCAAAACCAATTATGGCCGGTACGCTGGTATTGTGACTGATGTAATTTTCGACCATTTTTTAGCTGTTGGCTGGCGGCACTATTCCATTTATCCCTTGCGCCAGTTTTCCAAATATGTGCATGCGGTTCTGCTTTCCAACTTTAGTCTGCTTCCATTGCGTGTGAAGTTGTTTCTGCCGTTTCTTATTCAGCATAAGCGGCTGGAGTCGTATGCCGGACTGGAAGGAATTTGGCAATCGCTGGCCATTATGGGCCGACGTACCAGCCTGCCTGAAGAGGCTGATTTTGCATTGGAGGTGTTGAAGCAGGATTACGAACTGATCAAACGTGAATTTGAAGTTTTCTTTGACGAATTGGTTGATTTTGTGGAGCAAAACTTTGAGGTGGAAATAAAAAAGCCCGCCGGCAATGGGCTTTGATTGGCTCGATTTGTCGTTTGACCAACACGAGGATTGCAAACCTCCCGGCAATTGGAGCGTCTTTCCGTGTGACAACCGGCGGATCAGAATCTGCCAGCAAATTGCGCCAGGCTCTTTCAGCAGTCAGGGCTTCACCTGTGAACTGGATGTTTCCGATTTTTGTTTGAACCGCAGAGAGAGCCTGCACTCACGGCCAGGTTGATCAGCCAACTGTTCGTATCCCCGGTTCAGCCGGCAGGAAAAAGATGACACGATGTCACATTTTGATCAAACGATGACCTGCGGATACGAAACAATCCACCTTTTTCGTGCAATCATGCGGCAGATTGCTTCAAGCCTGCATGTTTTTCATGGAAGCGTTCACCAATTTTATTCACCGTTGAAGCAAAAACTGACACGCTTGCCTGTTTCTTGCGGAAGTTTTCGCCAAAATGATTCAAGCTTGAATCTAAAAGGTGCACGGTTGAATAAAAAACAGACATCGTTGAATCTTCGAGCTGGCCGTTTGGATCTTTTACATTCAAACGAGGCGTTTACGGGTGAATAGTTGCATGCCGGAGGTGGAACCACCCACTTTAGAAGTACCCCCTGTCCTGTTAAACAGCCCTTGTTTAGAATGAAGATAAATTAAGTTAATCGATAACGCCATTTGATCAAGTTTTGTAAATTGTGGAACGAAAAAAATGAACAAATGGGTGGAACGATGGAAAGCTACACCCATGAGAGCATCAAGTCTCTTGCAAAAATCAAAAGTCCTCTAAACTTAACATTAAGAGATAAAACATAGGTCTACAGGTAGTTAAGAACAAGAACATAAAAGCAATATATAATACACTCGTTATATACACTAATGTTAGCCTGCATTATTAGTTAATAAAAACTAATTTAAAACCATGAAAAGAATATTAAGATTAACTTTTACAATTTCACTGCTATTAACTAGTACAACGCTTTATTCACAGAAATACTCAAATAACTGGCATATCAACGATTTTGATTTAATATTTCAAGATGATACAGTTGAAGTTTGCCAAGGGATTTCTATTAAAGAAAATAGTGGGGTAGGAATTATCAGTGATTATGAAGGAAACTTGTTGTTTTATTCTGACGGACATAGTGTATGGAACAAAAACCATGATTTAATGCCAAATGGTATTGATTTGGGTATTCTGGATAGTAGGGCCTCTCTTGTTGTTCCTAAACCAGACTCAGAATCGTTATACTATTTATTTACTGTTGACGGGAAAAGTGAACAACAAGACTCTTCAGGATTGTACTACTCAGTAATTGACTTGAGTCTTGAGGATGGTTTGGGCGACGTAACTACTAAAAGTATAAAATTATTAGATAACACTACCCAAACAATAACAGCTGTTTCTCATGCCAACAATCATGATGTTTGGATCGTAACACAGCAATATGGTTTAAAAAAGTATTATTCAATCTTACTTACAAAAAATGGCATTTCAGGCAGTTACGTCGAGTCAAATGTTGGAACAATTAATGGCGACGGTTTTTCAGATCCTCAGCTTAAAAGTTCGCCTGATGGAAAAAAAATAGCCAGTGGGAACAATAGTTCTAATACTAATGGCTTTGATCTTTTCGATTTTGATGCATCAAACGGAACCTTATCAAATACTTTAAGTTTTGATAAAATTAGTATTGGAAGATATTGCGCAGGTATAGAGTTCTCTTCAGATGCAAGTAAACTGTATGTTCTTATGGGAGGGAGTATTGGAGAAGGCCGTTTGCTTCAATATGATCTTTCTGAATACAATTACGAAGATATTAATAGTTCAGTAAAGCCGGTATTGATTCCACAAAAGACAGGTGTATCTCAATTACAGTTGGCTTCGAATGGTAAAATATATTTTGCAAAGGGAGGTGGAGATTATTCTGGCACAGAATATTTAGGGGTAGTAAATAGACCCAACGAACCTGGAAACCTCTGCAATGCAGTTGAACTGGGGTTGTATTTAGAAGGTAGGAACTGCATCATCGGCAGAACACCGAATTTCATCCAAAATTATTTTTTTAGAACAAACATTACTACCAACGGAAGTTGTCAGTCTGCCCCTGTAAGTTTTAATGTTACCAACGAATACAAACTGGACTCCGTTCGTTGGTATTTTGGAGAAGGAAGCACCAGCACACAAGTTCATCCGGTATTTATATATGATAATTCGGGAAAATATACTGTTCAATTACTGGCTTACTATCCCGAGAAATGCGACACTATAACAAAACAAATAACTATTAATCCATATACGGCATTTGACTTAGGCGACAATAGCACAGTTTGTTACGGTAATAAGATATCTGTTCCGGGGAATTTTGAATCTTATCTCTGGAACGATGGAGATACAGTAAATTATAATTTTATTGAACAAAACGGATGGTATAAAACAACTGTAACCAATAATTTTGGATGTATGTCATCTGATTCGATATATATGACGGTAGTTGATCTCCCTGTAATTACTACTTTGCCTGATACTATTGTTCTGGAAGATCAGGACTCTGTTAAACTTGATCCCGGTGATTTTACCACTTATAAATGGAGTACTGGAGACACTACCGACTTTCTATATGTAAAAGATGAAAGCTGGTATTCGGTATTTGTTGAGAATGAGTCAGGCTGCCATTCGTCAAAATCGGTACTCGTAATGCAACAGCCGGGCACGGAGAATGAAAACAGCAACGATTGGAAAATTGTTAATCCACAACCAAATTACCTTACTGGATTAGATGTATGTTTTATAAATGAGAGAACAGGGTTCATAATCAACAACAATAGTTTGCTAAAAACAAACAATGGAGGTAATAGCTGGGAAAAAGTAATGACATTGTCATCAGCAAATAGGATTTCATTCAACAATTCAATTGGCTACATTATTGGAAATGGTGGAACCATTTATAAGTCAACACATGAAGGAGGAGGATGGAACAAACTGAATACCAATTTTACAGATAATTTGAATTCCATTACGTTGGTCACAGAAGATACTATAAGAATTACCAGTAGCAACAATCTATTTTCTTCCAACAATGGCGGGTATACGTGGGAAATCGCACCTATTAATGGTGGATTAGTTAATGACTCTTATTTCATCAGTTCAAACGAAGGGTATGCAGCCTGTAATGACGGGACTATTTTAAAAACGCTGGACGGTGGGGAAAGCTGGACGAAAAAACTGAGTACAAACACATTCCCATCTGATTTTTTCAGAATCGTATTTACCAATGATTCAGTTGGCTTCGCAACACGAGAACACCGCGAAATATTCAAAACTACAGATAGAGGAGAAAATTGGCAGCGTATTAAAAGTTTGGATGCTATTTATGATATGCACTTTTTGGATAATGAAACAGGATATTTGAGTGGAGAACACGGTGTTATATATAAAACCACTGACGGAGGGAGTAATTGGCAGTATATCAGTCCAACAGTGAGAATTTATGCTTACGACTTATATGGGGTATTCTTCACAAATGAAAATGAAGGTTATGCTACTGGCGCCAGAGGTAGAATATTAAAAACTACAAATGGAGGAAATACCTGGGATGAATATGCTCCCACATATATTGATATTAAGCAACTCGATTTTATATCCGATAGTATCGCATATATGCTGGTTGGAAATGAGATTTACAAAACAACAGACGGAGGAAAAACTATACTGAATATGGGAGCTCCTTTATCGGGAGAGAAAACCCGACAGTTTGATTTTATTGATGAATTAACCGGCTATTCTATTTCGGGAGGTGAAACCGGAACATCATCATCCGAAAATAGTGTATGTAAAACAATTGATGGGGGAAAAACTTGGGTAAAAACACACGACTCGTATCGTGTAATGGACGATTTATACTGCCTGGATTTTATCGATGAAAATACAGGATTCGTAAGTGGAGGATATAATCAACCTCAGCTTAAAAAGACAACTGACGGCGGAAAAACCTGGACCACAAAAGGAGAATCGCTCCGCTTTGGACAAATCCAGTTTATAAATTCTGAAACAGGTTATGCACGAAATACCAAAAACTATTACCACCGAATTTATAAAACCATTGATGGTGGTGAAAATTGGGAAATCATTTTTGAAATGGAAGAAGGTATTAATTCATTATATTTTATTGATGCATCGACTGGCTTTATTGTTGGAGACAATGGACTTATTTATAAAACCGTTGATGGTGGTGAAAATTGGAAAAAATTATCTATTCCATATGAATACTATGTTTATGTAAAATTTATTTCTAAAAACATTGGTTTTATACTTGATGAAGATGGTAAACTCTATAAAACAGCCGATGGAGGAGAAAATTGGGAATTATGGACACAATTACATGGAATAAACGCAGTTGAGATTCAAAAAGAAAAAATATACATATCCGGAACTTATGGGAAAATTCTTGAAAATTCTATTATGGTCGATTCTGTTTCAGTTCATATTAATTTGGCAGATTCTATTTCAAACACGAGTGCGCTAATATCAGGAACAGCCACTTCAAACGGAGGAATGATCGATTCTGTGGTATTCGAATATTCGGACGACAGAACCTTTTCAAATAAAATTGTTTTGGATATAGCAATTAACTATGATTCTTCTGCTTTTGTTTCAACCATGCTCAGCCAATTAAAAAGTAATACAAATTATTTATATAGGTTATATGCAGTCCAGGGCGACAAAAAATATTATAGCGACATTGGCAGTTTCAGCACTTTAAACAATTATGAAATCAAACTCGACTACGTGTATGATTACTCTTCTGACCAAGCCAAGGTAACTGGGCAGGTAATATCCAGAGATACATCTATTACCGATATTGAGTTTCAATATAGTACTGATAATTCGTTTGAAAATAGTATTTCTGCTACACCAAATACTTTATCGGCAAATGAAACCGCTACTGTTGAAGCTATACTTACATCACTTAACCCCGAAACCAAATACTACGTAAGATTAAAAGCGAATTATCGTGGACAGATTATATATAGCAGTTCAACAACGTCGTTTACAACTCCCCCAGAATATAAGATTACTATGTATTCACCAAACGTAAATGAAAAAAGCCTTACCATCCAGGGATATATCAGTGCATTTAAAGACAACATTACAAATTTGATTATTCAGTACGGAAAATCCACGAATTACGATCTCAAAGCGGCAGCTGTTCCGAATACAATCCATAAAGGACAACAACAGTTTTTTGAGTGTCAACTAAGTGATTTAGATTCAAATACGGTTTATTTATACCGACCTTGTTTTGTAATGGGAACAGATACTGTTTATGGCGATGAGAACATCATTAGTCTGAACCAGGAATTGGACATTGTCATACTTGGAGCAGAAGAAGTGTCCGACAGTGCTGTTCTTGTAAAAGCAATAGTTAATTCCTATAAGAAAAGTGTATACGATATTAAATTCATGTATGGTATAGGCGGAGAATTCACTGATTCAATTTATTCAAATCCCAGTTATGTAAGTTATAATTCAACAGCAGTTCAGGCTACAATTAACGGATTAATACCAAATTCAGAATATACATTTAAGCTTTCAGCAATCTATAACTCAAACAGAATTTATTCCGACACTACTTCATTCTTCCTCTCTGGTACTACCGGTATTATGAGGCAAAATAGGCTATCCGATGTAAATATATATCCAAATCCAACGGAGCAGTTTGTGACTATAAAATGCAGTAATCCAGTTTCATATATTGAACTCAGAAACCTTCAGGGAATTGTACTCATAAAAAGTGACAATTTAGAATTGGATATGTCTGAATTTCCTTCTGGAGTATATATTGTTAAAGTTTTTTTTAATAAAGAATTTGTTACTCGAAAGATTATAAAAAAATAACGCAGGCTAATAAAAGCTATATGTAATGCGGGGTTCAGTGGGTAATTCAACCGCAGTTCTTCGTAGCTGGCAACGCCAATTCGTCTTTGACGATTTGGCTATAAAAACAAAAATATGAATAAACGAATTGGCTCTGTGGTAGCTTGACAGTGAAGCGTTTCAAAGTCCCGCACTCCACATCGCCAAACCGTTGCCTTGCGGGGTTCATGTGGTGCGTTACAGCCCAATGCTAATCAATGAAAAAACTATAAATTAATAACACCTAAAATGATGAGAAGAATAACTTTAATTACCCTGTTTGCAATCGTATGCCTCCTGTTTACGCAACCAATTCGTGCAGCGGTTAAACTTCCTGCCATCGTATCGTCAAACATGGTTTTGCAACGCAATACCACGATTGTTTTATGGGGTTGGGCTGATGCCCGGGAGAAGATAACGATTAGTACTTCGTGGCTGCAAGAGCCGCTGAAACTACAAGCTGATCAGGATGGAAATTGGCGTGTTGAGCTAAAAACAACCAACAGTAAAGAAGCTCAAACCATTAAAATAGCAAGCAAAGCATCGGATATTACATTGGATAATGTTTTGTTCGGCGAAGTGTGGCTTTGTTCTGGTCAATCGAATATGCAACAACCGTTGAAGGGCTATGACGGGCAACCTACTTTTGGCGGGAATGTGGCTGCGGCAAAATCCAATAATCCCAATTTGCGTCTTTTTACGGTGGATCGTGTGGGTTCAAAGACACCATTGGACGATGTTGAAAAATACACGGCGTGGCAGCAGGCCTCTCCTGATCATGTGTCTGACTTTAGTGCAGTTGCTTATTTCTTTGGTCAGCAATTGCAAGAGATTTTGGATGTTCCGGTGGGGATGATCCATACGTCCTGGGGTGGAAGTTCTGTTCAGGCCTGGATAAGCAAGGAAGTAATGGGCAATTATCAGGAAGTTAACCTGGATGATGTGGATATTAAAAAAGGAACGAATCATATTCCTACGGCGTTGTATAATGCGATGATCAGTCCCCTGATTCCATATCGCATTAAGGGTGCTTTGTGGTACCAGGGTGAATCAAACCGGAATGAGCCGGATGTTTACAAACAACTGTTCCCTGCCATGGTTAAAGACTGGCGCAGCCGCTGGGAAATTGGCGATTTCCCGTTTTATTACGTACAAATAGCCCCTTACCTGTATGGGAACAATGATGTTTTTCAAGAAGTGGCAAATTCTGCCTTTATTCGCGAATGTCAGTTGCAGTGTTTGGATTTAATTCCTAATTCAGGAATTGCCATTACCATGGATATTGGCGATGACGACTGCATTCATCCTCCGAAAAAGAAAGAAGTTGCAGACCGCTTGTTGTTTAATGCACTGAATCAAACTTACGGATACAAAACGATTGACGGTGCGTCACCAATTTTTGAATCGCAAGAGGTAAAAGACCATGGAATTGTTTTAACGTTTAAGAACGCCGAGAATGGTTTGTTTGCCTATGAAGAGCTGGAAGGATTTGAGATTGCAGGAGAAGATAAAGTGTTTTACCCGGCGAATGCTGAAATTGTGAATCGTAAGGAGATATTTGTGAAAAGTGATTGGGTACCACATCCTGTGGCAGTGAGATATGCCTGGAGCAACTGGGTTGTTGGAACCCTTTTTGACACGAACCTACTCCCTGCGTCATCGTTTAGAACAGACCAATGGGATGATGCGACACAAGTTAAAATCAAGATCGATTAGATATCACTTGGTTGCAGGTGCGAACAACGAGGGGATGAATAATGTCATTTATAAAAACTGTTTCATAGATAGATAAATGCGATGAATGGCAAAATTAGATATGAATTTTCAACCAAAATGTGGAGGCATTCTTCATCTGGGGGCTGGTATTTTGCGTCGTTGCCCAAAAACATATCGAAAGAAATAAGAGAAAATCTTAAATGGCAGGAAGAAGGTTGGGGAAGGATGAAAACTGTGGCTAAAATTAGACAGTTTGAGTGGGAAACTGCAATTTGGTTCGACACAAAATTTGATACTTACCTGCTTCCGGTTAAAGCTGAAGCCAGAAAGAAAGCCAATATAGAAATCAATAAAGACATTGAAGTTGAAATTTGGATCTGAAACAATAAGACAAAACGCCACCATTTTTTAGCCGGGTGCTGGTACCGGAGTTTAAACCAGGCAAACGTACTGCACAGGTTGTGGAACTGTCATGATCAGCGTTTGGGCTGTGTTCTATAAGGGGTCGGAACCAATTTTCCGGCTTATTCTTTCTCCGCTAGATGGGCATAACTGGTTAAAAACCTTTAGCTTTGTATAGCAAGGACCGAATGAGGACAGACTGTCGACCCTGGTTTCAGACTGATTGAGGGGAGGTCCTCCCATCAGCTTGCCCGATTCAATGTTAGACTTAAACTAAAACAGTATGGATACACTTTCAACGATTATTAACTGGTTTGGAATCGTTTACGTAGGAATTCCATTGTTGTCGTTTCTAATATTCATGTTCTATTTTTTGTTTGGAGGAAAGATTACAAAAGAAGTACTTGATAAAATAATCGAATTCAGTAAATGGTATATTGTTTCGGTTGCCATTGTCTTTGCTGCCAAGATTATTGAATCGAGCTTTACAGAGCGAGAAACCGGAATAAAAGAAATGCAGGTGTATGACAAATATGTAGAAACGATACTTGAAGCGGATAACATTGAAGCAAGATGGAAGTTGGCAGAATATTTCTCGACGGTTACACCGACAGAACGCCTCAGAGAAAGATGGGTCGCTTATAAGGATATTATTGAAGCAGACTACACGAAATTCAAGGAGCTGGAATTAAAGGAAATGGAGTTGTTAAGCAAGGACTCACTGACCTTAAATCAGAAAAATACTTTAAGTTCGCTGCAAATGGAGAAGGCCAAGTACGAAAGAAAATTAGTGAGTAAAAGTGCCGGAAACTGGATTATCGTGTTCACGGGCGATTCCAATTTGGACGGATCGAAATATGAATTGAATAAATTGATTCGAGCGGGCATTGAAGGCGCAAAAATCTATTTCAGGGATAACAGTTATCGGGTGATCTCTAAAACATTCTCCAGTAAGCAAGATGCGGCTGACTACCTGCAAAGTCACAAGCAGAAAGTCAGAAGTGATGCCTATATCGTCGACAAGAATACTTGGTGTCCGAATGAAACATTTAATGGTGAATACTATGAATGTGAATAGGTTTTTTGCTTGTTCATCACGTGTTTATGCAGGCAAAGCACTGCCTGAATAGTCAAGTTTTGCACCGGAGGTAAATGCCCTGTAAAAATGAAAATGAGTTTTTGAGCGAAGCTGCACAAACAATTGGATCATAAAAGTGTATAGTTTAGGTAGTAGGGCGTTCAACAGACAATCCCTTCGCCGTCCTTCATTGCAACCTGATCAGTTCGTCGTTGAAACTGGTTTAAATAAAGAAGCTATGAAAAAAGCTCCACTCATTTTAGCTCATCGGGGACTCGTGACTGAATACCAGGAAAATACTTTGGCAGCTGTTCAGTGCGCACTCGACAACCAATATTGTCAGGGCGCTGAATTTGATGTCTTTTTAACCAAGGACAATCAGGTGGTATTGTTTCACGATGAAAACATGAAAAGACTCACGGGTATCGACCGCAGCATCTACGAAATGACCTGGAATGACCTGAAGACGATTGAGATATTACCGGAGATAGAAGTGGATGGCGGCTTGCGGAAATATACTGGTCCGGCTAGGATCCCGCTACTGGAAGAGGTTCTGGAAACAATCAAGGGAGAAAATTTCTTTGTGGATATTGAACTGAAAGCGTACGCCCCAAGTTGGGCTAAACGGAAAATAGGCCGGGAAGTGGCCCGAATCGTTAAACAGATGGAAATGCTTGAGCAGGTCGTCTGTACCTCATTCAATTTCTTCATGCTCTATGACCTGGAGAAAATGTACCGATCCATCTCTTCAGGCTTTGCGTATGACGATGACATGCCAATTCCCTCGAAAATCATTAATTGGCTGATGGAAGCGAATCTGGTGGGTAGCGTGATCCATTCCAATGCGGCATGCTCAGAGTACACCTTGGTGGATAAAGATACAGTTGAGAAGTTTCATAAACGGAATATGAAAGTTGGATGCTTCACTTTGTATCCGCTGATGCCGGGCGAAATGCCAGAAGAGAAAAAGGTGTTTTACAGCAAGGAGGTCAAGCGGCTTGCCGAATTGGGGGTGGATTGGATTGAGACGGATCAGCCCGAATTGGTATGGGCCGATTTACACGCTTGAAGAAACACTTTTAAATAACCACCAAGGTCGCCATCCCGGCGGGCGGACGATTTTTTCGACATTTGACGCCTGACCTTTTTGAGTGTTGCCTCGTTCTGCAATATTTGTTTCTCTTCAGAGCCACAGGAAACAATTTTGATCGCTGATTTAAGCTGTTGATGGGACACGTTATTTATTCGTAAAACTTTTCGTGCGAAACTTTTTTATATAGGTACAGGAATAAAATTAATGGCTTACTTCGGGAATATAATGCCCGGAATCAGGTTGAATGACAGAAAACCAGCCAGATGATGACTTTATCAACTATGGAATACCCGTTTATACAACATATCAGTCAGTTGCTTCAAGCCGATTTGCCCGGCGAAAAGGCCCATCGAAAAATGCTTCCGCCAGGCCGAAAGTTGTCGGTAGGTTTCGACGAGATGCCTGAAGTGAAATACAGCAGTGTGTTGCTGTTGCTGTTTCCGCATGAGGGACGAGTTTTTACTTGTCTGACGCGGCGCAATCCGAATATGAAGAACCATCCGGGGCAAATCAGTTTTCCGGGCGGAAGAATTGAGGAAGGTGAAAGCCCGGAGCTTACGGCTATGCGTGAAGCCCAGGAAGAAGTAGGCATTTCGCCGCTCGATGTGCGTTTGCTGGGCATGTTGTCGCAGTTATTTATTCCGGTCAGTGGTTACACGATTTTTCCTTACGTGGGGTGGGTCGACTACAAACCCAACTTTGTGTTAAACCAGGACGAAGCGGAAAAGCTGATTCTGCTTCCTGTGCAAGATTTTCTGAAGGAAGAAAGGATTGCCCATACCGAAATGGATACCATCAGGGGGCGCATGACTGTGCCTTATTATCCGTATGAAGGCGAGATTATTTGGGGAGCCACCGCCATGATCTTAGCCGAGTTTTTTGAAGTGCTGCGAGAGGGAAGCCTTACTCTTCAATAATGTTTGTGTAGTCGCGGTAAGTTTCCAATACACGGTCCACGTAGTTGTAGGGTTCCTCACCCCGACAATAGCCCCATCGAACCACCGGATCTTTGTAGTATTTTGAGGCCGATTTATTCAGCAGGAAATAATCCACGTTGTCATCCCAAATTTCCGGGTTTTTGTCATATTTCTCAGCCAATCGTTGTGCGTCTTTCACATGCCCCAGCCCCACATTGTAGGCGGCCAGCACAAACTTCACCCGCTCGGTAGAATCCGGTACATCTGGTTCCAGGTTTTTGTTGAGCCAATTTAGCAGGCGTGTGCCCACCCGCAGATTATCCTCCG
>ENA-ORCT01000307-ORCT01000307.1-marine-metagenome-genome-assembly--contig:-NODE-307-length-25002-cov-3.200000_pt1 | contig 25002 bp, 26 predicted proteins | sample MGYA00248632_ERZ508511 | MGnify/ENA primary metagenome ERZ508511 (study PRJEB26182, sample SAMN06268839) | marine metagenome | isolation source: Tt an P1-techrep anaerobic enrichment on pine from sediment...
TGGAGTTCAGACGTGTGCTCTTCCGATCTGAAACCGTGATGGCTGTCATCAGCAGAACTGCCGTGGCCGGGAAAGTGCTTCAGGCAGGTTGCTATGCCGTAGTTGCGATGGGCTGCCACTACTTGAGCTGCATGGGCGGTTACGCTCTCCGGATGGTCGGAAAAGGACCGGTCAAGGGCTCCGATGACCGGATTGGCCGGATTGCGATTGAGGTCGACCACCGGGCTGAAATTGAAATTGATGCCATAACGTTGCAGGGTTTGAGCGATTTCTGTGGAGCGCTGGCGGGTGAGAGCAGGGTCGTTTCGGCGACCGAGTTCCGCGAAGCTGGTTGTTGGCGGGAATCCGTCCCGTTGTTTGAGACGGCACACCGCTCCTCCCTCCTGGTCAACGGCAATGAGCAGCGGTGTGGGACTGGCCGCCTGCAGCGAGCGAGTCAGGGCCCGCAATTGCTGTGGAGAGACGATGTTGCCTGATGCCGCAGGGATGGCAGGTGACCGGCTGCGCAGCATCACCCCGCCTAGATGGTGCGTCTGGATATCCCTTTGCAATGGGTGGGAGAGGGGTAGTTCCGTGCCATCGAAACACACCAGCAGCATCTGGCCGATTCGGGCTTGAAGCGGCAGTTTTGGTGAGGGGGGAACCGGTTTAGAACGGTGCCAGCTGAGGACAAGCAAGGCCGCCAGCAAGCCGATCATAAACAACCTCTGCCATCTTGTTTTCACAAAGTCAATCACGGGTATGGGATCAGTTGAGATAAAAAAAGCCCGGCGGTTTACCGCCGGGCTTTTTGTTTGAGTGATGTCGGGTGTGCCGATTTACAGCTTGACGACGTTGGATGCCTGGGGGCCTTTTTGCCCTTCGGTCACGTCAAAAGAGACGCGGTCTCCTTCGGCAAGGGACTTGAAGCCATCGCCCTGGATAGCGGAAAAGTGAACAAAAACATCCGGACCGTTGTCCTGCTCGATGAAACCGAAACCTTTTGCGTCGTTAAACCATTTGACTGTACCTTCTGCCATTTTCTTCTCCATGTTCCCCTGTGGGGTGTTGTTGTCGTGCAAATCGAGGCCCCTGGCTGAAAGACACTCAGCCGGGTTGGGTCTGTGTGCTTTGTTCCTGATTGACGCTGTGTCAATATGCCGGGCTGCAAAAATCCGCACAACCTTTTACAGTGTTATTGGAACCTAACATGGGAACGTTTTTAAAAACAAGTCTTTTTGTTGCAATAATGACACAAGTAGAGGTTTTTTATGAAATTGAGGAACTAACGGCCTCACCTGGTTATGGCTCCTGGCCTTGGGAGCGACACCTGGCTACTGCCAGCCAGCCGGGTATCGGCTTGCGCCTGGTGGTAACGAATATCGATTTGGCGACTGGTTGGGTATTCATTTTGTAAAGGGGGGAGCTGGCAGGTGGAGAGCTGACTTGACACTGCAGGAAGAATGCTGCTAGGGTTGTGACCTTAAACCGTGTATTTCTGGAAAAACGACTATCGTAAAGCCCCGAAATAACTTCGGGGCTTTTTTAATTTAAACCTGAATCCGTGAGGTGGGGGCGGATGAATAGTGCAGCTGCTTATCCTGGATAAGGTCAATGGCTTGCGTTATTTGCCGTTCTAATCTTACGAATTCAGGTCAAAGAAAAGGAACATATGAATTTTCAAACCTTCGATTTTCATCCTCAGGTAATGAGCGGCATCAAAGCCGCCGGGTATCTTTCAGCAACCCCCATTCAGGAGCAGGCCATACCGTCGGTTCTGGAGGGGCGGGATGTGATGGGGCTGGCACAGACCGGCACCGGCAAGACCGCCGCTTTTGCACTGCCGATTCTGCAGCGCCTGCTTAACGGTCGCAAAGGCCGGGTACGCGCCCTGATCGTTGCCCCGACCCGCGAACTGGCTGAACAGATTCACGAAGCCTTTGTCGGCCTCGGTAAAGATACCGGGCTGCGCAGTGTAACCATTTACGGCGGGGTCAGTATCAACCCGCAGATTTCCAAGCTGAAGCAGGGTGCCGAGATTGTGGTGGCCTGTCCCGGTCGGCTTCTCGACCATATCGGTCAGGGCACCATTGATCTTTCCCAGTTAGAAGCGCTGGTGCTCGATGAAGCGGATCAGATGTTCGACATGGGATTTTTTCCAGACATCCGGCGTATTCTGAAGCATCTGCCGCGCCAACGTCAGACCTTGCTCTTTTCCGCCACCATGCCTAAAGAGATTCGCCATCTGGCCCATGAGGTGCTCAGCGATGCGGTGACCGTCCAGGTGAGCAACACCGCTCCTGCTGAGACGGTCAGTCATGCACTCTATCCGGTGTCTCAGCATCTCAAAACGGCTCTGCTGCGCGAATTGCTGCAGCGTACCGATACCGAATCAGTGCTGATTTTCACTCGTACCAAACATCGCGCCAAACGCTTGGGCCAGCAGTTGAACAAGTCCGGATATCGAGCCACCTCGCTGCAGGGCAATTTGTCACAGAATCAACGACAGAAGGCACTCGACGGATTTCGTTCCGGGACCTTCCAGATTTTGGTCGCGACCGATATCGCTGCACGGGGCATTGATGTGAGCCAGGTGTCCCATGTCATCAACTACGATATCCCGGCGACGGCAGAAGCCTATGTGCATCGTATCGGGCGAACCGGCCGCGCCGCTCGCAAGGGGGACGCCTTTACCCTGGTGACGGACGATGATCGCAGCATGGTCAAGGCGATAGAAAAAATTCTGGGCAGCAGCATTCAGCGCCATACCCTGGAGGGATTCGACTACAAGGTGTCGGCACCACTCAAGAAACAGACCGGAAGAGGTGACCGTCGGTCCCAGACTCCCGGACGCCAAAGTAGGGTTCCTCGATCGGCAAGCGGTGAGAGCAGAAAAGATAACCGTTCCGGAAGGACCACGCAGGGGGCGGGATCGTCAAGAAAAAGGACTAGCCGGGTGACCGGGTAAGTTTTCTTGGCCATCACCCATTACTGGTGATAACGGCCCGGCTGGTTCCGAGTACGTTCAGCGTATCTCGAACCGGCCGGGCCGTTTTTTTGTTAAAGCAGGGTCGGCTGACAAATCCAGCTGTTGTCTGGTGCCTTGAACGTTGCAGATCTTGCTGTTTCTTGGCGGGACGGAACTGGTTCTTGACAGTTTTAGACCCCGCTCCTACAGTGGTCAGGAATTTTCTGGTCCAATTTTCTATGCCTGTAAAGTGGAGGGGCGGCCATGCTTGATGCAGAATTGCAGGAAACGCTGGTTACTTTTCAGCGTAACGAAATCACGGAATACCACATCTATCGCAAATTGGCCCGGGACACGCGGGACCCCGCTAATAGCAAGGTGCTGACTGATATTGCTGACGACGAGTTGCGCCACTATCGTGACTGGAAGAAATATACCGGTCGCGAGGTGGCACCGAGTCGTTTCAGGATCTGGCTGCATTACCTGATCTGCCGCATTTTTGGTTTGACCTTCGGCGTCAAGCTTATGGAACGGGGTGAGGAGGGGGCTCAGGCCAGTTACGAGAGCTTGCGGGATACCATCCCCGAGGTGGACGGCATCATCAGGGATGAGAACGAGCACGAAAATGCCCTTATCGATCTGCTGGATGAAGAGCGTTTGCGCTATATCGGCTCTGTCGTGCTCGGCCTCAACGATGCCCTGGTGGAACTCACTGGTGCCCTGGCGGGTCTGACCTTCGCCTTGCAGAATACCCGCCTCGTGGCTTTGACCGGTCTTATCACCGGCATTGCTGCTGCTCTCTCTATGGGCGCCTCGGAATATCTTTCCACCAAGACCGAGGGGCAGGAGAAATGTCCGGTCAAGGCGTCGGTGTATACCGGTCTGACTTATGTGATGACCGTGGCACTGCTGATCATGCCTTATCTGCTGTTGGACGATCTGATACTTTGCCTGACCTGTACGCTGGGAATGGCAGTTATCATTATCGCCGCCTTCAACTATTATGTGGCGGTGGCCAAGGATTTGTCCTTCAAAGGACGTTTTCTGGAGATGACCGGCCTCAGTTTCGCGGTGGCAGCGGTCAGTTTTTTGATCGGCCTCGGCCTGCGCGCCTTTCTCGATGTGGATCTGTGAGCCATACTTTACCGACAGATTACAGGGCCCGGCTGCTGAAAGCGGCCGGGCTTTTTATATTCAATTATTTTGAAACCCTCTCCCCTCAATGGTCCGAGCTGTTCACCCGGATCATCCCCGGTTGGCCCGACACTCCCTCGATGACGATCGTTACCGGTAGAAAAAGGCCAATCAGCCAGGCGTTGGTCAGCAGATGACGGCTGACGGCGGCGGTGCGCAGAGACGAGGAGGCTGGGGTGAGTGCCAGGGGCAGCAGCAGTTGATCGGCCAGATAGGGGTCGACTGCGCCGTCGGTGGCCAGTAGAGCTAGCAACTCGTCTGCGGCCTCGTCGGCGACTCGTTCCGCCGGTTTGCCGGGAGCCCCAAGAGCGCTGCAGCACAAGGAAGACTGTTCACATTCGGCCAGTACCGTTACAGCGGTGCCTCGACCGCGGCCCGGCTGCTGAAGGATTTCGCAGTCCGGTTCGATGCCGCAGGGGCGCAGGCGCCGGACCAGCTGTTCGGCCTGGCGGCGGGCGATCGATTCAGACAGGTTGCTGACCAGGGAAACAATTCTCAGTTTTCGAAGCGGGCCCCGTTGCAACAGGTTAAGGTGGCGTAGACTGGCACTGCCGCCGGTAGCGGCTTCAATAATACCGCCGCCTTGCGGATAGTATCCGGCCTGGCGCAGGTTCAGTTGCAAGTGGCAGCCGATACGTTTCATGAAAGGGACCCATTGCCAGGCGAGATAGTGGAAACTGGGGCTCCAGGGGACATGGGTGCCGCCGCTGACGATGACCGATGAAGGTCCTTTTGTGAGGCATAAGGGAAGCAGCAGGGTCTGCAGCACCAGCGGGGCCGAGCCGGCGGTACCGACCGCAAATCGGTAATTTCCGGATACAATCGATCCCGGTACAAAAGTCAATTCCGTTGAATTTTCCCTGTTGCCTTTGCATTGCGCACCGCAGATGTCGGCAGCACCTGTTATCGCTGCCAGATGCTGGGGGCGCAGACCGGGCCGTTTGCGGCCGGCCCGGATATTTACCAGACGAAAAGGTCGACCGGTTACCAGCGCCAGGGTCAAGGAGCTGCGCAGGATCTGTCCGCCCCCTTCGCCATAGGATCCGTCAATAGTGAGCATGGGTTGTGCCATAGCGGCTTTTCCCTCTCCCGGTTAGAGGCAGAACAGGCTCCCTTGACCGAACTCTTCCCCTTCACAGTGAGATACCCCTCATTTCAATTGTGCCAGACTCTGTGTGGTTCGGCAGGGGTGTTCTGTATTTTGCTCGCTTTACCTCTTTTGTCCCGGATCTGTGACGGTATACTGGAAAAAACGGATATCTCTACCGATAATCAGGGTAGCAGGCTGTTGAAAAATAGCCTGCCGAGCCCAGGATGGGCGACCAAAATCATGGACAGCCTTGTCTGTCCTTGATTTTGTGAGCAAGACGGAAACTTGTTTTCGGCTTGCGTCGGTGCAAAAGGCCATGGATGGTCTTTTGCAACATCCTGCTAGGGGAGGATGCATGCAACAGCAGAGGTTGCTGGCAGTAGCTCGCGGCGACCAGCCGGCTGACCTGGTGCTGCGCAATCTGCGGCTGGTCGATATTCTCAATAACGAAATCTATCCCAGCGCAATCGCCGTTTGTGACGGGCGCATTGCCGCTATTGGTGAGGATTGCTGCGGAGTTGAAGAACACGACCTACAGGGCGGCTTCGTCTGTCCTGGACTGATCGATGCCCATGTTCATATCGAAAGCAGTATGTTGCACCCCGCCGAATTTGCCCGGGTGGCGGCAGCCCACGGTGTGACCACGGTCATCGCCAATCCCCACGAAATTGCCAATGTGCTTGGGGTGGAGGGAATCCGCTACATGCTAAGGGCCGGGGAGGGAGGCCCCGTTGATATTTTGCTGACCGTTCCCTCTTCGGTACCTGCCACCGACCTGGCAACAACAGGCGCGGCATTGCAGGCCAGGGAGCTGCTGCAACTGCGAAATCACCCGCAAGTGGTGGGATTGGGAGAAGTCATGGACTTTCCCGGTGTGGTGTCCGCCAAGGAGAGGTTGTTGGATGAAATCTCGCTTTTTGGCGCTAAGGTGGTAGACGGTCATTGTCCCGGCCTGATGGGACGAAACCTGCAGGCTTACGCGGCGGCTGGAATATCCTCTGATCATGAATGTTGCAGCGTGGCCGAGGCGCAAGCACGGTTGCGCAGCGGCATGAAAATATTCTTGCGGGAAGGAAGCGCGGCGCACAATCTGCGGGATCTGCTGCCGGTCCTGAACCAGTATAATGAGCGTTGGCTTTCGCTCTGTACTGACGATAAGAATCCGGCCGACCTGCTCGAAAAAGGGTCCATAGACCATTTGCTGCGCCTGGCCCTTGAAGCCGGCGTGCCGCCTGTTATGGCTTTGCGCATGGCGACTCTCAACCCTGCCGAGCATTACCGCTTGTGGGACCGTGGTTTGCTGGTACCGGGACGCCGTGCTGATTTGCTCGTGGTGGACAATCTTTCGTCCTTTCAGCCACAACTGGTGTACCAGGCCGGACGGATTGTGGCTCGGCAGGGCCAGTCGGCTACCACGGCTGAAAATCGACGCTCGCTGGCAGCAACCTTCGACGATACGGTTCGAATCGACTGGTCGCAGGTCGATTTCAGGATTCCTGCAAGAGGGAGCCGCATAAGAGCGATCGGCGTGACGCCCGACCAGTTGATCACCGCTTGCCGGATCATGCCGGCCCCTATCGATAAAGGAGAGGCTCTGGCCGACCCCGGCCACGATTTGCTGAAAATGGCAGTCATTGAGCGCCATCACGCCAGCGGCCGAGTCGGTCTGGGGTTCGTTGTCGGCCTGGGGCTACAGCAAGGAGCCATGGCCAGCACCGTGGCCCACGACCACCACAACCTGCTTGTTGTCGGCGCCGACGACGATTCCATGATGACCGCTGCCCGGGCGGTTGCCGAGGCCGGCGGTGGCCAGGCGGTGGCCCTCGCTGGCGAGGTGTTGGCACTATTACCGTTGCCAATCGCCGGCCTGATGTCGACAGGCTCTGTCGAACAGGTCGCTTCAGCTCATCTGGAACTTGCGACAGCTGCCCGACGGCTCGGTTGCTCTCTTCAGGACCCTTTTATGGCCGTGAGTTTTCTCGGTCTGGAAGTGATCCCGGAGCTCAAACTTACCGACCGAGGTTTGGTGAACGTAAACTCTATGGAATTTGTCCCCTTGTTCGTGGAGGAATGACATGGTTCGGGACGCAGCCACTCCGACAGTAATGTTTACGGCCGAACGGATTGCCAGCCGGGTACGGGAGCTGGCCCGGCAGATCAGTAGGGATTACGCCGGAGTGGATGAGCTGGTCATGGTCGGTGTGTTGCGCGGCTGCTATATATTTCTTGCTGATCTGTCGAGGGACCTGACCGTGCCGCGGCGGATCGATTTCATTGCTGTCTCCGCCTATGGCATTCAGACCCAACCCAGCGATTCGCTGCGACTGATCATGGATGTCAGGTCTGACCTCGCCGGCCGGCATGTTCTCATCGTTGACGATATCCTTGACAGCGGTCTGACTCTAAACTATCTGGTGCAGCTGTTCCGTGCCCGTCATCCTGCCAGCCTCAAGACCTGCGTCTTTTTGCGCAAACCCGGCCGGTTGCAGGTCGACATCTCTCCCGATTATCTGGGCTTCGACATTCCCGATGTCTGGGTGGTGGGTTACGGTCTCGATTGTGCCGACCGCTATCGTGCTCTGCCATATATCGGACAAGTCGACCCTCGCCTGATTTGACTCAATTTCGTCCATTCTGTACTTTTTTGTTGTTTTGGGGTAAAAACTCCTTTTTTCTTGTATTAAAAACTGGCGACATGGTATTGATTAATATTAATCATTGGGAGGGGCAATGACCATGGGGCCCTACGCAGATAATGTGCCCGCAAGGTTTTCGGAGAGCCAATCGATGACCGACCAGCAAATCCTGGCGGAGCTGAAAGAGCGCGTTCTTTGCCTGGAAGAGGAGCGGAGACAGCTCCTTGAGTCTTGCAACGAACTGCAGGCCAATCACGATATTTTGCTGGAAAGAATCGGCACCGCCAACCAGAAGCAGGTCCAGGCGGAAATGCTCAGTATGGAGTTGGAGCAGGTCTTTTATTCCTGCGCCGATGCCATGTGGGTGGTGCGCAACGACAAGACGGTTGTTCGGGCCAATACCGCTATGCTGGCCTTGTTGGGCAAGTCTGCCGAGGAAGTTGTAGGGCGCACTTGCCAGGATTTACTTGATGCATCTCTTTGCGGCAAAAAAAATTGCGCTTTGCATCGTTCTGATGTGAACACCCCTGTTAAAGAATACGATGTTGGCCGAAATGGGCTGGATGGCGAACAGGAACATTTCATCGTTACGGCAGCCCCCCTGGTGACCTTGGACGGTACGCCGGGCATCGTGGCCCAGTTCAAGGACATCACCGACCGCAAGAAAGCCGAGGCTGCATTGGCCAAGGCCAATGTCACCCTGGCGAGGATGGCGCGACTGGATAGCCTGACCCAATTGCCCAATCGTCGCTCTTTCGACGAAACCCTCGAGCAGGAATGGCAACGGTTGGCTCGGGAAGAAAAAGACCTATCCCTGATCCTGTGCGATATCGATTGCTTCAAGCAGTACAATGATACCTATGGGCACCAGGCCGGCGACGACTGTCTGCAAAAAGTCGCCAAGGCCCTTCAGGATTGCGCTCGTCGGGCAGGGGATATGGCTTGTCGTTACGGCGGGGAAGAATTCATTTTTTTGCTGCCGAACACCCATCTCGATGGTGCCACTCGGTTTGCCGACCGGGTTCGCCAGACCGTCGAGTCTCTGGCTCTCCCTCACACCACTTCCCAGGCCGCACCGGTGGTCACTCTCAGCTTGGGAGTCGCCGCCCGGATCCCCTCTGTTGATACTGATCCCGAGGCACTGATCAAAGCGGCGGATGACGCCCTTTATCAGGCCAAGGAAGCCGGCCGCAATCGCGTCGTTGCCGCCTGATTCCATATCCCCCGTTTCAATTCCTCTCGGAATACCTCTTTTCATTTCTGCCCTGATGCCTGTGTGCGCCAGGCCATCCGGTGATCTTCCATGTGTCGGTTCGTTTCGGTTGGCCAGGTCGATGCTAGCCAATCTATCTGTGCCCAGTCGGCCGGAAAAAGACCGCTGGGTTCTTTTGCTCTAGCTGGCACAGCCGGTTCCGGCATGTTATCGTATCCTAAGGTTTTTGCAGGTCAGAGAATTTTTGCTTAGCCCACATTATTCCGGGCTAGAAAAGGAAACGATATGGCAGGGGATGAGGTCAGGTGCGGTCGCTACCGCCATTACAAGGGACGGGAGTATCAGGTTCTGGGAGTAGCGCGGCATTCTGAAACAGAGGAAGAGATGGTGGTTTACCGCCCTCTTTACGGCAAAGGGGGATTATGGGTCAGGCCGTTAGTGATGTTTGTAGAAACGGTCGAGAGCACCAACGGCATTGTCGCCCGTTTTGAATATGTCGGGCCGATGGAAGAGGATTTTTCATCATCTTGTCGGTGAGATCCTGTGGGAGGGAAATGATGAAAATTGTAGTGTTGGATGGTTATGCTCTTAACCCCGGAGACCTTGACTGGTCAAAGCTTGCCTCCCTGGGGAATTTGCAGGTTTATGACCGTACCGACCCCGAGGATGTGCTGGAACGTGCCGCCGGAGCGCAGATCGTTTTGACCAACAAAGTGGTTCTTGATGGGGAGCTTATTCGTGCGCTGCCGGAATTGCGCTATATCGGGGTTCTGGCTACCGGATACGATGTGGTCGATATTGCCGCTGCGCGGGAGAACAATATTCCGGTAACCAATGTGCCTGGTTACAGTACCGCTTCGGTCGTGCAGATGGCGTTTGCCCTGCTGTTGGAAATGACCCAGCAGGTCGGTCATTACAGCCGTTTGGTGCGGGAAGAGGGGCGCTGGGTTAGCAGCCCCGACTTCTGTTTCTGGGACCGGCCGTTACGCGAGTTGGCCGGACTTCGCTTGGGCCTGGTCGGTTTTGGACAGATCGGGCGGCGGGTGGCCCGGGTGGCCTCAGCATTTGACATGCAGGTCCAGGTACATACCGCTCACCCGGAAAAGTATCGGCACTGGCAGGAAAGCGACGGCATTGCTTTTATTGAACTTGAACAGCTGTTTTCCGAAAGCGATGTTGTGAGTCTGCATTGTCCGTTAACGGCCCAGACTCGCGGCCTGGTCGATGAGCGGTTTCTTCGTATGATGAAACCGCAGGCCTTGTTGATCAACACTGCCCGTGGTCCTCTGCTCGATGAACAGGCTGTGGCAAAGGCCCTCAACCGCGGGCAGTTGGCAGGGCTAGGCGTCGATGTGCTGTCCTGCGAACCGCCTTCAGCGGATAATCCGCTGCTCTCGGCAGCCAACGTTTTTATTACACCGCATGTTGCCTGGGCCACTCAAGAGGCTCGCAGCCGTCTGCTGCAAATCGCCGTGGATAATATCAGGGGTTTTCTGGCTGGCCACGGGGGCAATGTGGTTAACTGACCTATAACGCTGGAGGCAGGGGAATTTATCTCCATTTGTAAGCAGCGCATGGGCTGGTGGTAAGTTGGTACTTCCTCCATTCTGGGGCGGTTTGAAAATGTTTGCGTTCTTTAAGCCTTGTGTTTGGACAACCTGGGGTTCATTCAGCCGTTTCCGAAAGTTCACGTATTTTCAGCTAGTTGTTAAGTTTGCTTCGTGTCGGTACGTTATGTATTTTGTTTTATGACTCATTGCTGGGCAGCAATTCATGTAACCTATTGTAATACAGAGCTAAACCATATTTGCCTAAAAAATAGGCAGGTTGTTGGGGGTGCCGATGGGGGCAGTGGTTAAAGGGTTGTATACAGCCTTATACACAGGTCCTCCACAGAATTTGTTGAAAAGTGAGCAAGGGGCCCGATTGAACAGGGTTTTTTTAGTTTTTGGTTAGGGCCTTGGCTTCTTGCCAGAGGTTTTCCATCTCCTCAAGGGATGCTTCCTGAAGGGAGCGGCCGCTTTTCTGCAGAGAGCTTTCGATATGGGTAAAACGAAAAATAAAGCGGCCGACGGTTTTGCGCAGTGCCTCTTCGGCATCGATATTTAGATGGCGGCCGAGATTGGCGGCAGCAAACAGCAGGTCGCCGAGTTCATTTTCCATGGCTTGCTGGTCGTCTTCCAGCAGGGCCTGCTCCAGTTCAGCCATCTCTTCCCGGAGTTTGGCCAGGGCGCCATCGAGCTCCGGCCAGTCAAAGCCGACCCGACTGGCCCGTTCTGTCAGTTTTCGCGCATGCATCAGGGCGGGCAGGGCCGGCGGGATGGAGCCGAGTGCCGTTTCGGTTTTTTGCTGTGAGTTTTTTTCCTGTTTCTTGATGGCTTCCCATTGTTCGGTTACGGCCTCGGGGGTTAGGCATTGGCTGTCACCGAAAACATGGGGATGGCGGCGTTCCAGTTTGTCGGCAATACCATCGATCACCTCGGTCATGGTAAAGTCTCCGCGCTCTTCGTAGATCCTGCTCTGGAAGACAATCTGCAGCAACAGGTCGCCAAGCTCTTCACAGACCTTATGCGGATGGCCGCTGTCGATGGCTTCCAGGGTTTCATAGCATTCTTCCAACAGATAGGGCTTGAGGGATTCCGGGGTTTGCCGGGCGTCCCATGGACAGCCGTCCGGTGCCCGGAGTCTGGCCATGATAGCCAACAATCTTTGCAGTGCCGCAGCAGCTTTGATGTGTTGCATCGTTATTCTCCAGTAGTTTGCTGGTTGACAATTCCTAAATAGCGGTGGAAGACTGGGAGCTGGGGACTCACATTCTCGCAAAAATTGGGCTTTAATGGTAGGTGTGGCGGGGCAGTTTTATTGTAGTCCTTGCAGGCTTTTGGCGGGGATGGTTTTTGCCTTGACAAAATAGGGGCAGGCTTTATACTACCCGCTTATTCAGCGGTGGCTGGGAGGTCGGACATGCTCATTTCTGTCGATGAAATACAAGAAGCGGGGCTAATCCTGGACCTTGAAGAGCCGCTGGCTACCTTTCCGGTGCTTGCAGAAGTCGCCGAAAGTGATTTTTGCCGGTTCGTCGGACCGGTGACGGTACAGGTCAGGGCTTTTCAGGCCCATGAAATGATCGAGGTTGAAGGGCAGGCGAGTGTTCAGGTTGTTCTAACCTGCAGCCGTTGTCTGAAAGATTTTGAATCCTCGCTTAGCGCCCAGTTTGCGCTGACCTATTGCCGCCAGTTGCCGGAAATCGAAGTCGAGGACGACGAGGAAGGGACGGAACTCAGTGCCGAAGATATGGGCCTGATTCTGTTTGACGGTCAGGAGATCGATCTTACCGAGGGGGTTCAGGAACAGCTGGTCATGGCTCTGCCTTTCAGGCCGGTTTGCGACGAGGGGTGCAAAGGCCTCTGCCCGCAGTGTGGGGCAGACCTTAACGTTGCGCCCTGCGACTGCCGCCCCCAGGATTTCAATCTCAAGATGGCGGCCCTTAAGGATTTCAAGGTTAAAAAGAAGTAGCGCGACCGTTGGTTGCTGCGGTCGAAGATCATAAGATTGATACCATCGATGGCAAAAGCTGTCGGTATATAAGGAGTGTTCAACATGGCTGTACCGAAGAAGAAAACTTCCAAATCCAAGCGTGACATGCGTCGGGCCCATGATGGTCTGACCGCCCCCGGCATCTCCGTTTGCCCGCAGTGCAAGGAGCCTAAGCAGCCGCATTGTGTATGCAAAAGCTGCGGCACCTACAAAGGCAAAGAAGTTACCGAGCTTGAAGCCTGATTAAGTGGTCTGCAGTTTGAAAGAACAGATTGTTGTTGCGGTTGACGCCATGGGCGGTGATAACGCCCCTTCGGTAGAAGTGAAGGGGGCGGTTGCTGCTGCCCGTCGTTGGGGCGTGTCCGTTGTTCTGGTCGGGGACCGGGCGCGGATAGAAGACTGTTTGGCCCAGGAGGCTGCTGGCGGGCTCGATATTCGTATTGAGCATGCCAGCGAAGTCGTCGGAATGCACGATTCAGCCTCCGACGCCGTTCGCAAAAAGAAAGATTCCTCGGTGCGGGTTGCTTTCGACCTGGTCCGGCGAGGCGAGGCCCATGCGGTGGTCAGCGCTGGCAATTCCGGTGCCACCATGGCGGTCGGGATGTTTCTGCTCAAGCGTATTCGTGGCATCGACCGGCCAGCCATAGCCACCATCATGCCGAATATGGTGGACCAGACGGTAGTGCTCGATGTCGGCGGTACTGTCGACTGCAAGCCGGCCCATCTGGCGCAGTTCGCTCTGATGGGGGAAATTTATGCCACCTCGGTGTTGGGCAAGTCCCGGCCCCGAGTCGGGATTCTTTCCAACGGTGAGGAAGAGAGCAAGGGCAACGATCTGACCCGCCAGGCTCACCAATTGCTCAAGGCCTCCGAACTCAACTACCTCGGGTTTGTCGAGGGGCGTGACCTTTTCAACGGTACGGTCGATGTGGTGGTCTGCGACGGCTTTGTCGGCAATATCGTGCTCAAGGTTTCGGAGGGATTGGCCGAAGCTATCGCCTCCATGCTGCGGCGGGAGATCGGCAGCCGTTTTCTGGCCAAAATCGGTTACCTGCTGGCCAAGCCGGCCTTTGCTGCCTTTAAGAAGCGGATCGACTACGCTGAATATGGCGGTGCGCCGCTGCTTGGCATTCGCGGAACCGGTATGATCTGTCATGGTGGCTCTGATTCCCGGGCAATTATGAATGCGATCGGTCTGGCCCGTGAGTCGGTGGCGCAACGTGTTAATGACCGGTTGATTGAGCAATTGCATCAAGATACAGATGATGCACTGATCTGGCGATAATGTCCAGACCGCTCGTTGAACCGGCGAACGCCTGACTTTTTTCGGCGAGGAAGTTCTTCATGTTTCGTAGCCGCATAGTCGGTACCGGGGCCTATCTGCCCGAGCGGGTTCTGTCCAACAAGGACCTGGAGCAGATGCTTGACACCAGTGACGAGTGGATCACTACTCGCACCGGAATTCGCGAGCGCCGTCTCGCCGGAGAAGATGAGTATACTTCCGATCTGGCCACCAAGGCGGCACGGCGGGCCCTCGAGATGGCCGGGCTGGAGGCCGACGATATCGACCTGATCCTGGTTGCCACGGTAACGGGTGATTTCAGTTGGCCGGCGACCGCCTGCCTGGTGCAGAGCCAGCTCGGCGCGAATAAGGCTTCCGCTTTCGACCTGTCGGCGGCCTGCAGTGGCTTTGTCTACGGGCTCGCTACTGCCGACAGCTATATCCGGTCCGGCAACGCCCGACGTGTACTGGTTATCGGTGCCGAAATATTCAGCCGCATCGTCGACTGGGAGGATCGCACCACGTGCATCCTGTTTGGAGATGGCGCGGGGGCGGTTGTGCTTGAAGGTTGCGAAGGGGAGCGCGGGCTCCTCTCCACCCATCTGCATACCGACGGATCCCAGTGGAGCCTGCTCTATCAGCTAGGTTTCGGTTCGCGTAATCCAGCATCTGGGCATGGCGGGAAAAGGCAACTGCCCTATATTCAGATGCAGGGCAACGAGGTTTTCAAGGTGGCGGTGCGGGCCATGTGCGATGCCGCCGAAGAGGCGCTCTCGGCCAATAATGTCACTGCCGACCAGCTTGCCTGGTTTGTTCCCCATCAGGCCAATCGCCGGATTCTGGAGGCCACTGCTAAGCGCCTTGGCCTGCCCGACGATAAACTGGTGATGAATCTCGACCGGGTCGGCAATACCTCCGGTGCCTCCATTCCCCTGGCTCTGGACGAGGTGAACCGGCGTGGCGACCTTAAGGAGGGCGACCTGGTTCTGCTGGACGCCTTCGGCGGTGGTTTTGCCTGGGGCTCGGTGCTGCTGCGCTGGTAGCAGAATAGGACCGAATCAAGTCAAGGAGACGTACATGTCGAAGGTTGCTTTTGTTTTTCCCGGCCAGGGTTCTCAACACCCCGGAATGGGTAAGGATCTCGCTGACAACTTTGCTGCGGCTCGTCAGGTCTTCGAAGAAGCCAGCGACAGCCTCGGCATCGATGTGGCCAAATTGTGTTTCGAGGGTCCGGAGGCGGACCTCAAGCTGACCGCCAATACTCAGCCTGCTATTCTGACTGTCAGCGTCGCTGCCCTGCGGGTAATTTCCGCTGAGATCGGCCTGGTTGCCGATTATGCCGCCGGCCACTCACTCGGTGAATATTCCGCCCTGGTCTCTGCCGGAGCTTTGTCTTTTGCCGACGCGGTGGCTACGGTCCGTCAGCGCGGCCTGTTTATGCAGGAGGCGGTACCGGTGGGGGTGGGCACCATGGCTGCCATCATCGGCCTCGATCGTCCGGTACTCGAGGATGTGTGTCTGCAGGCCGCCGAAGGAGAGGTCGTTGCTCCGGCTAACTTCAACAGCCCCGGGCAGGTCGTGATTGCCGGTCATGTGACCGCTGTCGAACGAGCCATGGCACTGGCCAAGGAACGTGGAGCCAAACGTGCTCTGGCTCTGCCGGTCAGTGCGCCTTTCCATTGCAGTCTGATGCTCCCGGCCGCCGAACGACTGGCCGAGGTTCTCGATGGAATAGCTATCGGTGAGATGGCGCTCCCGGTGGTGAGCAATGTCGAGGCCCAGGCTTATGACGATTCGCAGCGGGTCAAGGAACTGCTGGTGGCCCAGGTATCGGCTCCGGTTCGCTGGGAAGAGTCGGTGCAGAATATGGCTACCACAGGCGTCGAGCGCTTCGTGGAGATCGGTCCGGGCAAGGTGCTGAGCGGCCTGGTGAAGCGGATTGCGCGGGGCCTGGCGCTGCACAATGTCGAAGATGCCGCCGGCGTCAAGGGCCTTTAATTACTGTCCGGGAGGAGTGGATGTTACAGGATAAGGTAGCTGTTATTACTGGGTCATCGCGTGGCATTGGTCGCGCTATTGCTTTGCATCTGGCCTCCCAGGGAGCTATTATCGTTGCGTCGGCGCGAAACGTCGCTGCGCTCGAGGAGCTCGTTGGCGAGATAGAAGGGCAGGGCGGAAAGGCTCTGGCGGTTCCCGGTGACGTCGGTCTTAGCCAGGATGTCGATACCCTGTTCTCCAAAGCCATAGAGGTTTTTGGTCGGGTTGATATCCTGATAAATAATGCGGGCATCACCCGTGACGGGTTGCTGATGCGGATGAAGGACGAGGACTGGGATGCGGTAATGGACACCAATCTCAAGGGGGCCTTTTACTGCAGTCGGGCCGCTGCCAAGATCATGACCAAACAGCGCAGGGGCCGGATCATAAATATTTCCTCAGTGGTGGGCGAGATGGGCAATGCCGGTCAGTCCAACTACTGTGCCAGCAAGGCCGGCTTGATCGGCCTGACCAAGTCCAATGCCCGCGAGTTGGCCAAGCGCAATATTACGGTCAATGCCATTGCGCCCGGGTTTATCGTCACCGACATGACCGATGCCCTGTCGGACAAGGTCAAAGAGGAACTGCAGGCGCAGATTCCTCTGGCCCGTCTTGGGGAAGCACAAGATATCGCTAATGCCGTCGCCTTTCTGGCTTCTGAGCAGGCTGGGTATATCACCGGCCAAGTGCTCGGGGTCAACGGCGGCATGTATATGTAGCAGGTTCGCTCTATCCGATAACGGATGGTCCGTAAATCAACAAGGAGGTGAAGCAAATGGCTTCTATTGAGGAAAAAGTCAAGCAGATCGTAGCAGAGCAACTTGGTGTCGATGAAGATCAGGTAACCGGTGATGCCGCTTTCATGGATGACCTCGGCGCCGATTCCCTCGACACTGTCGAACTGGTTATGGCCCTGGAAGAGGAATTCGACATCGAGATTTCCGATGAAGATGCGGAAAAGATCGTGACCGTTCAGGATGCAATCGGTTATATTGAAGATAACTCCTGATCCGATCTGAACTGTTCGAAAAAAAATCGGAGGAAACGTTAGTTTCCTCCCTTTTTTAACTGGCAAGATAGAGCCGGCGCCGCATAACTGTGGCTGACCGGCTGTTCATGTGAAAGCCGGCAATAGAAAGGCGCGCGCCCTTCAGGGTTGTGCAAAGGAGGCGATTTAATATGCGAAGAGTCGTGGTAACGGGGCTTGGGGTGGTTTCCGCCTTGGGCACGGGGGTAGAGAAAAACTGGGATGCGCTGATGGCCGGGCGCTCCGGTATCGATCTCATCACCAAGTTTGATGCCTCTGGGTTTCCGACTCAGATTGCCGGCGAGGTCAAGGATTTTAACGGCGAAGACTACATGGCTAAAAAAGAGCTCAAGAAGATGGATCTCTTTATTCAGTACGCGCTGGCCGCTGCTGATGAGGCCATGCAGGATTCCGGTTTGCAGATCACCGAGGAAAATGCCGAACGAGTCGGGGTTCTGGTCGGCGCCGGTCTCGGCGGTTTGCCGGCCATCGAAAAGTACCATCAGGCTATGTTGGAGGGTGGTTACAAAAAGATTTCGCCCTTTTTCATCCCGATGCTGATCATCAATCTGGCTCCGGGGCAGATTTCCATGAAATACGGAGCCAAGGGACCGAACGTTTCGTCCGTATCGGCCTGCGCCACCGGCACCCATTCCATCGGCGATGCGTACCACATGATCGCTCGCGGCGATGCCGACGCCATGATCGCCGGTGGAGCCGAATCGACCATTACAGCGCTCGGCATCGGCGGCTTCAATGTGATGCGCGCCCTGTCGACCCGCAATGACGACCCCCAGGCCTCCAGTCGGCCGTTCGAGAAGAACCGCGACGGCTTTGTCATGGCCGAAGGTGCCGGTCTGTTGATTCTTGAAGAATATGAAGCCGCCAAGGCCCGCGGTGCCAAGATCTACGGTGAATTGTGCGGCTACGGCCTGACGGCCGATGCTCATCATTTGACGGCGCCCGCTCCCGGTGGCGAAGGAGCCTCCCGATGCATGAAGATGGCCATGAAAAATGCCGGTGTTACTGAAGAGGAAGTCGACTATATCAATGCCCACGGCACCTCGACACCTTTCAACGATCTTTACGAAACGATGGCTATCAAAACCACCCTGGGCGATCATGCGTACAAGACCATGGTCAGCTCGACCAAGAGCATGACCGGCCATGCCCTTGGTGCGGCCGGCGGGCTCGAGGCTGTCTTCGCCTTGCTGGCCATGGACCGCGGGGCTGTGCCGCCGACCATCAATTATCAGGAACCCGATCCCGAATGCGATCTCGACTACGTGCCCAATGAAGCGCGTCAGGCCGAGGTCAAGGTGGCCATGTCCAATTCCTTCGGTTTCGGCGGCACCAACGCCACGCTGCTGTTCCGCAAGATATAAGGATTGCTCAGATGTTCATTATTGCCAGCGATCACGGCGGCCTCGAAATGAAAGAGGCAATCCGCGCCTATCTTGAACAGCGCAACATTGAAGTGCGCGATCTCGGAACCGACAACGGCGATTCCGTTGATTATCCCGATTTCGGGGAAAAGGTGGCTCGGGCCATTGCCAAGGGAGAGGCTGAAAAAGGGATTCTGGTCTGCGGCACCGGCATCGGCATGTCTATTGTCGCCAACAAGTTTCCCGGTGTTCGCGCTGCCCTTGTGTGGGACGACTTCACTGCCCAGATGTCCAAGGAACACAATAACGCCAATATTATCGTTCTTGGCGGTCGCGTGCAGACCCCTGATGCGGCCTGCCGTATGATCGGCATCTGGCTCGACAGCACTTTCGAAGGCGGCAGGCACCAACAACGTCTTGACAAGATTGCTCAGATCGAGCGGGATCTTCGGGCCGGGATCCTCTGACAGTTGATCGGCGATATGGGCAGGCTGCGGCTTGCCCATTCGTTGTTTTAAAGAAATTCAAATATCAGAATACATCGAGTTAATACGGAGGTTGAGACAAATGGCTGAGATGCTTGCTAATTTCGATCCGGAAGTCGCCGGTGCCATTCGCCAGGAAACGGAGCGCCAGGAATACAACCTGGAATTCATTGCATCGGAAAACTTTGTCAGTGAACGGGTCATGGAAGCCCAGGGCTCGGTGATGACCAACAAGTATGCCGAAGGCTATCCACGCAAGCGTTTCTACGGCGGCTGCGAAAAAGTCGATATGGTGGAGGATCTGGCCATCGCCCGTGCCAAGGAGTTGTTCGGCGCCGAGCACGCCAATGTTCAGGCCCATTCCGGTTCCCAGGCCAACATGGCGGTCTATTTTGCCGTTTGCAAGCCCGGTGACACCGTGCTCGGCATGGATCTGTCTCATGGTGGTCACCTCACTCACGGTTCCCCCGTAAACTTCTCCGGCAAACTGTATAATATCGTTTCCTACGGGGTGGAAAAAGAGACCGGCCATATCAATTACGATGAAGTCGAGCGCCTGGCTGTAGAATGCCAGCCCAAGCTGATCGTTGCCGGCGCCAGCGCCTATCCCCGCACTATCGACTTCGAGGCCTTTCGTCGAATCGCCGATAAAGTTGGCGCCAAGGTGATGGTTGATATGGCCCACATCGCCGGTCTCGTCGCCACCGGGCACCATCCGAGTCCAGTGCCCTACGCTGAATTCGTCACCACCACCACCCACAAGACCCTTCGCGGTCCCCGTGGCGGCATGGTGCTGTGCAAGGAAGAATACGCCAAGGTTATCGACAGCAATATTTTCCCCGGCATTCAGGGCGGGCCGCTGATGCATGTTATTGCCGCCAAGGCGGTCGTCTTCAAAGAAGCACTGCAGCCGGAGTTCAAAGCCTATTCTGAACAGGTGGTGAAAAATGCCTCGGTGCTGGCCGATGCCCTGGTCAAGCGGGGCTTCAACCTGGTCTCCGGCGGTACCGACAATCACCTGATACTGGTCGATTTCAGTGGCACCGAGATTACCGGCAAGATGGTTTCCGCCGCGCTGGAAGAGGCCGGCATTACAGCCAATAAAAACACCGTCCCCTTCGAAACCCGCTCGCCCTTTGTCACCAGCGGTATCCGCCTCGGCACCCCCGCGACTACCACTCGCGGCCTCAAGGAAGCGGAAATGGAACTGGTGGCCGGCTGGATCGAACGTGCTGTCGCCAACATGGACAACGAGGCGGTCCTGGCTGAGATTCGCGGCGAGGTGCGGGAGCTGTGCAAGAAGTTTCCCCTCTACGCGCATCGGCTGAAGTAAATGACCCGGCCGTCCTGGGAAGAATATTTCATGGAAATTGCCCGCCTGGTTGCCAGACGCTCGACATGTCTGCGCCGCCAGGTCGGGGCGGTGCTGGTGAAGGACAAAAATGTCCTGGCCACCGGTTACAACGGCACCCCCTCGGGGATCAGCCATTGTGGTGATACCCAATGCCTGCGGGAAGCACAACAGGTGCCGTCGGGCCAGCGTCATGAACTCTGCCGAGGCTTGCACGCAGAGCAGAATGCCATCATTCAGGCGGCTAAACACGGCGTGAATATCAGCGGCGCCACCCTCTACTGTACTAACTCTCCCTGCGTCATCTGTAGTAAGATGATTATTAACGCCGGAATAGAGAAAGTCCTCTATCTCGAGGGCTACCCCGACGAACTTTCCCGGCAGATGCTGGAGGAGGCGGGGGTCGAGGTCAGCCTGGTAGCCGAGACTTCTTCCGAGGCATAGGATACGCCATGAAATGTCCTTTCTGCGGATTTGCCGATAACCGGGTCATCGACTCGCGCCTTGGTAAGGAAGGTAACAGCATTCGCCGCCGCCGTGAATGTCTGCAATGTGAGCGGCGTTTCACTACTTATGAGCGGGTCGAAGAGATTCTGCCGCTGGTGATCAAGAAAGACGGTCGCCGCCAACCCTTTGATCGCCTCAAGGTAATTGCCGGCATGCAGAGGGCCTGTGAAAAGCGGCCGGTATCTTTTGCCACCATTGAAAAGATCGTGGACGATCTGGAGCGCCAGCTGCAGGAAAGCGGCGAACGGGAAGTCGATTCGAGCCGTATCGGCAAGGTGGTGATGGACGCCCTTCATGAAATCGACGAGGTTGCCTATGTGCGCTTCGCTTCGGTCTACCGACAATTCAAGGATATTAACGAGTTCATGGCTGAACTCAAGGATATCCTGGCGGAAAGCGGTGCTAAGAAGTCCGGTTGACGCTCCACACGGGGTTCTTTTTCAGTCATGAATGCAGCTGCCGAGCGATATATGCGTCGAGCATTGGAGTTGGGTGCCCGTGCCGAGGGGCGGACCCGCCCCAATCCAGCCGTCGGTGCCGTGGTGGTGAGCGATTGCAATATCGTCGGCGAAGGTTACCATCCCGCCGCAGGGCAGCCCCATGCCGAAATATTCGCCCTTCGGGATGCGGCAGATCGTGCCCGTGGTGCCGATCTTTACGTTACTCTCGAACCCTGCTCCCATCAGGGGCGTACCGGGCCCTGCACCGAGGCGATCATTGCTGCGGGCATCTCTCGCGTCTTTGTCGGTACTCAGGATCCCAATCCTCAGGTCGCTGGTTCAGGTATCCGCCGTCTGCAGGAAGCCGGCATCCAGGTCGAAGTTGGCCTGTGCCAAAGCGATTGCCGACGCCTGATCGCACCATTTGCCAAACACATCATCACCGGCCTGCCCTATGTGATTCTCAAGTCGGCCGTGACCCTGGATGGTCAGACCGCCACCAGCACCGGAGATTCACAATGGATTTCCAATGCTCTCAGCCGTGAAGAAGTCCACCGCCTGCGGGATCGGGTCGATGCCATTATGGTGGGTATCGGCACCGTACTGAGCGACAATCCCCGGCTAACCACCCGCCTGCCTGGCGGGCGGGATCCGCAACGTATCATTGTCGATTCCCATTTGCGCACACCGCCGGAAGCTGCCCTGTTGCATCTCGATTCTTCCGCTTCAACCCTGATTGCCCATCTGGCCGAGGCTCCGGATGAACGCGGCCAGCGTCTTGCCGCCAACGATGCGGAGTTACTGGTAACCGCGGCCTGTGACGGGCATGTCGATCTGCATGATCTTCTGGTGCAGCTGGGACAGCGCGGCGTGCAGAGCATTCTGCTTGAAGGCGGTGCGCAGTTGAACGCTGCTTTTTTACAGGCCGGTCTGGTCGATCGCATGATGATTTTTGTGGCGCCCAAGGTCATTGGCGGCAGTGGGGGGCCGGGTATTTTCGCCGGCGCCGGTGTGGCGTGTCTGGCCGATGCCGTGGAGCTCGAGGATATCCGAGTCAGCCGTTTTGGCGATGATGTCCTTATCGAAGGGGAGGTGAAGCGATGTTTACCGGCCTGATCGAAGATCTCGGTACCGTTCGCTCATTGCAGACTGGTGGAGGCAGCGGGCGTATCGCCATTGCAACCGCTTTGCCGATGGATGAAATTGCCCTCGGCGACAGCATTGCCGTAAACGGTGTTTGCCTCACCGTGGTCGAATTCGGTGGCGGTCAGTTCAGCGCCGACGTGTCGGCAGAGAGTCTGTCGCGGACCGTCCTCGGCGAATTGCGGCCCGGACAGCGGGTCAATCTGGAACGGGCTCTGCGCCTCTCCGACCGGCTTGGCGGTCATTTGGTCAGTGGCCATGTCGATGGTCTCGGAGTTGTATCCGAACGCTACCAAGACCTCAACGCGGTGCGTTTCACCATCGACATTCCGCCTGCACTACTGCGCTATGTGGTGGAGAAGGGATCGGTTGCGATCGACGGTATCAGTCTCACCGTTAACAATGTAAGCGCTCAAGGTTTCAGTGTGGCGGTCATTCCCCACTCTCTGGCCAAGACCACGCTGCAGGAGCGTGGGGTCGGGTCCCGCGTCAATATCGAAACCGACATTCTCGGGAAGTACGTGGAACGTTTGTTGAAGCCTGCTGCCGGGCAGGATGAGGGGACGCCTCTGAGCCTTGATACGCTTGCCAAACACGGCTTTCTGTGACATAGTACGGCCCGCGAAAGGGAGGCAAACTCATGCCGATTAAAAATATCGAAGCGGCCCTGGAAGATATTCGCCAGGGCAAGATGGTGATTCTGGTTGATGACGAAGACCGTGAGAACGAAGGCGATCTGGCCATGGCCGCCGAGCTGGTCACTCCGGAAGCGATCAATTTCATGGCCAAGGAAGGGCGTGGCCTGATCTGCCTGTCTCTCACCGAAGAGCGTGCTGACGAGCTCGACCTGCCGCTCATGGTACAGGATAACACTTCTTCCTTCGGCACCGCCTTTACTGTCTCGATCGAGGCGCGGCGCGGTGTGTCGACGGGTATTTCGGCCAAGGACCGGGCGACTACCATTCAGGTGGCCATCGCTGACGAAACCCAGGCCAGGGATCTGGCCCGTCCCGGGCACGTATTTCCGTTGCGAGCCAAGAAAGGCGGTGTGCTGGTGCGCGCAGGCCAGACCGAAGGTTCCGTCGATCTGGCGCGGCTGGCCGGCCTTAAGCCGGCCGGGGTGATCTGCGAGATCATGAACGACGACGGCACCATGGCTCGCATGCCGCAGCTGAAGAAATTCGCCAAGGAACACGGTCTGAAAATCGTCACCGTGGCCGATCTGGTCAGCTATCGCATGCGCAAGGAACTGCTGGTTCGGCGCGCTGCCGATACGGTTTTACCGACCCCCTTTGGTGGTGAATTTCAGGCCATCGCCTATGAAAACGACGTCGATGACCTTCAGCATCTGGCTCTGGTCAAAGGCACCATCGATCCCGAAAAGCCGGTGCTGGTTCGGGTTCATTCCGAATGTCTCACCGGCGACGTTTTCGGCTCGTTGCGTTGCGACTGCGGCGACCAGCTCCACTCGGCCATGTGTCAGATTGCCGAAGACGGTTGTGGGGTCATTGTCTACATGCGCCAGGAAGGGCGCGGTATCGGCCTGATCAATAAACTCAAGGCCTATGCGCTGCAGGATGAAGGGCACGATACGGTGGAGGCCAATGAGGCCCTTGGTTTCCAGGACGACCTGCGCGATTACGGCATCGGAGCGCAGATTCTGCTCGACCTTGGCGTGCGGCAGATCCGGTTGATGACCAACAATCCGAAAAAGATCGTTGGACTCGAAGGATACGGGCTCGAGGTAGTGGAAAGGGTGCCGATCGAGATGTCGCCCACCTGCGATAACATTCGCTATCTGAAAACCAAACGGGAAAAGATGGGGCATTTGCTGGAAAATCTCTAGCCTCTAAGTATTTTGCGAATAAATTATTAGCCAAGCGCTGTTTCGAATATCCGTACGAATGCCATAGAAAAGGGAGAATACCATGGCTAATTTCATCGAAGGCAAGCTCGACGCCAAGGGCTTCAAGATCGCCATTGTGGTCAGCCGTTTTAATAGTTTTATCTGCGAGCGCCTGCTGGAAGGTGCCATGGACGCCCTGGTGCGTCACAATGCCGAAGAAGGGGATATCGACGTCATCCGGGTACCCGGCGCTTTTGAAATTCCGCTGGTGGCCAAAAAACTGGCCACTTCCGGGCGTTACGACGGGGTAATCTGCCTTGGCGCCGTTATTCGCGGTGCCACTCCTCATTTTGATTATGTCTGTGCTGAAGTGTCCAAGGGAGTCGCTTCGGTCAGCCTCGATACCGAGATTCCTGTCTCCTTCGGTGTCATTACCACGGATACCATTGAGCAGGCCATTGAACGGGCAGGCAGCAAAGCTGGAAACAAGGGGGCAGAAGCGGCCATGGTTGTTGTCGAGATGCTCAACCTGTTTAAAGCCCTCTGATTACCATGCAGCATAACGGATCCCGTCGCCAGGGGCGTGAGTTGGCGATTAAGATACTTTTCAGCCTGTTTGGGGACAACTTTTCTCCAGACGAGGTGTTGAATACCTTCTGGGAAAATTTCCGCTTTCGCAATGACGTCCTTGGCGAGCCTCTTGACGAGGTAGAGTTGCCGGTCAAACAGGATGTCCGCGCTTTTACCGAAGAACTGGTGCGCGGAGTGGCCATGCACCGGGAGCAGATAGACCAGGTTATTGACGAATTTTCCACCAATTGGTCGCTGGAGCGGATGTCGCGGGTCGACCTGGCCATTTTGCGTATGGCCACCTTCGAATTA
>ENA-ORCT01000308-ORCT01000308.1-marine-metagenome-genome-assembly--contig:-NODE-308-length-24938-cov-3.443908_pt1 | contig 24938 bp, 22 predicted proteins | sample MGYA00248632_ERZ508511 | MGnify/ENA primary metagenome ERZ508511 (study PRJEB26182, sample SAMN06268839) | marine metagenome | isolation source: Tt an P1-techrep anaerobic enrichment on pine from sediment...
TGGGCCTGGTCTGGGGGACGGTTAAAGATCATGGCGGGTTTATCGATATTCAAAGCCTGGAGAGCGAGGGCAGCCGGGTGTCGCTTTTTTTCCCCGTGGCCGTAGAGGATGCCGTCAGCGCGGAGTCGGAACCGGATATCGATGACTTTCGCGGCAACGGCGAAACCGTGTTGATCGTTGACGATATGGCCGAACAGCGGAAAATCGCCGCCCGAATACTTGAGCGGATCGGATACAGGGTTGAGACGGCTGCCAGCGGAGAGGCGGCACTTGAATTTGTCGAATCGCAACCAGTCGATATCCTGATTCTTGATATGATCATGGAGCCGGGTATCGACGGTTTGGAAACCTACCGGAGAATGCTGGATATCAATTCGAAACAGAGAGCCGTTATCGCTTCCGGATACGCCGAGACAGATCGCGTTCAGGAAGCCCTGACGCTGGGTGTGGGCGCTTATGTACTGAAACCCTATACCCTGGAAGAGATCGCCCGGGTGATCCGCCAGGAACTGGACCGTTAAACGCTCTGCCCGGGTTTTTCCCTGAGGGTCAGGCGTGGATTCGGTTCAGCTGCCGCTCCGGTCCGATGAGAACCATTACATCATTTTTTTCAAGTGGTTCATCTGCCTTGGGGATAAAACGGAATCGTTTCTGGTTTCCTTTTCTGGTGGCGATCACCTGTATGCTGTATTTGTTAGTCAGATCGATCTGACGCAGCGTCAGGCCCGCCCATCGGTTGACAGTGAATTCTTTGAGCATCACGTCTTTATCAAACGGCAGATAATCGATAAAGCCCGGCATTGCCAGGCGGTTGGCAAGCTGACGGGCAGCCAGTTGCTCCGGGATGATCACCTCGTTGACACCAATTCGGTGCAGCAGCCGCTGGTGGTCTCCACTGATAGCCTTCACCCATATATTGGGAACATCCAACTCCTTGAGATACATGGAGATCATAGCGCTTGCAGTGATTGAGCTTCCGACGCTGACCAGGACGTGTTCAAGGTCGGCGAATCCGATCTGTTCAAGCACTGATTTGTCGGTTGCATCGGCCTGATAGACTTGGGTGAACAGGCTCTGGGAGTGCTTGATCTTGTCCGGATCGTTATCGACTCCGACAACCGACTGGCCAAGCTGGATCATGGACTCCCCGAAGCAGAAGCCGAATTTCCCCAAGCCAATTATGCCTACCTGAAATTTTCGCGCCATAATTCCCTCGTTTTTTCTATCCCACCAGCATGCTCTCTTCCGGCCATTGGAAAAAAGTTCTTTTCTGAAGGTTCTGGATGGCCGCAATAAACAAAATTGGCCCTAATCGACCCATGAACATCAGGGCAACAATCACCAGCTTGCCAGGATCGGTGAGTCTGGGGGTCAACCCCGTGCTCAACCCGACCGTTCCAAAAGCCGACACCGTTTCAAACAGAATTTCAAGGCTGCGTCCCCTGGCCTCGGCATGCGGGATATCGCCGCCTTCGGTAATGTTAAGCAGCAGGGATGCCACTGCGATAATGGATACCGAGAAAACCAGCAGGACCATGGCCTTGTTCAGGGTCTCTTCATCAACTGCGAATTTGCCGGCAACCGCCTGCTTTCTGCCTCTCAGCTGGGCTGCCGCGAACGCTGTCAGAATCCGGAATGTGCTGACTTTAATGCCGCCGGCACAGGAACCGGATGCGCCACCGATAAACATCAGTCCTGTCATAATCAGCAGCGAAACATTGGTCATCTGACTGATGTCAAATGTATTGAAGCCGGCCGTTCGGCAGGTAACCGATTGGAACAGGCTCGACAGAATCGCGTCGTGGGTAACCATATCGCGGTGAAATCCCACGAATTCCGACAGGTACAGTGCGGCCCAACCGCCGAGGATCAGAAACACGCTAGTTTGCAGTACGACACGGGTATACCAGGTCAGCGGCTTGCCGGAACCGGCATTCCCCCGGCGTTTGATTTTGTGTGCACCCCGTAAAAGCAACTCCATCAGAACCGAAAAACCGATACTGCCAAGCACAATCAGTCCGATAAACACCATGTTGACTCCACTGTGTCCCTGCCATCGAACCAGGTTGTCACTGAACAGTGAAAAACCCGCATTGCAAAAGGCGGAAACGGAGTGAAACAGGGCGAAATAGGGAGTAAATTCGCTGGGAGCCATTAGAAAAAGCAGGCTTGCGCCGGTCATTTCGATGACAAGGGTGATGACAACGATTTGCACCAGGAAACGCCCCAGGTGAAAGGACGGGTCGTGCAACAGACTCTGCCCAACTGAGATTCGATCGGTTAAAGAAACCCGTCGACGCCACAGGTAAAAGATCAGGCTGGTGAAAGTCATGATGCCCAATCCCCCGATCTGCATGAGGCCCATGATGACGGTTTGCCCGAACCGGTTGAAAAACGAGCCTGTGTCAACCACCACCAGACCCGTTACACAGGTGGCGGACGTCGAGGTCAGCAGGGCGTCGATCCATGAAATGGAGGGTGCATTGAGGCTGAATGAGTGATGAAGCAGAAGCGTTCCGATGATAATAACCGCGCCAAAAAAGATAATTGGCATTGAGAACGGTGACAACAGCATTCGGTCTTTCATGCTCGGTTACCTGTATGAGTCAAAATTCGTGGCGTTTGATAAACCCAACGTCGTGCGGTGTCAAATTAAATCTAAAGCTGTTGTGTTGCCGAACAGTAACCATATGGGGGAATCGACTGAAATCGTCAGATCAAGAGGGTCAAATTGTCAGGGCTTCATAAAGTCCCGGTAGGCTTATGGTGGCTTTGGGTGCAATGCGGTTTACCCGTTTCAGAAAACCCGGCATATCCAGAAACGGCAGAAGCGGTACCGCACCGTTTGCCGGAACCGGTCTGGTAAAATCATCGAAATGAAATGGAACGATGACGTCCGGATTGGTTTTTTCAATAATGGTTTCCGGATAATCGGGCGTTTTTTTCCAGCCCGGCACACAGAGAAACAGCACATCGCAGGATAATTTTGCGGTCGGGTTCGGGGGCAGTCCGGCACTGCCGACGTGAAGGATGCTGGTGTTTCCGATAATAAGTTTTGGATTGAACATATCGCCCAGACGATAATCCGGGGCGCGCAGTGGAAGCCGAGTCGTTGCATTGATCTGGCCGGGGAAGGGTATACGCCCCATTATCGCGCGCCCGTGGGTTGAGGGGATCATTGTAACCGACGCATGCTCTGAAATAATGATGCGCTCATTTCCTCTGCAGATAACCGTCCGTGGACCCAGTCCATGAATCCGCATCAGACGATCCAGACTTTTGCTTCCGATCACCGGCCCCTTGAAACAACCTGCCAGCACCGGTATGTCCAGTGCGTGGTCAAAATGCGTGTGACCGACGATGATCCCGGCAAGTGTTGACGGAAAGGTCTTCAGATAACGCTCGATGAGAGCCGGCCGGGGGATCAGGGGATTGAGAAATAGATCCCGTTTTGACGGCCGGGAATGATAGGGGTCGACAAGTAAGGTTTGATTACGATATGTGAACTCCAAACCGGCAGCGCCGGTCCATCGAATTCGAATCATCGCCGTTAATTCATCAATAAGCGGAAATAAACTCCTCCATCATGCGGTAGGCTTCATCGTCGGTGAACTGGACCGGTGGATGTTTGCAGAAGTACGCTGAGGGCGCTTTCAGAATGCCGCCCTGACCCCGCAACAGGGCTAACTTGGCGCACCGGATCGAGTCAATTGCAACGCCGGCTGAGTTGGGCGAATCTTCCACAGACAGTCGGAGTTCGATGTCCATGGGTACATCGCCGAACAGCTTTCCTTCCATTCGAATAAAACAGATTTTGTTGTCTTTTTGCCAGGGAACATAATCACTGGGGCCGATGTGGATGTTGTCATCATCCAACCGGTGTGCGGTGACAGACTGCACCGCTTCTGTCTTTGATTTTTTCTTGGATTCCAATCGGTGGCGATTCAACATGTTGAGAAAATCCGTGTTGCCCCCGGTGTTCAGCTGATAGGTCTTTTCGAGTTTGACCCCGCGTTTGTTAAACAGGTCTGTCAGTGCCCGGTGAGTAATGGTTGCACCCAGTTGGGATTTAATGTCATCGCCGATCAAAGGCAGATTCTTTTCACTGAAACGGGCAGCCCATTCCGGGGTGCTGGCGATAAAAACCGGAATATTGTTTACGAATGCAACACCGGCTTCAAGGGCGCATTCAGCGTAAAACCGTGTCGCCTCCTCGGAGCCAACCGGCATGTAGTTGAGCAGGATTTCGGCACCGGATCTTTTGAGCTCTCGGACCACATCTTCCATTTCAGCTTCGGGTACATCGGCCGGTATGAATGTTTTGTCATCAGTATAGGCCTTCATGTGTTCGGAGAGGCCGTCTAGTATCCTGCCCATCTGAACGATTACTCCGGATTCCTCCATGTCCGTGCAGAATTCAGTGGTGCAGTTCGGTCGGGCAAAGATGGCTTCCTTCAGATCCTTTCCCACTTTTCGACGATCGATGTCGAAGGCTGCCACAACATTGATATCAAATGGACGAAAACCACCAATTTCCCAGTGCATCAACCCGATGGCATCTTCTGCAGATTTATCCTTGTAATAATGAATTCCCTGCACCAGCGAACAGGCACAATTGCCAACTCCGGCAATAGCAATTCGAATGTCGCCCATAATGAGTGAACCTCCTCAGGAGATATCCTCTGTTTCTCGTTCAACAGGGGGTAATTTCGATTCTTTATTTCAAGAGGACTGGCACGGTTTCCAAAGTATGATAAATATCTCGAAACTGACTGATTCGTCAATAATTTAAGTTGATTTGTCAATAATTTTAGGCATGTCTCCTACGCTCGAAGCGACTCTTGATTGGCGGTCGCTGTTTTTTTGAAGATCAGCCGCAAATTGATCCAGAAGTTTTTTGGATGCCGGTGTGCTGTCGATTAATGGAAACAACTCGGTAAGCTCTGTTCGAGCATGGATTTTCAGGATGTCAAAAAATCGATTGATCTTTTTTAGCAATATCGGGTTGATTCTGTCGTGGTCCTGCACTCCGCTGTTGACGAACCGGCAGATGGTCTCAAGGTCTCTTTCAAGTGCCCCATGCTCCTTTTGAAGTTTAAGGACCAGCAGGGTCGTGTTGTAATCCGGATTTCCGATCAGAGCGGCGGGGAAAAATATCAATTCTTCCAATTCGAAATGTCTGACAAGTTCCCTCTCCATGGCTTTACTGAAGTCACTGAGTTTTGCGAACAGGATGTTGGGGTCATTTATAGCGAATTTATTTTCAAAATCTTTCACATATCGGTTTATTATCTGATGTTCGCGAGCCAGCCTGGCTACAATGTTATCCGATGAGTTCATAGACATTTACCTTGTTTCGATGGAAAAGAGACCAGACGTTACCACAGGCTCTAAGGTTTGTAGGGGTGTTTGACTGTCTTGCGATTGCAGCGCTTCAGCAAGGATCTGATTCGGAGCCGGAGGCCCAATCAACCTGCCGGATTTTTGCCGGCCAATCGCTGTTTGTTGATTTCGTAGCGCATCTGAAGACTCTCTACCAGCAATGCAAATCCCATGGGAAGGTAAATGTAAGCCTTCGGAACATGTTTGTGCATTCCCTCCATGAAAATTGTCACACCGATGGTAATCAAAAACGAAAGGGCAAGAATTTTAAGAGCCGGGTGGCGAAGGATAAAATCGCCGATAGGTCTGGCAAAGGCAAGAATTCCGCAAAAAGAAATCATTACAGCCGTGACGATGATCCACGCTTTGTCTGTCAACCCCACAGCAGTGATCACCGAGTCAACTGAAAATACGATATCCAGCAGTACAATTTGTGAAATTACTGCCATATAGCTGGCACTGCCCCCACCTTTCAGAGCAGCCTCCTCATCCCTGAGTTCAATAGTGTGATGAATTTCTCTGACGGCTTTGTAAAGCAGAAACATCCCTCCGGCGAGCAGAATCAAATCGCGGATCGAAAAATGGGACACAATGGGATTTGTCAAACCTGCCAGGGCAAGAACGATCATAAGCATCAGGATCCGTGCCACCAGAGCGAGAGCCAATCCCAGAACTCGTGCTTTATTTCGACGGTGTTCCGGTAGCCTTCCGACAAAAATCGCAATCACAAGGATGTTGTCGACACCCAGCACCAGTTCCAAACCAACCAGCAGGGCCAGCAATGCGATTGAGTCCAGCATGAATTTCTCCTGTTTTAACGCGGCAAATTTTCCTCTTCGGCGATCAGAACGGCCATATCCTGTCGTATACCGTCTGATGCGGTTTCTAAATACCCGCGAGAATTCAATGTGATCTGATACTTACTACCGTTGGTTATCCATGCGCAAGTACATTCTGTTTGCTTTCATATGTGTAGTGGGTGTCTTTATCGTTAAAATTTATTCTTGACAAAGAATTCGTTTTGATAGTATCTGGCCGGACTTTTTGGCGTTTTAGTTCACATATAAAATCGGATTTTATATGTGAAACGTTAACCCTGCATTGAGGAGGCTTTACATGAAGAAAACTGGCGTACTGATTGTTGCAGCGATTCTGATGACGGTATTCTCGGCGGGCTCAGCCGTATCGGCGGACAGGATATTTTTCGGGATCGCCACGGGGGGAACCGGTGGGACCTACTATCCGCTGGGCGGCATGCTGGCGCAGCTGGTTTCAAACAAAGTGAAAATCGATGGCAAAAAATTTTCAGCCACTGCTGAAACCGGTAACGCTTCCGTGGCCAACGCCACCCTGCTCGGCCGGCAAGGCATTGAATCCGCTTTTGTTGCCGCCGATATTCTGGACGCTGCCTATAAAGGTACCAAGCAGTTCAAGGGCAAAAACCTTAAAAATCTTCGTGCACTGGGCGCACTTTATCCGGAAACCGTTCAGTTGGTGGTTCGCGGCAATGCCGGTATCAACACATTTGCCGATATCAAGGGAAAATCCGTATCATCCGGATCGCCCGGGTCAGGACAGTGGCAGCTTCTCGGCGATCTGCTGGCCTCAAACGGACTTGACCGCAAGAGTATCTCCGAAGATTACTCATCCTTTTCCCAGTCTGTTGAAAAAATCAAAGACGGCAACCTTGATGCATCTCTGATTACCGCCGGCACCCCGACTGCATCGGTCACGGAGCTGGCCAACCATCACGAGATAAAAATCGTCCCGCTTGCCGGACCGGCAATCGACAAACTGCGGGAAGTTCAGCCGTACTACGCCAAGACCATTCTGCCCGCCAATACCTACAAGGGGCAGGACACAGATGTCGAGACAATCGCCGTTCGAGCCATCTGGGCGACCCACGACAAACTCGATGATGACATTGCCTACAATATCGTAAAAGCCCTGTATGAAAATACCGATACTCTGGCGAAGGTGCATGTCAAAGGTAAGGAAATTTCACTGCAGACAGCTCTCGAGTCGGTCTCCATTCCTCTTCATCCCGGTGCAGAGCGCTACTATCGGGAAAAGGGCCTCATAAAGTAATCGTGCGTTTCAAATGCATCATCGCAGGTGTGCTGGCGCTTCTGCTGGCCGCCTGCGCTTCTTTTTATCCGCGGCAAACGGGCTGCGTTTCAGCTGTCGTCCTCCGGCGATTCCCATCTTCAGAGGAACTGGGGCGATATCCACTTGCAAAGGACGGGCGCTTTTCCCTGTCCTTCATCCATTCAGTTTCCACCACTCCCGTGCGGGATAATTATCGCGTTGAAGGCGATACAATCATTCAAACGTCTGAAACGTTCGAGGCCCACGGCGCGGGCCTGCCATCGATGTTTGGAGAACCGGGGGCAACAGACTGGGAGCAGCGGGACGGCAAATTCATCCTTCACATGCAGCGGCCGATCGATCGGCTCATCGTTCGCACGGACAGACGGTATCACAACCGCCTGCATCTTCATGATACAGAGATTGATCTCAACCAGTGGGAGGATCAGGCCCTTGAAGTAATTATTGAACCCTCTCAGGTTCAATACGTTCCGAAGTGAGGAAAATCAACATGACTACTGACCTTGACCCCACCGATCGGCCGGTTTTGTCTCAGACTGAATCCGCAACCTCCGACGACCGGACGATCAGTACTGAGGAAATCGACGCTATCGTCAAAAAATACGACGCAGAGTCCAATTTCCGCAATCTCAGTGGTATTACGGCAAAAGTGGCCGGAATCCTGTGCGTTGTTCTCAGTCTTTTTCACGTGTATACGGCCGGGTTCGGCCTGCTTAACGAAGTGGCTCACCGCACCGTCCATCTGTCCTTTGTGCTTGGCCTGATATTTCTGGTATTTCCCCGGCGAAAACCGTCCAGCCCCATGTCTGGATGGGGTTTTGGTCTCGCATTTGCCGCGTTTTACATGTTTCTGGCCTGGCAGCTTACCGATCGCTTCCAGGATGAACTTCCCGCCTGGGGGGGCATCGGTCTGATGATAACGGTGTTGTTCATTTCGCTGACCGCGCTGCCCATCGAACGGTTGAAAGGGCACGGCGATAAACTGTCCTTTACGGACTGGCCGCTGGCCATCGCCGGATCGGGTATATCTCTTTATCTGGTCATCTTTTTTAAGAAGATCTTTATCGTCAATGTGGGCTTCCCCCAGCTTGGGGATTATGTAATGGGGCTTCTGGCAATCATTATGGTTTCCGAGGCCTGCCGCCGTGTCATGGGAGAGACGCTACCCGTGATCGGACTCGGCGCTCTGCTATACGGACTGCTGGGACCCGTGCTGCCTGGCGTTCTTGCACACCGGGGATACGATATCGTTCGGATTGTCGAGCACCTTTACCTGGGTACCGAGGGGATCTATGGTGTGGCCGTCGGCGTCGTGGCGACCTACGTGTTTCATTTTGTTCTTTTCGGAGTACTCGCACAGGCCTCTGGACTGGGGCAGCTGTTCATCGATCTGGCGACAATCCTTGCCGGAAAATATTCCGGTGGCCCGGCAAAGGTTTCCGTGGTTTCCTCCGGTTTTTTCGGTATGATTTCCGGCTCCCCCATAGCCAATACCGCCACCACCGGTTCGTTTACCATACCGATGATGAAAAAAAACGGGTTCACCCCCCAGTTTGCATCGGCAGTGGAGGCGTCTTCCAGTTGTGGCGGTCAGGTCACGCCACCGATCATGGGAGCATCTGCTTTCGTGATGACGGAAATGCTGGGGATTCCTTACAATGAAATCATTCTGATCGCCATTATTCCGGCATTGTTTCACTACCTGGCCACCCTCAGCATGGTCCATCTTGAGGCCAAGCGCCTGGGCCTGAAAGGAATGGCGCGGGAGCAGATACCGCTGTTCAAACAGGTTCTCAAACGATCCTGGCACCTGATGATTCCCCTGTCTGTCATGGTGACCTTGCTGCTTATGCAATATACGCCATATCTGGCGGCTTTCTGGGGTATCATCCTGACTATCATCTGCTCGTATATTCCGAAAATCACCAACTACTTCGGCATCGGGGAACTGGATGACTCATCGACTCTTACCCCGAGCCGTTTGATCGAAGGGCTCGATTACGGAGCCCGGTATGCTCTGGCTATCGGGGCGGCCTGTGCCTCTGTCGGTTTCATTCTGGGCATGCTGACTCTGACAGGGATGGGATTCAAGTTCTCCGGAGCCGTGCTGCAGATTGCCACCGGGATTGGTTCCATTCTCGAAAATCTGGATCCGTTCGGCGTTTTGACGGCCCAAAACGGAACGCTCTTTTTCGGACTGATGATGGTGGCGATTGCCTGTATCGTTATGGGAGCCGGTATTCCTACAACGCCCTGTTATATCATTCTCGCCTCCATTGCCGGCCCGGCATTGAGCGATCTGGGTATTCCTCTGGTGGCCACGCACTTTTTCGTATTTTACTATGGCGTTCTGGCAGATGTGACGCCGCCGGTTGCCCTTGCCGCCTATGCCGGGGCCGGCATAGGCGGCGCGGATCCCATGCGAACGGGGGTCACCGCATTTCGGCTGTCTATGGGCAAAGCGCTGGTGCCGTTCATGTTCGTCTATGCGCCCAGCCTTTTGTTTATTAATTTTACCTGGGCGGAGTTTATTGTCGCCATAATTTCCGGTGTGCTCGGAATTATAGCGCTTTCCGTTGCCTATATCGGATATTTCAGAAAAGAGGTCAGCTTCATGGGTAAAATCATGCTGACCATCGGCGGGCTGCTGCTTGTGTCGAACCAGCTTTCGGTGATTATTCTCGGCGGCGTGATGGTGCTGTTGATACTGATCCCGAATGCCATTACTATCCGCCAGATTGCTCCGACCTCAGCATAGCGTGTCTTGAGAGAGAAACCGTTCATCTGATACGGTTTCTCTCATAATTTGCAATCGAACATGCTCTCAGCCATTCGGCAATTTACCGATCGCGCGGTTATGACTCCGCGATCTTAATGCATGTCGTCATACAACCCTGTAAAGTGGGGAGGCGGCCTTGGAAAAGCCGACCAGGAATCATGCCTGCTATACCGTACCTGCGCTTAAAAGAGGGCTGCAGATACTGGAGATGTTCTCGGTTAACGATCAGGTTTTGACAATCAATGACTTTGCCGAACGGCTTGGCGTGAGTGCATCGTCGATTTATCGCACAGTAGTTACCCTCACCGAGATGAATTATCTGAAAAAAGTCGGGCGCAATTCCTATGAACTGGGGGCGATGGTTCTGTCCAACGGGTTTTGTTATCTTTCCTCAAGGGAAATTGTTCAGGTGGCTGCTCCTTATCTGCTTGAACTCAGGGATGAGACCAGCGCATCGTGTCACCTGGCCATACGGGAAGGCCTTGAAGCCGTTTATCTTTATCGGGCACGCTCTCCCCAGATAATGGCCGTCAATGTTCCGATTGGATCACGGTATTTGTGCCATACCGTTGCCATTGGCCGCTCACTGCTGACCGGTTTGAGCGATGAGGTATTGAATAAGCTTTACGCAGGAATCGCTCTTGACGGATTTTCTCCGACGGCGCCGAGATCTCTTCTGCAACTCAGGATGAAAATTGTCAGGGAGCGGGAACAGGGATTCAGTGTCAATCAGTCAGATTTTTCAACTGCTATTTCAACGCCGGTTATCAATTTCGCCTGCCAGGTGATTGCTGCCATAAATGTATCCGTACCTGACTTTATTATCGAGGACCCTGCTGTCCGGCAGCGGTTGACGGTCAGTCTGATTGAAACAGCCAGGAAAATATCGGCCGAATTTGGAGGCGAAGATCGCTCTGAGTTTCACACATCAACACAAAAGGCGCCAGTCGACGGTATAGCGCACTGAAATCAATTTCCCGGAATTCTGATTGTAAATTTTGACCAAAATGATAAAGCAGCCACTGCTTCGACAGGCTATCATCCTGTAAACGTCATCCTCGGAGAGCAAAGTGGGCCGAATGCAACTCTTTGATGTTCACTGTCATCTTCAGGATCCGCGTATTGCCCATCAGCTCGAGTCTGTCATGCACAGGGCAAAACGGGCAGGCGTTTATCGAATGGTTTGCTGCGGCAGCACCGAAGACGACTGGGATGACGTGGCTCGGATTTCCCAATCCTGGGATGGGGTCCTGCCAGCCTTTGGACTCCATCCATGGTATGTTCAAGGACGACGTGAGGTCTGGCTTCAAGATCTTGAAACGAGAATTCGATCCGGCATTGCCAGCATCGGCGAAATCGGGCTGGATTTTTTTCTGGACCGGACGACTCATTCGGATCAGGAGCAGGTATTTGCCGAACAACTTCGTCTTGCCGGTAAATATGGGCGACCGGTTTCGATACACTGCCGAAAGGCCTGGGGAAGGCTGATTGAGATAGTAAGTGCTGACGTCAATCGTGCTTATGGTGGGATCGTCCACTCGTACTCCGGGTCTGTTGAGATGGTTCACACACTGGAGCGCCTTGGATTTTATCTGTCATTTTCCGGATCGGTGACCCGCTCAAACAACAAGCGTGCCCGAGCGGCGTGCAGGGCGGTATCCGACGAGCGTTTGCTGATCGAAACAGACAGCCCGGATATCCTGCCTCTGGAAGCTGGAGGTGGGCACAATGAACCGGGGAACCTTGTCCTGGTTCTACGGGCGGTGGCTGAGATTCGAGGGTGGAGTGAGGAAAAAACCGCTGAAATCACATGTGAAAATGCTTCTCGAGTTTTTGATGAAACCGGAAATTGATCGATGACACAGTTTGCCAGGCTGGAGCAATTGCTGGGGCGCGAAAATACAGCCAAACTTCAGAGCGCACGGGTCGGCGTGTTTGGTATGGGCGCTGTCGGCTCTTATGCTGTAGAAGCCCTGGCCAGGGCCGGGGTGGGATACCTGCGGCTGGTGGATTTTGACCGGGTTCAGCAGAGCAATCTCAATCGGCAGCTTTTTGCTCTGAACTCCACTGTCGGAGAATTCAAGGTGGATCTGGCCCGGCAGCGGGTGCTGGACATCAATCCCGAATGCCGGGTGGATGCCCGGCGAACCTTTATCGATGAGAAAAGTGTTGCTGAACTCCTCGAATCCCCATTGGATGTCGTGATCGATGCCATTGACAGTGTATCGTCCAAGGTCTGGCTACTGAAGGGGGCTGTCGATCGGGAACTGTTTACAATCTGCAGCATGGGAGCGGCCGGGCGCCTTGATGCCGGCGAAGTAACAGTCGGTGATCTGGCCGAGACACACAGCTGCCCCCTGGCCCGCATCATCCGCAAGCGGCTCCACCGGCACGGGATTTACACCGGCATCCACTGCGTGTATTCCCCGGAGCCGGCGCTTAACAAGCAGCCGGCGCCGGCAGAAGACTACGAAGCTCCAACCCGCGGTCGTCAGCGAACGCCAATCGGCAGCATATCCTATGTTACGGGTACCTTTGGCCTGCGGGCTGCAGGGGAGGCCATTCGGTATGTTCTTGAAACGGAGGTTCCGGTTAAAGGGGATATCGGTTCGGCGGTGACGGCGCCGGTTCAAATTGCGATGTAATGCCGCATGATCGGACGGGTTGCCGATCGTCGGGCGACTTCAACAAAGCCTGCCTTTCGATAAGCCGATGCCAGCCCCTGATACGCAAAAATATCCGGTGTGCGATCCTGTCTCGGCTCTACCGCATAACCCTCCACGATGCATCCCCGCTGGTCCCGCACGTACTGGACTGCGGCATTCAGCAGTCGGGTCGACACTTGCTTTCGCCGATAGGTTTTGTTCACAAACAGACAGACGATAGACCATGCCGGCTCATCATCAACGGGTTTGAGGATTCGTGATTTTTCCAACCTCGGGAAATCTTTCCTGGGTGAGACGGAACACCAGCCTACTGTGTTGCCGTTATGATATGCCAGAATTCCCGGCACGGTACCCGCGGCCACAAGTGCCTGCATCGCCCGGCGATTTGCCTCTCCTTTCTGAGCTTCGAATTCTTTTTTCATGAGTCGCCACCACATGCACCAGCAGCCGCCACAAGCCCAAGTTGGTCCGAAAAGGGATTCGAAATCGCTCCACCGGTTCGGTGTAAGCGGTTCGAATACCAGTTCAATGTCATTATGGTCAGATGTTTTCGGCATTTCCAACTCCCCCGTCTTCAGGAACCGTGATGTTACTTGCCCTTGACACTTTATTGATTTTTTTATATTTTTTCCATTTTAAAAGTCGGTCGGTATTTTCCAGTTGACCGTTTTTCGTTACCTTTATGAAATCAAACAGGCTCTTACATTGTTGAGGAGGATTCTTATGGCGCTTTTTACAGTGGACACTGACAAATGCAACCGCGATGGGATCTGTATTTCCGAATGCCCGGTTAAGCTTATAGAATTCAAAGAAAAAGGCGCGTTTCCAACTCCGATAAACGGTGCAAAGGCCCTTTGTATTAATTGCGGCCACTGTGTGGCGGTCTGTCCGACCGGTGCCCTCTCGCATCGGAGCATGACGCCCGAGCATTGTCCGCCGGTTCGCCCTGACTGGGAACTGAGCCCGGAGCAGGTTGAGTATTTTTTGCGATCCAGGCGCTCCATACGGACTTTCAAGAAGGATAAGGTCGATCGCGAGATATTGGAACAATTGATCGATGTGGCCCGATATGCGCCCAGCGGTCACAATTTTCAGCCGGTGGAATGGCTGGTTGTGCACAACCCCGATGAGGTTCATCGCCTTGGCGGACTGGTGGTGGACTGGATGCGTTACATGATAAAAGAAAACCCTCAGATGGCTCAAATGATGCATCTTGAGGCTATTGTAGCCGCCTGGGACATGGGAATCGATACCGTGGTCCGCGATGTTCCTCATCTGATTATCGCCCATGCCGCTAAAGCCAATCCGACGTCAATGGCGGCATCCACCATCGCCCTGAGCTACCTCGAACTCGCCGCGTCATCGTTTAACCTTGGGGCATGCTGGGCCGGATACTTCGGGGTGGCCGCAACGGTGTGGCCGGTCCTCAAGAAAGCTCTGGAGCTTCCCGAAGGTAATGTCACCTTTGGCGTTATGATGGTGGGGTATCCCCGGTTTAAATACCAGCGCCTGCCGTTGCGCAACCCGGCCAAGGTCATTTGGCGGTAGGCTGGTTTCGGAGCACAGCAGACCTGGGTCAAGCATTACTGAATTGTAATGTTATTGTAATGAACCGGTAAATTTAGCTGAATAGACTAAGTATTCAGGTGTGAAGCGATATCTCGCTTCCAAGGAACGAGTTGCTTTCACGGTTCAAGTTGGAGGGCAGAGCCCACCCTTACAGGTTTGGTCTGCTCCGTACTCCGAGACTTCCCCTTACTGAGGTAGATGAGCGAAGGGTGGGCATTGCCCACCAAGTTTCTTGCTCAACTGGAACGGGATTTAATTAAATGCTCAGTTGGCCGCTACAATTATATAAATCAGGAGGACAGGTTACCCGTGGAGGAATTGAAACAAAGGGTTGAGGAAAAGCACCTGCTCGTCAACAGGATCCGGGAAGAGATCGGCCGGGTTCTGGTAGGGCAGCGGGATCTGGTGGATGGTCTGTTGATGGGCCTGTTCACCAAGGGGCACATACTCATCGAAGGTGTACCCGGCCTGGCGAAAACCAGTGCGGTAAAAGCTTTGTCCGATACGGTCCAGGCGGATTTCAAACGAATTCAGTTCACTCCGGACCTGCTGCCGGCGGACCTGATCGGCACCGAGGTGTACCGACCGAAAACGGGCGATTTTTCGATTAAAAAGGGGCCAATTTTCCACAACATCATCCTGGCAGATGAAATCAACCGGGCACCGTCCAAGGTCCAGTCGGCTCTTTTGGAAGCCATGCAGGAAAAGCAGGTCACAATCGGCGATACGACCTTCCAGTTGGCCGATCCCTTTCTGGTGCTGGCAACCCAGAACCCCATCGAACAGGAAGGAACCTATCCTTTGCCCGAAGCCCAGGTGGATCGGTTCATGCTCAAACTCGTTATTGATTATCCGGACCGTAATGAAGAAAAAGAGATCATGCGGCGGGTGAGCTTCGACGGTTCACCGGCGGTAAATCAGATTATTACCTCCACCCAGGTCGATGAACTGGCCGATTTGATTCGCGGGATCTATGTGGATGAAAAATTGAAAGATTACATCGTGGATCTGGTGTTTGCCACCCGGAAGCCTGCGGATTTCAATATCGATATTACGGAATACATCCAGTACGGCGCCTCGCCCCGTGCGACCATTTTCCTCAGCCTTGCCGCCAGGGCGTATGCGTTTCTGCAGGGGCGGGCGTACGTGACGCCGCAGGATATCAAGACCGTAGCGCCTGACGTGCTCCGGCATCGGATCATACTCACCTACGAGGCGGAAGCCGAGGATATAACCACCGAGCAGATTATCGGGCGGATTTTTGATTCGGTGGAGGTGCCTTAGGGGGTTCCGGGTTCCGGGTTCCGGGTTCCGAGTTCCGGGTTCCGGGTTCCGAGTTCCGAGTTCCGGGTTCCGAGTTCCGAGTTTCGGGTTCCGGGTTCCGAGGTGAAACGGAGTATTGGATTTAGGCGCTTAGCGGCGTAGTATCGACAACGTATTGTCGATGTTACTGGGTGCTTTGATAATTTAAAGGTTTAAGGTGTCAGGTTTCGGGTGTCAGGCCTCACAGGCGCCAATTTCTGAAACCTGACACCTTAAACCCCCTTCTTCCAAGCTGAGTCTTGGAAGAAGCGTAGATTGCTTATAACGGGTAACCGCTTTTTTTATTCGGATTTCCAATGTTCTTACAACGACTATCAACCAACAACCATCCACCATCAATTCACTAATGCTATCTCCGGAGTTGATAAAGAAAATAAAAAAGATCCACATCCGAAGCGGTCATCTGGTCAATACCATGATGGCGGGGCAGTACAAGTCCGTCTTTCGTGGATCCGGGATCGAATTTGAGGAAGTGCGGGAATACACCCCGGGTGATGAGGTCAAAGACATTGACTGGAAGGTTTCCGCCCGAATGGGGCGCCCGTATATCAAACGGTACCGTGAAGAGCGGGAGCAGGTGGTTATGCTTCTGCTGGATATGAGCGCATCGGGCGGGTTCGGAACGGCCGAGAATCTGAAACGTGAGACCGCGGCGGAAATTGCATCGATCCTGGCCTTTAACGCCATCCGCAGCAACGATAAGGTCGGAGCCATTCTGTTTACCGATCAGGTTGAAAAATACATCCCGCCTAAAAAAGGATCGGCCCACGTGTGGCGGGTGATAAAGGAATTTTTCGCTTTTGAGCCCCAGCACACTGGTACGGACATCAACAGTGCGGTTGGGTATCTTGGCCGGGTGGCACGTAAAAAGACCGTTTCGTTTCTGATTTCGGATTTTCTTTCAGAGGATTATATCCGTCGGTTGAAAGTGACATCCAAAAAACACGAGATGATCGGCATCCTGTTGTCGGATCCGGGAGATTTTACGCTTCCTGAAGGAGGGCTTCTGCTGGTTAACGATCTGGAGACCGGTCAACAGGTCGTGCTGGACGCTTCGGACCACTCTACCCGAAAGGAATATTCCGCATTGAAAACCCGGCAGTATCAGCAAACACGTGAGTTGTTCAAAACCTCTGATATCGACTGTATCGAAATCAGTACGGACGATTCCGTGGCCGATGCCCTGGTTCGTTATTTCAGGCTTCGTGAACAAAGGTTCAGATAAATGCGACAGATTCTTTTGCTGATAATTATCTGCATTGCGTTGCTGGTATGCGTCCCGATTGCGGGGGCGGATGCGCCGAATCCGGCAGCCGCACCAGTCCCTCAAGGGATGAATGCGCCCGCACCTGCGGAATCGGATGCGCCCATGACCGATATTTTTGATATCAAACCGCTCGAAGCAGTGGCGTTCAGTCCGCAGGTGTTGACGATTGTGATGATTGCCCTGATCGGTGCAGCAATCCTGGCTGCTGTTCTGGCGGTCATCTATTTTATAAAAAAACGAAGGGCGCCGGCTGCCCCTGACATTCCATCGCTGGAGCCGCACGAGACTGCACTGCAGCTGCTGGACGATTTGGAAAAACGACCGGCACCGGATCCCCGGGAATTTTATTTTAATCTGTCGATGATTTTTCGGGCCTATGTTGAAGGGCGATTTCGGCTGGATGCGCCTGAAATGACCTCGGAGGAACTCCTGCCACGTTTGAAGGACCTACCGCTGGATCAAGAGCTTCACCAGGGCGCACGATCATTCCTTCTGGCTTCAGATCCCGTAAAATTCGCCGGTCAGCAGGCGGGATGCGAAACCATGACGGCCCATCTTGCATTTGTCCGGCAGTTTGTCCGTCAAACCATGCCATTGGAATCGGATGCTTCAGGGGATGTACTCGCTGTCGATACCCATACTGCTCAATCAACCGGCCCTGTTTCCGGTTCGGGGCGATCGAGTACAACCGGGGTACAGCACGTTTCTGGATCACCGGGCACTGTTTCGGCTCTGTTGGAAAAATAGCTCCTGCAATTCAAGTCGGATCACCGGGAAAGGTACAAGGCATCTCATGTTCAGATTCGCTTCCCCATATTTTTTCCTGCTGCTGGTTATTATTCCTGCGGCCCTCTGGTACCGCCGGAGAAACCGAATGCAACCCTCCATGGGCGTCTCCAGCCTTCACGGTGTGGGGCAATTGCGTCGTTCCATGGCCCTGCGTTTCGGCTGGCTGCCGCTCTTCCTGAAATACGGGGCGCTGGTGCTGCTGATTGCCGCCATGGCCCGGCCCCAGTGGGGAACCCGTCAGGTCAGTGTCAAGACCGAAGGAATCAACATCGTTCTGGCCGTGGATATTTCAGAAAGTATGGCGGCGTTGGATTTTCGCCTGAAGGGAAAAATCATCAACCGGCTGGAAGCGGTCAAAGATGTTATCCGACAGTTTATTGCCAAACGGGACGGGGATCGAATCGGCATGGTCGTGTTCGGATCGGAGGCCTATACCCAGGTGCCCCTTACCCGGGATTATACGACGATTGCCTCCATTCTGGATCGGGTCCGGATTGGTGCAGCCGGGCCTTCCACCTCCATAGGTGATGCCATTGGCATTTCATTGAAACGGCTGGAGGATATCTCGAGTAAATCCAGCGTTATCATTCTTCTCACGGACGGACGGAGCAATTCCGGGGAGCTGACGCCCGAGGTGGCCGCTGAAATCGCCAAAGAAAAAGCAGTCAAGGTTTACACCATCGGAGTGGGCGGCAAGGGGCGGGTGCCGTTTTTGATCAGGCAGCCACCGTTCGGTGAGCGTTACGTCTACCGCCAGGTGGATATTGACGAAGAGACGCTTCAGGATATCGCGGATAAAACCGGAGGACTTTATTTCAAGGCCGAGGATACCAAACGGCTGGCCGATGTCTACGATACCATAGACCGGCTGGAAAAGACGGAAGTTGAGGTGAAAACGTATGCCGAATATCGGGAACTTTACAGCTACCTGCTTGTGCCGGCACTGATTCTCATAGGGGCATGGACTGTGCTGATCAACACTCGATTCTTGAGGATTCCATGAAGTTCATCCGGATTGAAATGCTGTTTTTCGTGTGGATCGTCCCGATTCTTGGGCTGATCTGGTACTACGGCATGAGAAGACGCGGGGCGCTTCTGAGCCACTTTTCGACTCCACGCGGCCTTGAATCCATTACCCCGGAGACCAGTCAAAAACGGCGCTGGACCAAGGCGGCCCTGGTCATGAGCGCATTCCTTTTTACGGTTCTGGCGCTTACCGGACCCCAGTACGGATATCGGTGGGAAGAGATCGAACGGAAGGGAATCGACATAATCATTGCGCTGGACTGCTCACGCAGCATGCTGGCCACCGACATCGCACCGAGTCGGCTGGATCGGGCCAAACGAGAAGTGTTTGACCTGCTTCACATGTTGAAAGGCGACAGGGTGGGGCTTGTGGCTTTTGCCGGCACCGCCTTTCTTCAATGCCCGCTGACCCAGGATTATGAGGCTTTCAATCTGTTTTTAAACTCCCTTACACCGGATTATCTGCCGGTTGGCGGAACCGATCTGCAGGGGGCGGTGCAGGTCGCCTTTTCCGGATTCAACGCCGAAGATAATTCCGAGAAAGCCATTATTCTCATTACCGATGGTGAGAGCACCAGCGGCAACCCGGTTAAAGCTGCGACAACTGCGGGGGAGGGCGGAGTCAAACTGTTTTGCATCGGGGTTGGAAAAGATACCGGTGTGCCGGTTCCCGGAGCTGAAGGCACATTTGCAAAAGATCGCACCGGAAAAATCGTCGTGACCCGGCTCGACGAAGAAACTTTGAAGAAAATGGCCGTTGTAACCGGCGGTGCATATGTCCGGTCCGTTGCCGGCGATATGGATCTGGATGCGATATATGAGCAGGAAATCCGTGGTAAGATGGAAGCCTCGACACTGTCCAGCGGCCGGAAACAGGTCTGGGAGGATCGATATCAGTGGATTTTGATCTTTGCCGTGATTGCCTTGGCGATCGAGCTGTTTATTTCGGCTGTTCGGAAAAAACACGCCATCACACTGATTTTAATCGGTATGCTCCTGTTTCCCGCAACCAAACACGCATCGGCGGCCGGCGCCCGTGAGAGTGTGAAAAACGGCCTCGATGCTTACGAAGCCGGCGATTATGAGACCGCACTCAAGCAGTTTATCGATGCCCAACTCGAGACTCCTGATCGTCCCGAAATTTACTACAACATAGCAAATACCTATTACCGGTTGGGCGATTTTGAATCGGCCCTGCAAAATTACCGGGAAGCACTGAAAACCGAAGACCCCGCGCTGCGGCAGAAGTCGCTCTATAATTCAGGAAATACAAATTACCGGCTGCAGCGGTTTGAAAAGGCCATTGAAAATTATGAAGCGGCAATGCAGCTCGATGAGACCGATGATCAGGCCCGGCGCAATATCGAGTTTGTCAAAAAGATGATGGAACTTCAAAAGCAACAGCAGCCTCAAGAGGGGGGCAATTCGGATAACAAAGACAACAGTGATGAGCAGGACGGCCGGAGTCAAACCCGACAGGGCGATGGGCAACAGGGCGAAAAACCGGAATCCGGGGAATCGGGCAACGCCCCCTCTCAGTCACAGGAAAATTCCCAGTCTCCCACTTACGGCGATCAGATGAAACCGGATGGACAGGACTCCGCAGGGCAGGGGGCTTCATCCGAAAAAAAAGAAAACGACGGGGGGCGTCAATCACCTGCCGAATCCGATGCAAAAGAAACCGATTCCCCCCCGACGGCTGCACCGGCTGAACCGCAGGCTGGCAACGACGAAAATGATACCGGGAGCCAGGCCCAGCGGATGTTGAATCGGTTGAAAGACCAGCCGGGACGTGCCATGATGCCAACTTACCAGAAACGGGTAATTGAAAAAGACTGGTAAAAAAATCTGATATTGGAATTTGGATTGCGGAATGGCATTCCGTTTCATTAAGACGGCATCACCTGAAACAAAAGGGATGGGCTGTCGCTGGCACCGGTCACTTTATGCGAATTAACATTTTGATTTTCAGGAGCCCATAAGGGTTTATGGACCTCGGGAATTCATCGTCCATGAAACATCTGGCAACAGCTTTGTTTTTAATTCTCATCATCAGCCTTCCTGCCGGAGCGGCTGATGTTCAGGCTACGGTTGACCGGACTCAGACCACTGTCAATGAGCCGGTTATACTGTCGGTAACTGTAAAAGGCGGGGCAGGGGATGTCGATATCTCCCCTATCAAGGATTTTCGTGTCATGTCCCGGGGAACCAGCACCAGCCTGAGAGTTGTCAACGGCACCATGTCTCGCCAGGCTGTCTACACATATGCGCTGTTCCCCTTTCGGTCCGGACGTTTGAATATCCCCGCACTCGATGTGACCAACGGTGACGGAAACGCGTTCAGGACACGCCAGATCAGCATTCAGGTGACGGACCAACCGGCCCACGCGGAGGCTTCGCGTGATGTGTTCGTGAAAGCATTTGTTTCCGAGGCCGAACCGTATCAGGGGCAGCAACTGACTTATACATTTAGAGTGTACGCTGCGGTTTCTTTTCAAAGCGCCAGGTTTCAGCAGCCTGATTTTAAGGGCTTTTCCTCAAAAGAGGTCGAGGAAAGGAAAAAATTCACCACAGTAATATCCGGGCGGGAATACAATGTGGTGGAACTTGTCTTTGTTCTGGTGCCATTGAAAACGGGCGAGTTAACCATCGGACCGGCAACCCTTGAGCTTGATCTTGTTCGCAGAACAAATCGACGGCGAAGCTCCACCTTTGACTCGATATTCGATGATCCGTTTTTCAGCCGGGGCCGCTTGGAACAGCGTTCGTTTCAAACTCGGGCGCTGCCTGTGCGTGTGAAGCCGTTGCCTGATTACGACCTTGGAAACGTCGCCTTCTCCGGGCTGGTGGGAGCGTTTTCGCTTACTGCCGAGTTGGAGGCCGCTTCGGTCCGGGTCGGTGACTCCACAACTCTGACCGTGACTGTTGAAGGTTCCGGCAACATTATGGATGCCAGTTATCCTGATGTGACCATACCATCGGCGTTTAAAGTTTATCAGGATACCCCTGAGGAAGCCGTGACCGTTGGGCCGGAGGGCTTTTCCGGGAAAAAGATTTTTCGAAGCGCCCTGGTAGCGGTCAAAGGAGGTCGCTTTACCCTTGGACCCGTCGAGATGAGCTATTTTGATACGTCAACCGGGGGCTATCGGATCATGTCCGCCGATTCGCTGCCCCTGGTCGCCGAAGCGGTGGGTGGAGACGGGGCCTCCGAGGATATCCAGGTTTTCAGCGCGCCGGCCGATCAACCCGGCCTTCCTCAGTTCAAAAAAAATAAGGTGGAGTTTACCGGTCGGGATATCCTGCCGGTCAAGGAGGAACTCGATGCTCTTGAAACCCGGGGCTCTCTCTCGCCGCTCACGTTTATAATCATTCTGATGGCGGCTCCGGTCTGTTTTTTCGCCATCCGGGTTGTTGGCTATCTGACCCGGAAATCGACCGACCCCGGCCATCTCATGGCGGAGCGATCCGCACAGTCACTGAAGCTGGCAAACCATGCCGGTGTCGCTGACAGCGATTTTCTTGGCCATATTTACCTGGCCTTGATTTCCGCCATTTTATCCCTGAATGGTACACACGGAGAATCCCTGACCTGCGTTGAAGCCCGACAAATATTATCGGAGCGCGGGGTGCCCGAATCGATCATAGAATCCGCTTCAGTGCTCCTGGCGAAAATCGAATCGTCAAAATATGGGGGTGGGCGATTGAATGCGGATGACCGATCCGCCCTTTTTGAGGAAACACGGCAATTGATCGGAGAGCTTGGACGATGAGGATTTTACATAGTATTGCCCTGTTTATCCTGGTGACCGGGTGGGTCGGAACGGCTGCCGGTGATGAGCCGGCACGATTATTTCTTAATGGTATCCAGGCCTATAATGAAGGGGATTACGAGGCTGCCATCGATACGTTTACCCGGTTGGCGGACAGCGGGGTAAAAAACGGCAAGCTCTATTACAATCTCGGAAACACATTTCTGAAAAGCGGCGATATCGGGCCAGCCGTTCTGTGGTATGAACGGGCACAGAGGCTTATCCCTGATGATCCCGACCTTAATTTCAACCTGACCTACGCGCGTTCCCTGATTGAAGACGACCCGGAAAAGCAGGGAGCACCGATACTTCGCATTTTGTTTTTCTGGAAATACATTCTGTCCGCTGCGACCATTCAGTGGATTGCCGTTTCGCTGAATTTCATGTTCTGGGGATTAATGGCAGTCCGATTGTTTCACCCCAGGTTTTCACCGCCTTCGGTCCGTTATGCGACGTTGGGGTTGACCATAATTTTTTCACTGACCGCCTTTTTTAACTATTACGAGATGAAGTATGTGCGGGAAGCGGTTGTCCTTCATGAAAAAGCCTCGGTTCGATCCGGTTTAACGCCGGATTCCACCGAATTGTTCGTGCTCCATGCCGGTACAAAGGTCCGGGTGGACAAGGAAAATTCCGGATTTTTTCGAATTCGTTTCACCGATGATAAAATAGGCTGGATTGCCAAGGCTGAACTTGGCGTTATTTAAATTCGCGTTCCTTAATGCCCGTTTGAAAGGGAGGATACCTTGATGAAAAAGATCATGGTGGGATTTGATGGGTCCAATGCAGCCAGGGAAGCTCTTAATGTGGCGATTAAACACGCCAATGCGTTTAAATCGGAACTTCATGTCGTGACCTCGATGGTAAAGGGAACGGACGCCCAGCAAAGCGCCATTCGATCCGCAGAAAAAGCTCTGGACTACATCCGGGAACGTTGCGAAAGCGAGGGACTTGTTTGTAATACCCATCTGCTGATCCGAGGGCATTCGCCAGGAGAGGATCTGGTTTTGTTCGCTGAGGAAATCGGTGTCGATGAGATGGTTATTGGCGTCAGGCGGCGATCCCGCGTGGGAAAAATCCTCATGGGGTCAAACGCACAGTACATTATTATAAAGGCGCCGTGTCCGGTGGTGGCGGTGAAGTAGGGTTTCGGGATACGAGTTTTGGGTTCCGGGTTCCGGGTTCCGAGTTCCGGGTTCAAGGTTCAAGGGGTGATTTCGGGGTTGGTGTTTAAAATTCCGAATTCCACATTCCACATTCCACATTCCGCGATCCGCAATCTTTATTGACTCGCAGAGCGCATTCTTCTACGTTTTCCGGATTCAAATGGAAAATTGCATTATCCCGCCCGGGCATGGGGCCTATTTTACAAGGAGAAGCGGTTATGAAAAAGATAATCCTGTTGCTTTTAATCCTGGTCATTTTTGCCCCGTTGACTCATGCCGTTGCTGAAACGTATCGTATATCTGTCAGTCAGTTCGTCGAACACCCCGCCCTGGATGCCGTTCTCAAGGGCTTTAAGGATTACTTGAAAGAAAACAATATAAGTGCTGAATTTTCTGTGCATAATGCTCAGGCCAATATGGCTACGGCCGGTCAGATTGCCGGGCAGATCATGGGAGAAGACCCGGATCTTATCGTCGCGATTGCCACCCCTACGGCACAGACATGCGCCCAGGCCTTGAAAAAGGCGCCGCATATGCAGAGAACGCCTATGCTGTTCACGGCGGTTACCGATCCGTTGGCCGCCGGTCTGGTCACCAATCTTGTCCATCCTGGGGGAAATATCACCGGTGTTTCCGACCTGTTGCCTGTGGACAAGCACATGGCCAATGTGAAACGCTTTTTTCCCGATCTGAAAGCATTGGGTGTGATATACAACGCCGGCGAGGCAAATTCCAAAGCCACCGTGGCTCAGATGAAAAAGGAAGCCGAAAAATTGGGGTTTGACGTGGTTGATGCCACGGTTTCCAAATCCAGCGAGGTCTACCAGGCTGCAAAAAGTCTGCTCGGCCGGGCAGATGCCATATTTGTCCCGACAGACAACACCGTGGTGTCGGCTCTGGAATCGGCTATTAAAGTCTGTATTCAGAATAAGATGCCACTGCTATGTGCTGATGTGGATTCGGTTGCCCGCGGCGCAGTGGCCGCCATGGGGTTTGATTATTATAAGCACGGCTGGCAGACCGGTGCCATGGCCCAGCGCATTTTCCAGGGTG
>ENA-ORCT01000309-ORCT01000309.1-marine-metagenome-genome-assembly--contig:-NODE-309-length-24907-cov-2.992630_pt1 | contig 24907 bp, 11 predicted proteins | sample MGYA00248632_ERZ508511 | MGnify/ENA primary metagenome ERZ508511 (study PRJEB26182, sample SAMN06268839) | marine metagenome | isolation source: Tt an P1-techrep anaerobic enrichment on pine from sediment...
GAACTATAATTAAACAGTAACGGCCAATTCAATCAGGTAATGAATCGCTCATTTGATTGGATAAATATTAGTTCAATTTGAGATATTGCTCCAGAGATGTTTCAACCTTTGGTAATTGCTGCATTACAAGGCGAGCCATTTGCCTGGCACCTTCTTCATTAAAATGGGTCTGATCATCTGGCGCGTTTGCTAATCTCAGAACTCCTGCGGGGCCTAACTTAAGATATAATTGTTCACTGGCACTGTTTAAATCAACGAACGGTACATTTTTCTCCTCAGCGACATGTTTCATAGCATCCGCATATGGCAGAAGATTGTCTTTAATGTTGCCTTTCTCATCAAATTTTCGTCGGTACATCGGCGTCACTAAAATGGGCGCAGCATCAATTTGACGGGCTTGGTCAATATATTGTCGCAGATAGTCCCGATAATCTCCAGTCGCGTCAGTCGATTCGGGTCTTTCGGGAGCATGTGAATCATTATGTCCAAACTGAATCAGAATATAGTCCGGTTTCAGATTGAGCACTTCTTTCCATAATCCCTGCTCGATAAATGTTTTAGTGCTTCGACCGCTTCTGGCGTTATTAAAGACACGAACCGACTCCGTAAAATAATCCTGAATATAATGCCCCCATCCACGCCGAACATCATCTTCCTTATACTCACAAACCGTCGAATCTCCAATAATAGCAAGGATTTTTGGACCTTCGGGCGGCAGAAGATCTTCCCATTTCTGATGCCATTTTTCAAATTCTTGGAATACTTCCTGGCCCCAGACGCCGTACCAGGAATAGCCGTTCCTTCGTTCCTTGTCGATTTCGTTATAATCGTACGTAGGAATCCCATCCCGACTACAAAAGAACGGACGATCGGTTTCAATTTCACAGAAACGCCCCCACAAAGGCCCCGCGTCCGCATCCTCAAATGCCCTTCGCTCGCCCTCAATCCATTTGACACGGATTCCTGTGACAGCAGCGTCCCTGTACCAGTTGACACCGGCAGTTACGGCCTCGATAATCTCCGGCGTGGGATCATCGAGGCTCATCAATAACCGGAGAATGCCTGCACTTTCGCCACCGCTCAAAGAGGCCAGTTCGTAAGACCGGGCCGGGCGGGGAGTATAATCTTTTTCATCATGTTGAGCACACCAGACCTTCAGTTTTCCGTCCACGCGAATCTGGCACTTGAGAATGCACTCGATACCGTCATCAAATGCCTTTTGTGCAGCTGTGCGCCGTGTCGAGTCAACAAAGTCGTAATCGGAAGAATTTGCAATTTCTCTGAGCAACTCCATCAACCGAACCATAGCCTCATCATTGAATGTAATATAGCGGGGATATCCCTTGCCCGGAGGGTACATTTGCGGCCATCCGCCGGTTGGATACTGTGCCTTGAGAATCAGATCGAGTGCTTTGATGAATGCCTGCTCGTAACGAGGTTCCTGCGTGACCCTGAAAGCCTGTGCCAGAAATCTCATTTCCCCCGTCGTAGCTCCATTATCAAACATGCCCTGCAGGTCTTTTCGGTCTCCAGAAAACGGTTTCGCCGCCGTATCAATGTTTTTAGGCCAAGTACCATAATCGTCCTGAAAGGATAAAATATTTTCGGCAGCCTTCTTTCCTTCCTCGCTGCGATACCATGTGTCATCCTTTGATGCGTATTTACTCCATGAAAAGCGTGCCCCTTGGACCGACAGGCTAAAAAAGAGACTGAACAGGACAAATAATAAGATACTTGTTTGTTTTATTTCTTTTTTCTTTTGCATTATCTTCTGATTACCTTTCTTAACGTATCAATGTAGCGCTCATTAACCCAATAACAACTTCATTAGCCAGCGTATGCACCTTTAATGAAGCCAGTTCTTTCGTACTATCCAGCGGGATATCGAGTACTGTCGCAACCCCGCCGGGAACAGTGCCGTCTTTTTCATTAAATTGTTCCAGATCCAGAATACGCACATTACCTGTCTTCAGATCAACTCGAGGGGGGATGGGTTCAGGACGTTTGAATCCGTAATCATCAATAAAGTAATCCTGATCGATGGGCCACCATGTTGTCGGATTCTGTAAAGCCAGCCGCTCGCTGGAACCATCCCGGTAGGCAACAACTACTTCACCATTATCAAAGCGGCTCTGCATGGAATTTGTCGATCCGGCCATCAATAGATACAGATGCCGCGCTTTGCCGTCGATCTTAATTGTGACACTCTCAGGATAGTTGTCCCACTGAGACGTAAAAAGTGTGTTTTTTTCTTTGGTTTCGACGGGTATCTTAAAGGGAATACCCTGGGGCAATTTGAAAACACCGGCATTTTTCCCTGCCGCTGTACGCAGACCGCTGTCATTCACCTCAAATGTTCTGGCAAAGTTACACCAGCTTCCGATGCCCTGCTTTGGAATGGCCAGAGAGCAATACGGGGATCGTGGGGATAGATATTCATTCTTAAAAATCCGGGTTACATTGTCATTATAGACTAAATCAAGTTTAACAGGCTCGGCGTTGTCAGCAATTTCCTTTGCTGTAAGATGCCAGTTCGTCACACTTCCATCAAATTCCCCATCATTGCCTAAATCAACATGGATGTGATTCGTTCCGGGCAATAACGGAAACTCCTTTTCGGCAAGCGTAATTATACGTGACAGGGCAAAGGCAGGAATCTTCAGTTGAATTTCGGATGACTGGTTCCCCATTTTTATTTCGGCTATTGTGTCGATGTTCCTGCTTGTGTTGTTTTGAATATAAAACTCTATCGAATCTTCCTGCTGCTGTTGCTTGGAAATAATCTCGAATGGGTTTCTGATTTCAAAGTCCACCGGATGCAGCCATGTCATCTGGTCCTGTTGAAGCCGGGCAAAGATTGTATGGTGGCCCAGATTGCCTATGACCTCGCCGGAAAGAGAGGAAGGCCTGACTTTTATTTCATCAAGTGCCCCCTGTGGATTGACAATATCAATGATGTCTGCCCCGACAAAATCGGCTTTGAAAACACCTTCTTTTGCAACAATGGGATCTGACTGCACATCGGCCGGTTCCGGCCCCTGCCATGTAATTGTTACATTATATGTGTGAACGGGTTGGCTGTTGATATAAATCGCTGGATTGCCTACGGCCTCTTTAACTGTTGTCCAGTCTGTAGATTTTCCGTTAACGGTAACCGCTTTAACCTGAGTAGTCCGTGCTCTGACCTGTAATCGAAGAGAAAGCGGTTTGGAAAATGTCGGTTCTATCAAATAGTTTTCCGTTTGTCCGTTTCGGCGGTAGGAAAACTTTAGATTCGGGTGTTCAAGCGTAGTAAACTCCCAATCAGCGGGAAAGCCGGGTGACATATTCAGCACTCCTGCAAGCATATCCGTCTCAATCCCGTATAAGCCCTCAATCAGAGCCCGGGAACAGGTGCCCACAGCATCTCCGAAATCACGCTGGGCCTCACCGCGAGCCATATCGAAATAGGTCGTCATCCCTGCATTACCGGGGCACTTTCCCATGTACATGCTGTCCAGGATACCCCCCTTGAATAAGGAAAATGCTTTTTCAGGGCGTTGTGCCTGCCAGTAAGCCAGCGCCGTGTGGGCCACTTCGGCCATTACGACGTTGTTTGTGGACCAGGTATAAGGCATCCAGTTCGTCGTCGGAAGCGTGAAATAGCGTCCTTTTGGAATATCGCCGCCAAAAACAGGAATGTGTGCAATTTGTGTATCCGCATATCGGCTCATCTGCCAGGCCTGCACAGGATCGGCCGCCTCCGAATCAAGTGTGTGATAAAAGGTCCACAACGCGGCACTGGGGTGAGTTTTCTGCAAGCCCATTAAGTCCTTAAATTCGGCGTACCAGCCGCGATCCTCAAGCCATAAGTATTTTTGCATCCCTCTGAGTATGAGGTCGGCTTCCTTTTCATACGGAGAGGGATCCTTGCCCAGTTTGCGGGCCAGTCGAGCAACTATCTGATTGTGGTAATAGTTATAGGCTGATGCATGAGTAACACCACCGCCATGATACTGGAGATCATCGCTGGCCCAGATCGCGGCGTAGGCCTCGTACAACGGCAGCTTGTCCTGCCCGAACGGACGACGGAACAAACGACGCTCCCATGCCATGTGCCGCTCAATCACCGGCCAGAGTGTGCGGGTCAGTTCCAGATCGCCGGTCCAGAGGATATGTCGGAACAGTGCGTCCATATACACCAGGTTCATATCGTAATGCTTATGTGACAACGCACCGTTGCTGTGCAATGAGGGCTCATTACGAGCTAAATTGGCAGTCGGGTCGGCGGGCAAAATGGCCTCAGGCACCGGGCTGGTGTCCTGTTGAGTCGCCCAGTAGGTCAGGTGTCTTTTTGCCCGATCGTGCCAGCCCAGTACATCATTGGCATACGGTCCTCGCCAGCCGAGGTATTTGGACCGCCACGCCACAGCACCGTGCATAACGGAACCTTGTTTTTCGTCCCAGATCGCATCGGCCGCAATACACAGGGCCGCCGCAGCGGCATCGATGTAGGGATCGGGCGTTCGTATCGTTATCTGCTGGGCAAGTTGCTGACGCTGTCGCTGTGTTGAGTCAAAGAGAGTTGGCAATTCGTCCGCAGTAAAAACATTTTCATCGCCCCCAACACATTTTAATGCAGTATAGGCTACCTTTTCCTTGGTCAGTTTCATAGTTGCCGTTATCACTGGATATTGTATCTCGTCACCTGATGAAGCCAATAATTCTTCGAGATTGTTCCAGTTTTCCGAATTACCAACCGTTAATTGTGTTCCCTCCGAAAAAACACCCTTGAAGTTCGCGATTTTACTCGTTAAGTACCAGTGGTTCTTATCAATAGTAAATGAATTGTGTTGGCAATTTTGGGGCGTTAATTTGAAAAACTCGCTAACCGGCTGACTTTCGCAACCAATGTCGCCACTGCGTTTACCTCGCTTGCCGCTGGCGCCGCCGAATGTTGTAATCCACTCAACCGATGTTGGCGATCCCCGCAATTTGACCTGAACAATGAAGCCGTCTGCTTCATATAAACCCATAACGGATAAAGTGAGAATGCCCCCCTTTAACAATGGATCACGAACTTCATAAATCATCGAACCGGGACGATACCGGCTGATAACCGTCTCTGCATCATGCAGCCATTTACACCCTTCTGCGGTTCGGATCCCGAAACGCATGTTACCCCCATGACCCGGCAGGTATAATGAAAATTCGGGTTTGTCGCCGGCATCTACGCGGAATGCCGTATTGCCGCCATACAGCGGGCGATTGAAAAACTCTTTCCCATTTTTGATGACGAAATCGGTTCCATCAGGATGATACCTCAGTGTACGTTCAGTATTGCCTTCAAATGTCGGCCTTGTCACCATAATGCGTTCAGGAGGATTATAAACTGCTGCATAAATGACGTTGAACACATTTACAACAACGGCAAACACCAACATCAAAACTGATGACTTCTTGAATTCCATAAAACACTCTACTAAATTACCAGATCAAAGGATTTCTCGGATTAAAGCCGATTACTTATGCCTACTCCCAGATAATTGCATTGGAAGCGGTTCCTTTTCCAATTTCTATCTTGCCCCGCAAAGCCGATGCGTCCGCATCTTTTATATGAATGGCATCGGTTTTTTCACCCACTAATTTCATGAATGGCATATCGGGATCATTATTTCGAACGTCGGATAGTGTTACATTTCGAGCATTGTAAAAGCTATATAAAGCCCCCCTGCGGGGAAGGATTGACAAATTTTTAAAACGGATCTGATCGGTTTCAATACAGGTGACACCCGCATCAGCGGAAATAACAACGTTCTCCATAGTGATACGCTGTACCGGCATTTCCGGAAGTCCCTGAATATACATGGCATTGTTCGCACCACGGCAAACAATATTCTTCATATGGATATCTTGAAAACGGGGAGTTTCTTCTGTAACCGGGTCAGCAGGAATCTCAAGACTTGCTTCGAGACCTGGTGACCGGGAGGCATAAAAGAGATTGAAACGAATCGCATCCCCGGCGATATCTTTCATTCTGATATTCTCAATATAAATATTCTCGACAACCCCGCCCCGCCCGCGTGTGCTTTTGAATCGCAAGCCAACATCGGTCCCTAAAAACTCACAATCGCTTACAAAAATATTCTTCACACCCCCAGACATTTCACTGCCTACGACAAAACCGCCGTGACCGTGATAGACGGTGCAATTACGAATCACGATGTTTTCCGTGGGTCTGTTCCGCTTCCGGCCGGCTTCATCCCTGCCAGATTTCATACAGATGGCATCATCACCCACATCGAAACAGCAGTTATCAACCAGTACATTGCGGCAGGATTCCAAATCCAGCCCATCCCCATTTTGGCTAAACCATGGATTACGGATATTGATATTTCGGATAATCATATTATCACACAACAGCGGGTGTATGTTCCATGCCGGAGAATTCTGGAATGTGGGACCGTCCAGCAGTACATTCTTACAATTGACCAGTGAGACCATCACTGGACGCAGGTGTTCTGCGGCTGCCTCATAGTCTTGCAATTCAGCGTTTTGCCGGTCCAATTCGCTTACGGTCTGGGGCCCTTTGAGGGCTTCTTCGGATGGATACCAAATACGCCCGTCTGCATCAACGACGCCGCCTCCGGCAACCAGATTTTTCCACTGGCCCTCAGTCAACTTGGATTTCTTGACCGGGCGCCATACCTGCCCGGATCCGTCGATAATCCCGCGACCAGTGATCATTATATTTTCAAGATTTTCACCGCTTAGTGGCGATTGGCGCCGAATAGCTTTTTGCCCTTCATAGCTTCCCGACTTTAGTGGATAGTTCTGAATATCCGGACTAAACAGGATGACCGCCCCGGGCTTAAGATGCAGATTCAAGTTGCTTTTCAGTTCAATCGGCCCGGTAAGCCACAACCCTGCCGGTACCATAACCCTGCCGCCGCCAGCATCTGCACAGGCGCCCATAGCCGCCGCAAAAGCATCCGTGTTGAGCACGTGCCCATCACCAACAGCCCCGAAATCAGTTATCGTAAAAGTACGGTTCGCAATAACCGGCTCTGTAATCTTCGGCAGTGCAAATGGGATATCACCGGTTAAAACAGGATCGCACACAGCCATACGTGAATGGCAGCCGTACAGCAAAACAATCAGCAGTACAAAAAACCCCGTCGAGGCAACTAAAAATGTATTGTTTGGACCTGTCGGCTGTATCCTGTCTCTCATATCAAATCCTATCATTACGGTTGACTATTGTTCAATTTTTGTAAATTCCAGTCCGGCCAGGATAAATGGTCCAACCCCCTTTGGATCGTTGTCACGGATCGGCTCACCGATATAATACTCGAATGAACCATCACGGTAAGGATCACCACCGAGTCCGGCCACAGCACAGCATTTGTGAAGATCAATAAGACCGTTATCCTTCACAGTCACCAGATGCTCCAAAATACCCTCATACCCTTTGCTGGCAACGTCAAGATATTTTTTATCGACATACCCCATTCGAACCGCCTTGGCCATCGCGTACACAAACATGTTCGACGCCGTCGCTTCCAGGTAGTTACCCTCCCGATCACCCTGATCAAGCACTTGATGCCATAAGCCGGTTTTCGGGTCCTGTACTTTTTCCAATGCAGTGAACATTCGGTCAAGGATTGCACAAATATCCGCACGTCTTGGATGGTCAGCGGGCAGTTCATCCAATACGTCCACAATTGCCATTGCGTACCAGCCCATCGCTCGCCCCCAGAAATGCGGAGACTGCCCTGTCTCTTTATTAGCCCACCGCTGCTCACAGCTTTCATCCCAGGCATGATACAGTAATCCCGTTTTGGGATCGCGGGAATGTTTTTCCATCAAGATAATCTGGTTGACAACATCGTTAATGAGGACCGGTTCGTTGAAATAATTGGCATACTGAATTAGAAACGGGGATCCCATATACAGGCCATCCAACCACATTTGATGCGGATAGCGTTTTTTGTGCCAGAAGCCCCCTTCACTGGTTCGCGGGTGGTCTTTCATCTGTTCCCGCAGTGTCATGATAGCAGTTTTATATTTTTCCTTTTTTGTTTTATCATAAAGATAAATCAATGCTGTACCGGGCTTGATCATATCAATGTTGTATTTTTCCATGTCATAGGTAAGGATCTCTCCATCATCGGTAATCAGCCTGTCATAATACCCTTCGATATAATCCAGAATTTGAGGATCCTGCGTTTCTTGCCAAATCTCCCACATGGCTTTGAAAACCAAGCCATAGGTATAACTCCACTTTGGACGATCTGAAAAATCCAGACTCCAGTAATCGGCATTCCTCTTCATCACGGTATAGGCCATCCGCTGTCCCCAGTTGTCCGAAATGTCAACTTCGTCATCAGGTATGACAATAAAGTTTTCAACGCCCTCGGCAACACCTTCTAACTCGGTATTCTCAAAAGTGCAGCCCTTTAAGACTACATTTTGAATCTTATTGTGATCGTAACCTCTAATATGCCAGGGATATTTGCTTTTATAGCTGTGGACATTGGTCATAAAAATATTGCGGACGGTTGGAGGAAAATCACCGTTATCGCCTTCCTGGTAATGATAGTTAATCTTCAATGCGGCTTCTTTCACCTGCTGCATCGTGACGTTCCGCATGAAGACATTCTCCACCACACCTCCGCGGACCGAATTGGTCTTAATACGCAGACCCCGGTCCAGATTGGGGCTGTCCATGACGCAGTTCTCCGCATAGACATTGCGAACACTGCCGGAAACCTCGCTGCCGATGACAACACCGCCGTGACCGTCTTTCATTGTGCAGTCACGAACAACGATGTTTTCAGAAGATACTTTAACGCGTCGACCATCATTATTGCGTCCGGATTTGATTGCGATGCAGTCATCACCTGTATCAAAATAGCATTCCTCAATCAATACATTTTTGCTTGATTCCGGATTGCAGCCGTCATTATTCGGGCCGTGCCCGACGACTTTGACATTCCGCACCGTGATATTTTCGCTAAGCACGGGATGAATATGCCACATCGGACTGTTTTTAATGGTCACGCCTTCAATGAGAATATTTTTGCAGCGATAGGGCTGAATCATATTTGGCCGCAGTTTTTTGCCCTGACCGAAAACCCGCTGCTCGACGGGAATATTCTTGTCCCCCATATCGCATAGCAGCTTTACATCCGGTCCTTGTGTCCATTTCCAGCGCCACCAGTTCATATTACTGGCGTTTCCATCCAGTGTGCCTTCTCCGGTCACGGCAATATTCTCCTGCTCGAAAGCATAAATCAAAGGTGAAAAGTTCATACACTCAGTTCCTTCAAATCGGGTGTAGACGAGCGGATAATCATCCGTATTTGTAAAAAAGCTGATCACAGCACCTTCTTTAAGATGCAGATTAACGTTGCTTTTCAAGTGGATTGCACCGGTCAGATAAATCCCTTCAGGGACAATGACCCTGCCCCCGCCAGCAGTATTGCATGCCTCAATTGCTTTGGCAAAAGCTTGAGTACAATCCGTATTTTCATTACCTTTAGCCCCAAAGCCAGTAATATCAAAGTCCTCATCAGGAAATGTCGGCGGCTGAATCTTTTCGAGGAGGGCCGGCAATCTGTTCCAACCCTCTTCGTCCGTCATAGCAACCGCAACGGAGGCAGTAAACAACAAGATACAAATACCGATGTTCAGCAAATTTTTCGTTAGCGATTTCATCTAAGTTCCCATTCTAAAAAGCTTATTAAATAGTTTAAGAATTCATTATGCGAATACCTACTTTTACCAGCCTCCAATCGAAACGACAAGCCAAATAAACAGTAATACAAGCCCAACACCCAAAACCGAAAGGATAAATCCAATCCAGTCTTGCCGGGTCCACTTATAAATTTCAAACTGCGTTCTCGGAAAGACCAGCAGGTGATCATATCGATGGGGGTCTTCCAATGACAACTGCAGTTCACGGGCATCTGCTTCAGGATCCGGAATCACTTTGGTCCGCATCTTCGAATAAAAGCGGTCTAAAACCTCCTTTGGATCAGGCCGCGTAACCAGCGAAACAACGATCATGATACCAAACGGCACCAGTGTTCGAAACAGAATTCTAAGCGTTTCATTGAGTGCATACGGTCTGGATTCGAGATCCAGCCCACATTTTTCCAAAATCCACAATTCAATATTAAACCGACCACTGCCGTAAAGACGGCCCGCAGCGCCCGCTTTTAGGCCCTGAGTCCAGTAAATACTTCTTTTGGCAAATGCAAAGCGTTTTTCAAAAACCTCACCGAGTTGCAACGGTTCAGGACGCGAGCCTTGCTGCTCGCCGACAGCGTTCAGGCGGTCCCACTGGGCAATTTCTTCATTTCGCTGAAGAACATCGAATTCTACTGCTGCTTCCATGATAACCCGCTCCGGCGGTTGGGTGGTCCGCAATAGACTGTCATCGTACCGCATCTGGGGATTTATCTGCGGAGCAAGGACTGGGATGATTAAAAACAACAGCGCACCAACAGCGATGGACATCCACGCTCCCTTTTTATTGGCACGACGCCATTTGATACCAAGCCAGTAGGCCGGGGCCAACATCACATTGATTTCCCAGATAAACTTCAGTATCTGCAGGATCGTATCAAACTGTAACGCCACCCATGCACCTCCCAGCACCACGAGGGTACCAAAAATTCGGCCCGCCCAAACATAATGACGCTGGCTGCGGCCTCGTATCAACGGAGCATAAAAATTGTGTGTCAGCAAACTGGCACAGGTTAGCATATAGCAATCAACAGTGGACATTAACGCTGCCATTAAGCAGGCAATCATCAAACCCACCAACCCGATTTTCGCAGGGCCGAGCAAATCAAGTGTTGCATGTCCCCAAATAAGATCTGAATGGATAACCTTGCCGCTATAAAGGACAATCGCTCCTAATCCGAAAACGGCCCAAAAGACGGTACAAAAACGTTTCAAAAAGTTCCCGATGACAACCCCGGATCGGTTGGAAAGCTCATCTTTAGCAGACCCGGCCAGTACCGCACCATTGGGTTGGACGACAACGGTGATCGCCGCCATAAAGGATAACGTAATCACGTAATACCAAGTGAAATCAGGTGTCTGCGGAGCGCCAAATATCTGAAAATATGACCCGGGCAGCTCGTGATGAATCGTACGCATCGCATCCAGGACTGAACTGCCGCCAAACAAAGAGTTGATTTTGGACCAACTGAATGGTATCAGCAATACTGATAAGACAATAATAAATAATCCCTGGATCATATCCGTTAAAAAAGCGGCCTCTAAACCACCCACAACGGCATATAACAACACGATAATACAGACGGACCAAATCAATACATCTTCTGACACATGCGAAATCAATGTCGCCGGCCTCATTGTATCCAACTCATTCAAGCGATCGATTTGTTCGGGCGTTCGTTCTTCGGACGGAACGTCCCCAAGTCTCTGACGCTCTACCAGCTGGTCATAGGTTAAAATGGCAACTGATTCATGAACAGCCTCAGACGCAATCCGTTGCTCTTCGAAGACTTGGTTGTATTTATCCTGCTCGCTTTGGGTGTACAGTACGGCTGCCTTTGGTGTAATCGCCAAAATCGTTTTGGTCATCGCACTGAATCCCAATGCAATGAATGCCATCATGCCAACAGAACCGATCAACGAATATACAGCCCCCATTTGAACCGATTTATACCGTTCGCAAAAATAGTCTCCCAGAGTAAGTACCCGCATCCGACGCGGCCAATGCGTTACTACCCAATAGAGCGGCGTCGCAAACAAATAGAGCATCGAACTCCATACCCCGGCGATACCGTTATTAAAGGTCGTCGTGGTCACCCCGACAGCATTATCTGAAGAGGTTGCTTGACCAAAAGCAGCAAATGTCTGCACAAGCTTACCGAATCGGCGCCCTGCCAGAAAATAATCCTCCTGATTTTTAATTCGCCGCGATGACCAGAGACCAATCCCGATCATCACTCCAAAATACAATAAAATGACAATAATATCCGCGATTTCTAAACCAAACATGCAATTTACCTTTCAGGATGCTATCCTTATTGAATGCGAACGGCCTCTCGCCTGGCCCCGTCTTTAAAAACAATTATATCAGATACATCGGAAAGATCGCTGTCCCGGACGACGATATTGGATGATGTCTTACCGGAAACTTCGAGAAACACACTGGTGTTCTTGGGTGCTGTATTGCGTAAAATCGTAACATCAGACCCATTGGTGATTGTATAAACGGGGCCTTTCTCCGGTCGGATTGAAACAATATCAAATGTAATATCCCGAACATTTTCGCAAATGAGTCCCTGTTCCGAGGAAATCATGATATTCTCAAAACGGACATTCTCAATCGGAGCATCCTCCAACGCCCGCATCAAAATGGCGGTCGGGGCACCCTCGCAGGTCAGGTTACGAATATCGATATTGCGAAAGATCGGAGGCTTTTCATTACTGAGTTCATTCCTGTCTGAGCCATATACCATATTCATAATTACTGCTTCACGCTGCATATCTTTGAGTTTGATGTCGCGTACCCATACATTTTCAACAATGCCTCCCCTGCCGCGTTTGGATTTAATCCGCACAGCTCGGTCGGTTCCTTCAAACGTACAATCATGCATATATACATTGCGAACATCACCGGACATTTCACTGCCAATGACCAATCCGCCATGGCCCCGCTTACTGAAACAGTGCCGCATGACAACATTTTCCGTTGGCCGACCAACCCGCCAGCCGTCTTCGTTATAGCCGGACTTAAGAACGACACAATCATCGCCGGTATCAAACACACAATGCTCGATGAGAACATTCCGACAGGAATCAGGATCAATCCCGTCATTGTTCGGGCCGTCCGTCAAAACATTCACCCGGCGAATAATCACATTTTCACAATAGACAGGATGAATCGTCCAGTTGGGGCCGCTGCCAATGGTAAAACCCTCCAGTAGGATATTTCGACAATTCATCAAACACAGAAAGCTTGGCCGGATCGCCGCTTGTGGGGTGCCGAAGACCCGATTTTTCACCGACACACCCGCAGCTCCCATCTCAAAGGATTTGTTCGTTTCACGACCTTTCCATTCCCACCAGGCGTCAGCATTACCATTGAGTTTGCCCGGGCCTGTGACGGCCACATTTTCACAATCACGTGCATAAATAAGTGGTGAATAATTAAAAAGTTCAATGCCTCCGACACGCACAAACACAACCGGAAGATAATCCTCAAACCTGTCGCTGAAAATAATTTCTGAGCCTGCTGCAAGATGCAAGTCAATATTGCTTTTTAGATGGATCGGCCCCGTAAACCATTTACCGGCGGGAACCAGCACACGTCCGCCGCCCGCATCGGCACAAGCGGCGATTGCATTGGAAAACGCTTTCGTATTGTCTGTCTTTCCATCCGATACTGCACTATAGTCGCGAATATTGAACAAATTATCTGCAAATTCAGGACGCTTTAACTGAGGCATCTCGAATGGTGCGTTTATGGGTTCAATCGGCTCAAGGGAATCAGATGCTGTTTCTAACCGGGTTAATTGATCTATCATATCTGAAGATACTTTCAGCACGCTGCCGCAATGATATCCTTCTGGAAAAGCTACATAATCTGAGACATCCATCCATGCATTAAAATCATCTGTTATAAGTGCACCTCTTGTTTGATGGCCATTCTGATCAAAGTATAAGATATAGTGATGGTCAATTTCCAAAATCTCTGGATTTGAATACTGCTTCATCGATATCGCATACATAATTGAAGACCATGGCCCTGTAACCGTGGGTCCGAATGCTGTTCGCAGTGTTTGAAATGCGATACGGCTGTCTTCATGAATCAATCCGTATCGACCACCGTATTGGAATAGCACCCCCTTTTGAACACTATAGCCTGGATCGATAAAGGGGGCAGCTTCTGTAAATGAATCAAAATCTCGTGTTTTGGCATACCATAGGCGTGGATTATCTGCAATATCTTCCTGATAAGCCTGGTAGTAATTGCCCGGCAGTGTTGATGCCCAGATAACCAGGTACACATCATTATGTTGATCGTAAGAAATAACCGGATTGATCAAGTCGTAGGCATTGTGCTCGGCCATAAGGTCAAAATATTGTTGTTCGGACCAGTGAATCAAATCTTCTGAAACAGCATACCCAAAACCCTGGTCTCCAGACATCCCAGTCTGCCAAACCATATGAAAGTTATTGTTCCGTCCCTGGATTATACTGGGAGCAATGAATTGTTTCCCTAGACCCACCTGCCCTTCTAAGAAAGGTCCACCAATCTCATTCCATTCGAAACCATTTATACTGGACAGAAAAGAAAGACGTTCATCCTCTTTGGAGCAAGCGAACAGATAAACAGTACCCCGCTGTTGTTCAGCTATTTTTTTTTTGACTGCAGCGATCTCAGAAACCGATGCTGACTTGATGCTTTTTGATGTCTGGTTCGTATTGCTTAAGGGATTCCATCCGTCTTCCCCGGCCAATACTTTCTCGAGCGTATAGGCATAGGCCTGTTCGGCAGTCAACTGGTGTGACCACGGAACCCGCGACTCCTGATTAGCCCCAGGACCGGTGCTGTTGTATTCGGCATAAAAGGCCGTTTTTTCACGATTCGGTTTATTCCAGTTATGCCAACCTTCCGATCGAATTATCTCAGACATACGCGTATTTAAAAAGACTACCTTGGCATAGTCACGCCACGGCCGTCCCAGATAAGTCCGTGAATCTTTCGGGCTGCCAGTAATCTTACAGTTAGAAAAGACATACCCGTACAGTTGATCCTGCGGTGTCGATGCTGCAGTAATATAACTGGCATCCAGGCAGTGAATATGACAGTTTTCAAAAAAAGCTGTTCCGCCTCCGAAGATAAAATCGCAATGTCCGGCAATATAGCAGTTTTCATAATAATGCCGGCCCGTTTGGTCCAGTATTGTATCCTGCCAGCCCAGAAAACGACAATTTCGAAACACAGCCCGATCCCCTACGACTGTAACTGCCAAGGCTTGCCCCACATCCCCTGAGGTATTTTCAAAGGTAATATTTTCAGCTGAAAAATCATCTGCTTCAATCGTTACCGACGGCGTACGAAATGTCCCGAGTTCATTACCGTTTTCATCTTTCATACTGGCATATAAATTATAAGTCAAAACTGTTTGTTTTGCGTCTTCTCCCAGAAACGTCAAAAACCGTTTAGAGCGTGGTACCACTACCCGCTCCCTGTAGGTTCCCGGTTGAATGGAAATTATTGTGGGCGTTGTATTTCGCTCGCCAACTGAATCCACTGCCGCCTGTACTGTCGCAAAATCACCTGTCCCGTCTGCATTGACGGTGATGATTTTTGTATCCGCATTCTCCGTGGCTGCCTGTTGAGGAGCCATGCCCAGGATTCGCCATAACCAACCGACCATTTCCTGCCGATAATCAATCCCAAACTTATCCCAATCGGAAATCCGGTGCGGGGCTCCCTCGATTGTAATCAAATCACAAGTTACATCGTTCGCTTTCTGTTTGGCCTGAAAAGCGATCGACTGCTCATAAGGTACGCTTTGATCCTCCGTACCGTGAATCAGTAAATACGGCGGCAGTTTAGCACTAACATGATTAATCGGAGAAATCTCCTCCAGCATTTCTTTCGACGGGTCATCAATTTCCCTGGGTCGGTCCAGTAACTTCTGCATGCTTTCACTTAAACCACCTCGTCGTTTTGAATCTGCCAGATGGTCCGTTGGAGGTGCAAATCCAACGACTGCATTAACAGGTTCCTGAACAGCGGCCATACAGACCAAGTGCCCGCCAGCTGAATATCCAATTAACGCAATTTTTTTTGGATCGCCTTTGAATTGAGCAGCGTGAGTTTTGACCCACTTTATTGCAGTCAAAATATCATTCAAACACGTCGGCCAGCGATATTCTGGTGCAAGACGATAGCCAACAGAAAAACACGTAAAACCGCTCTTGATGAGCGGGTCGCATAAAAAATGCATATCTTTTTTATGACCACTAGCCCAGCCACCCCCATGCACCAAGATCGCTATCGGACATGTATCCTCACCCTCCGGCACAAAGGCATCCAACATTAAAGGCTCTCCGTTCGCTTTGCAGTATTCAATATCTTTATGGAGACCCGCAGGTAAGGTTGCTCCCCATGCCCCAAAGCTAATGGCAAAAGAAACAATAAGAATCATCCCGACAATAGATGTTAGACCTGTATCACGTCGTTTAGTCTTCACGAAATATTCTCCTCATCATGAATCCACATATCATTGAAAACCAATTCAAAATAAAATTTGATGTTCCAAATTACATTTTACCACTTCATAGGGGACGTATCAACAATCCCGCACAAAATTGTCTGTGGGTATTTCTTAAAACAGGTTAAGGCATTTTGTTGAGACCTTCCCAGTGAACAATCCACTGTCCATTATCCGGAAAACCGGGAGCGTTCCTGTCCGGTGCACCGTCCCAACCCGCCGCCATCATAGCTACTGCTGTAAGCAGTCCCCCATTTCCGGGTAAATACAGCGGCAGATTCTCACGCTGATAATTATGCCCGTTGGGCCAATAAAGATTCTTTTTAGATTCAATAAAAAAAGCATCCACGGCTAATTCAGGCAGACCCACTCTCGCAGCAGTCATCGCCAGCATCGGGTAATCCCAACCCCATGTATCAGGCCACTGCCAGGTGTCATACATATGCTGAGCCGTTTTTCGCATCGTATCAACATTTATCAGTGGAGTTTCAGGCAGCAACCCCAGTGCCGCCAGCATTGAGGGATGGTCAGTGGTATTGGTATATGGTTCAGGTTCGATCGCAGTATAAACGCCATCGCGAACGGGCAAGGCGGAAAGATTGTTTATCACATGGTCCCATTTGGAATTACGTTCCAAGCCAAGACGCTGTCGCCATTTCTGTGCTGTGTTAAGACCCCATTGCCAGTAACATAATTCATATGTTGGATTCCATGTATCAGCATATTCGTAGTTTTCCTGTGCAGGAATCACGGGAGGGCCCAAGACATAACGTTTATTCTCTTCGTCCCAATAGGCGTAGTCTGCCATAAACTCAGCCGTTTCAAAGACAATATCTTTATAGGCTAATAGAGAGGCTTTTGTTGGCTTTTGGCGATAGACCAGCTCAGCATAATAGATTGGATGCGGCTGCTGCCAGATCAGCATCGGGCCAATGCCCGAAGGTGAATCTTCACCGTTTGGATTGGTCATCTTGGGCCATCGAACACCCTTGTAGCCCTGGCGGGATGCGATATTTCGGGCTGCTGGTAAAATATCATTATACCAATCCAGACTGTTTTCCAGCATTAGCAACCTGTTCCATAAGGCAAAATGCACCCCATGCCACCAATGCATTTCCAAATGAAATTTTCCGAACCAGCTGTTACAGGTCAGGCCGGTTTCCTGCGGAGGATATTTCTGGGCAGATTGGATCGCTGTCAGATATTGAGATAAGATAATACGACGTTCGAGTTCTTTCCATCGAGGATCACGACTTTCGGAAAGATCAATCGCTCCGCCCGTGGTCCAGAAATCTTTCCAATGGTTTGAGGTTATTTCGGCAACAGTACGAAAATTTTGCGGTTCCGGTATGGTGTCAGATTCCTGAAATGTAACCAGGCACTCAAATATATTGGTTTCAGGAAAAGGATTCAATAGATATTCATGTTTATTTCTTTTTACAAGATCACAATTTTCAGAGAAAGAAGCATAACAGAAATATGTTTTCTCATTCATGATCCGTTTGAAACTTGCATATGCTGTACTCTTTGACTCTAAAATCGTATTATGTTTTTCCGGGCTCTCCCAATCCGCTGGATCACGGCCCCATGTGCCGGCAGCATAGGGAAAACGCAGACGAACCTTTAATTGCTGCTGTTTAATCAATGGGGATTTAATCTGAACAGCAATTTGGTCCCGAATCGGATGGACACATGTAAGGACCGTTACTGGTTGACCTTGAAAAGAAAAGTGACTGATCAATTGCCCTTTCCATGAATCCAGTGTCTGATCAATTGTCTTAATATCCTCAGGTTTAGCTAAAGAACCATCTTCTTTGCTTAGCTCCAGGCCGACTAAGCCAAGTGTGATCTGGTGTGGATTGGCACGCAAAAAATCACCCGCTGGAGATTTCTGCTTTCGATTATAAGAAACCGGCCTGCCATACGTGTCAATTAAGACCATCGTATCCGCCAAAACATAATTGTTGGTATTCGGAAAGGAATGCCAACCCCATTCGGCCATCGTCGTTAACGGGATGCCTTCGGCATAAGCATCAGGGAAGGTTTGCAAGCCGGTCACATCGGCCGTAAAAGCAAATGCACCATTGCCAACAGATAAAGGGGAGAATGCATGAATGGAGTCGATCTTAACATTATGACGGTTGACAAGTGCAAAGCGATCTATCTTTTGAGGCCAAACAAGAGTCGATGTAAAAAAAATAAAAATGACAGGTAAGAGAGTTTTTTTCATGCGACTTAATCCTTATATACAAGGTTCACAAAATGTATGAATATACCTTGTTCGTTAGTTGTTTTCAGCTGTTATCAGCAAGCTAACATGACGCGATATGACATCGCCGTCTTCTAGTGTAAATTCAAACGATGCCAGGCCGATATGATCCTTTTCAGGTGTAAAATGTACTGTCGTGTCATCATTCGATAGAACTGCAGTTCCATGTGAGACATTTTGCACCGTGTATTCAGCATCACTATTAAAGCCTGATGTAAACTGACGTAAATTAATTTCTAAAGGAGTATTTTGTTGCCCCTTTGCGTGTAGAGTCCCGAGCCAGTTCAAATACTGCTCAAGGTTGGTATAACCGTCATTATTTATATCGCCGTTGTTATCAGCCTTATTGACATGCAGACCGGCTATTGAATGCTCCCAGTAATCCGGCATCCCATCTTGGTCGCTATCGGCAGGTGAACGCCCATCGCGAAAATCTCCAGGTCCTTCCGTTGGGAGTTCCATTTCGCTTGAGATAATTTTCCCCTGAGAGCCGAATGTTGCCAGTTCCCCGAAAAGAAATCTATCCACGTCATCGCGGCCGGGAAGTGATGCCCCTGACTGCGAAATAATTAACTTACACGCTGTTTGAGGCGAGTAAACGTCTTGCACTCTAGGATAATCAAAAGGCTCGGTTTCCCAACTGACTACACCGTAATCATCTCGTTGCAGAATCCGCCCGTCCAGCATACCGTTTTTATTTTCATCAAAATAGTTATTCAGGGCAAACAGATGAAAATTTTCATTGCCTCGTGTAAAGGGGCTTTTATTACTGGTTTGGGGACCGGCAATATAATAGTTGCCTATCACATTGGCGTGTGATTGACCGCTGGAATCACCCAAAATATAACCGGCCACACGCCAGTTATAGATAACATTATTGACAAACTGGTTGATGCCCTTGACTTTCGGATTTCGTGTATGATTATCGATATAAAGACATCGTAATATGCTGATTCCGCCCCAATTTTGCAGCAAACCGCCACAGGAGTGTGAATGCAGTCCCTGTGCTATGATGGAGTCCTGAATTGTAAAAGTGCCATCCTCCCCACTGATGGAAAATGTTTCGTCACGACCCCAGGACACCGAAACGTGATCAAACATCATCGGACTGCCTTCAGCAATTGTAATCGCATCTTTGCCCTTTGAACCCGATGATCCCATGCGAAAACGCATGTAACGAACAATCGTATGATCTGCGCCGGAAAAGGATAAACCGTTACCATAAATGACAACACCATCGCCCGGGGCAGTGTGTCCGGCAATTGTAATATGATCGGATACGCTGATTCGTTCTTTTATATTAATCACACCCGATACATTGAATATCACTGTCCGATGACTCTGACTGACTGCATCCCGAAAGGATCCCGGACCTGCATCGTTCAGGTTGGTTACAAAATAAACATCGCCTCCACGCCCGCCAATCGCTTCCCGGCCAAATCCCTCAGCCCCTGGAAATGCAATTATCTCACTGAGAGTATTCCAAGATATTAACAAGAAACTACTGACGATAATAAACTGTGATAACTCTTTTTTGAAAGTCATTTCGAATAAATTCCTTATTCTAAAAAAGAGAGTATAACATTGCTGCCAGTATTTTTAAATAGGGTTTTGTTGTATTCCGACAGATTAAAGGTTTAGCACGTTAATTTCATAACTCTTAAACCTTTACGTTTACCCATACTCTATATTTAACCTGAATTTCCCAGCCCAATCCGTTAAAAAATTGAGTTTAGATAGTATTGAGCCTTTATGATGCTGGTTAAGTCACTTAGGTTTTATGAACGCCAGAGTTGTCCGGGACTGTTTCAAAGTGATGGCTTAAATAAGAGAACAGAAAATAACCGTAAATTTACGAAATTTCACAGGAAACCGGATATGAAATGAATTCTTCTTGACCCTGCATCAATAAATTTTATAATTGTAGACGCTTTAAGGGGTTAATCGTGCTTTAAAACGTGTATATGAGAAATGTCAGATATTATTAGGAGTCAACAGATGAAAAACAAATTCAGATTCAGTATTGCACTCATCGCACTACTGTGGATCAGTTCTTTTTCGTTTTCAACCGAGTTTAATGTCTGCGATTATGACGCTAAACCTGATGGGCAGACCATCTGCACCGAGATGATCCAAAAGACCATTGATGCATGCGCTAAAGCTGGGGGAGGAATCGTTGTATTTTCACCTGGAACTTATATGACCGGATCGATCTTTTTGAAAGACAACGTAGACTTGCGTGTGGACAAAGATGTTTTGATCAAAGGAGTACAGGACGAATCGGCCTATCCGGACATTTATACGCGTGTGGCAGGGATCGAAACCAACTGGCCCGCTGCCTTGATTAATGCCCATAATCTCACTAGCGTTAGAATTTACGGAGAAGGTACCATCGATGGTTCCGGCTCAATGTGGTGGGATAAGTACTGGAATATGCGGAGAGAATATGACAACAAAGGATTGCGATGGGTCGTGGATTATGACTGTAAACGTCCCCGCTTAATGCTCATTTATGATTCCTCAAATGTTTCAATCAAAGGATTGACTCTTAAAGAACCGGGTTTTTGGACATTGCACATTTGCTACAGCACCAATGTCATCGTTGACGGCCTGACTATCCGCGCGAATCTCGATGAGAAAGTCGGACCTAGCTCTGACGGTATCGATATCGATTCGTCCAGTAACATACTTGTACAAAACTGTGATATCGACTGTAACGATGACAACTTTTGCCTGAAAGCCGGTCGCGACTCAGACGGTTTGCGTGTGAATCGACCGACGACCAACGTTGTCATCCGGAATTGCATTGCACGCAAGGGACATGGGCTTATCACATGCGGCAGCGAAACCTCCGGCAGTATTTACAATGTCGAAGTCTATAACCTTAAAGCATATGGAACGAGTACTGGCATTCGCTTCAAATCCACCCAGGGCCGCGGTGGAACGGTTCGCAATGTTAACATCCATGACATCGAAATGTATAACGTTCGTGATGCCATCAAGCTCGATTACGACTGGTATCCTTCATATAATACCGTCCCCGATGAGGTCCGAAAAGAAATCGAAGAAAAAGGTGACACTCTGCCTATGCACTGGACGAAACTCATGACTGTCGTTCCGGAAGAGCAAGGAACGCCTTTTATTCACGATATTCGCATTGCCAACATTGAGGGTCATGACTGCCAGCAGGCGATCTCTGTGAACGGTCGCAAAAACCAACCTGCCGGTAACTTTAATTTTGAAAATATTAATATTACTGCATCTACAGCGGGCACTATCGAAAATGCTGAGAACTGGCAGTTTAAAAATGTTAAAATCGTCACCAATGATGATTCTAAAGTGAGATTGATAAACTGTACAGGTATGTCAGGACTATAGCCTTTTGCTTAAGAAAACCCGATTTAAGACTTACAAACCTTAAATCGGGTTTCAATGTTTCACACATTTGATAGCAGACCAAAAATTGGCTGCTCATTTTTGTGAGACTTAAACAACTGAACCGTATATTGGCGATTCAGGATCTGGTGGCGTATTACGTTCCAGGCTTGAGATAGGTATCCATGAACTTCAACCAGGAGTTCCAGTCGGTCGATCCATGTCCACCGTTGACCATGAGATAAGACAGTTCATGGCCCACCATTTCACCTACGTTGGAGTACTCTTCACTGTCCATGCCCTGCTTGCCGAGCAGTTTGAAAGCGGGTGTTGCCGCTACTGCGGCCAGGAATTCGCCGTAAGGATCAGACCAACCATCCCTAACTCCTGTCGAAAGCAGGATCGGGCGAGGTGCCATCAAGGCGACCAGGCAATGCGTATCAACAGCACTCGTACTTGGATCCCTCGCGTATTTTTGGTAATTCCCAGCGAATTGGTATGGATACCGCGATGGCGTAACCAGATGCGCGATCGTCTCACCGTAGTTACGTCGCGCCAATGCTGCTCCGCCCTCGCCGCCGCAGCAGGCGATCACCATTGCAATCCGTTCATCATGAGCGCCAGCCCACGTAACCGTTTTGCCCAGACGGGACGTCCCCGTAATAGCGACACGTTTGACATCAACCGCCGGATCGGTTTCATAGTAATCCATTAACCGGCTAATCCCCCATGCCCAAGCGGCGATCGTACCCCACTCATCAGCAGTAGGAGTTTCCTGACCGGGTGCAAGCGCAAGTTTGCGGGCAAGATTCACGTTGAGTTGACCCTCACGGTCTGACTCTATACTGCTGTAATTGATTGTGGCATGGCCATAACCGTGGCTGATTAAATGGGCCGGAGAACCAGGCCTGTTCCCACCGAACCCCATCATGAAGCCAAAGCTGAGGTTTGTCAACACCGGCACCGGTTCTTTAGCGTCTGTCGGTGTGTAAAGGGTTACACTGATCGCCGGGCCATCCGGACTTCCCATATGCCCAGCCAGTTCTTTCTTGATTGCCTTGCCCTCAAGGGCCTCCGGATCGGTACTAATCACCTCCCATGTGACTTTTGGGGCTGTGGCCGGAATACAACCGTAGTATTCGGTTTCGAAGTACTTTACCAGTTCAGGCCGGCGCTTCTCATTCCAGGTCTCAGCGTCGGTCACCGGCTGGCCATCGAACATCTTGAGCACATCGGGTAAATTAATTGGCCCCGCCTTTGCCTCGGTGTAGTTCACGGGAATGCCTGCGACGCTATCGTCGGGTGCATCCGCAACTTGTGCAGTTGCTGCATTCCAGGACAACAGAACTGAAGATATTATCAAAACGAATATAAAAGTTTTCTTGAACAACATATCCATCTCCCAAACATATTTAATAATAATTAAATTTTATTCAACGGTTTATTACTGAAACCAACCTTACCGGTCCAATTAAACCTGATTCGGCTAAATTTCCACCTCTGCCTCCAAAGCCAAAACCACCTAATCCACCCCCTCTACTTAGAACTCTTTCTTCCTGAGGTACAATTCTGTCACCGGCTATGCGATTTGTCCATTGATTAGTAACCTTTATTTCCAGTTTATTTTCACCCGGTTTCAAAGCATTTGTAATATCCAATTGATAAGGGGGTTTCCATAACGTACCGATTTGTTTTCCATTGACAGCAATTTCTGCAATGTCTTTTACTGTATTAAGATCAAGAATCATTTTTGACTCTGAAGTAAACCAACTCTGTTGAGCCTGTATTGTTTTTGTATAAGTAGCTGTGCCGCCAAAATATTTTACACCATTATCTGAATGCTTAGTCCAGGATTGAAGCTCAGGCATCTGAATTTTATCGGGTCCACCCATATCAGGCGGGAAGCGAACATCCCATGGCCCTTCTATTGTTGCAATTGTTGTTTTTACCTGTTGCGGCAGTTTGCGAGAAGCTTCTAAAGTCAGATTGCGAAAGACTACAAATACTGACTGACGCTCTGCCAGTTGAAGAGGTACAGTTGTAAGATTATTTTCAATGCTATATGCTGCTGGCTCCATTGCTCCTGTATCCGGATGCCACAGTTCGGCTTCTTTGCCATTGACGCGGAAACGAGCCTCAATGTCCATCGAACGGTCTGTGCGATTGGCAACAAAGTAGAAGTCAGAATTGCCGGTACGGCGGTGAATCCAGACGATGTCGGTGTCAAGAGGACCGGCAAATTCCGCATCTTTGAGGAGGTTGATCGAGGTATTGGCTGCATCCAATGGCAACTGTCCCGTGATTGGATTAACCATCTGTGGTGTAACATTACCAACAACTTGTTCCGGTGGCAATCCCCAAGTAACCAATCCCTGACCAAAGTAGTGTCGATTACGCTGTTTACCATCAAGATCCCCCCAGATCTCGTTGGCCAGTGACTGTACCTCCATATCTGCTTTCTCATGTCCTCCCTGCAGGCTGGGCGACAGCTTGGGTTTGGGCCCAATAAGCGTGACTCCACCAAGAACAAGTTCACGTATTTTCTTTAACAATTCCGGGCGGATACGATCAATCTGCGGCAACACAAGCACACGATAGCTCATTCCGTCCGGTAGAACCATGCGTCCATCTTCGCTGACGGCAGCCCGATTGAGGAGGACATCAGCGTTGATCGTGTCATAATTATATCCCTCCGGCGGCTCCGGTTGAAGACCGGCACCCCAGAAAGGCTGGCTTGACGGTGCGCCCTCGTTAAGCAGGTAAGCGAAGTCCGCCACGAACAATCCCTGCGACAGCATGAATTGCACGCGTGACATGTAATCGAGGAACGGCTTGGCTAACTCAGCCCAGGTGATGTTACGGTTGAAATGCGTTCCCACCATGGTATTCCCGGGCTTAGTGTCCAGCGGCTGGTGACTCGAGGAGTGGAACACCATTCGGTTGACACCCTGTGCGAACCAGTAATCTGCAAGATTCTTATAAGTGGCCGGCGAGTCATATCCACCAC
>ENA-ORCT01000310-ORCT01000310.1-marine-metagenome-genome-assembly--contig:-NODE-310-length-24850-cov-4.218383_pt1 | contig 24850 bp, 18 predicted proteins | sample MGYA00248632_ERZ508511 | MGnify/ENA primary metagenome ERZ508511 (study PRJEB26182, sample SAMN06268839) | marine metagenome | isolation source: Tt an P1-techrep anaerobic enrichment on pine from sediment...
CCCCGCCGATCCCCACCACGCTGAGGGTCCCCATTCCTGCAAGAAGCCGCATACTTAGGTTCAGGGTCGCGCTGATGCCCACGGTGTCGTAAATCCTGTTGAACCCGCCCATGGGTATCTCTTTGCCGATCATGGGCTTGTAGATTGTTGCCCCGGTGATCCGGGCCGTCTGGGAAAAGACATCCGTTGATGAGACAATCTCATCCGCGCCGATCTTGCGGGCCATCTCCGCGGCAAAGCCGGAGGGCTCGATCACCGATATGTGGCAGTCCGGCGCCAGAGCCCGAAGTGACTGGATGACCAGATTGCCGATCACCCCGCCGCCGATCACGAGAGCCTTCTCCCCCTCCAGCGGCATGTTGTCGAACACCGTCTGCAGGGCGACGGCAAGCGGTTCGGTCATAACGGCGGCCTTGTCGCTCAGACTGTCCGGCACCCGGTAAAGCTGGCTTTTGTGTGCCGCCACAACAGGCGCAAAGCCCCCGGACAGTCCGCTGTTTATGCCGGTGAACATGCCCGGTGGAAGATTTCCTTCGGCAAAGTTTTCACAGCTTCCCGGCCTTCCGGCCCGGCAGCTTCGGCAGAGCGGTGTGATGCCGCGCGTCTCGCAGGAGAGCCCCGGGTTGATCGCCACCCGGTCGCCGGGCTTGAACCCGTTGACCGCGGAGCCGGTCTCCATGATTTCGCCGACGATTTCGTGGCCGGTCACGCAGGGAAAGGAGGTAAAGGGGGATGCCGTAGGGGAGTCGTGCAGGAGAATCAGGTTCAGATCGCTTCCGCAAAACCCGCAGAAGATGGTCCGCACCTTCACCCATTCCGCCGATGGGAGAGTCGGCTCAGGGATCTCGGCGATCTGCACCGTCTTGGCGGGTCCCTTGTAGAAGACGCTGTTGCCGAAGAGCGCCCGGAGACTTTTTGCCGCGATAAACTTCGGTACATTGACGCTGAACTGTAATGCCTTCATATTCCCTCCGTGTTCACAGGGTGTGATTGATGCACGGCAAAAGCGTTTACCGGGGGCGATATCTTTGGGGTGTGGTCCCCGGATGGCGTCTTAAAACTTTTTTTTGGCGTCCTTTGTGAGAACTGCTTTATTAACCACAGATGGGTTATTACAGGACAAGACTAAGACCAAAGGCCGTTTTCACCACGAAGTTCACAAAGGTTTAAAAAACTCAGTTTTGGTGCAAAAAATCAACATATTGTACCACTGAACTATTCTTTCAGGGAAAATGTTTTTCAGTGAATCTGCGCTTTATCGATTCGCTGAAAAGAAAGTTGCTTTTTTGTGTCCGTGTGCGTCTGTGTGAGTCCGTGGCTGATTTCGTTTTTCTCTGCGTCCTTTGCGGCTTTGCGAGAGATAAATTAATTTTCACCATGAAGTTATTGAAGACAATGAAGGTTAAAAAAACAAGACTTTGAATAAAAAGTGCAGATCCAGCGATAGTGCAGTATATGTCTCATTAACTCCATGATACCCTCAGTGCTCGAATCTTTTGCTGATCGGCGTTACGATCAGTAAAAAAACGATCTGCGTTCATCCGTGTCAGCCCGTGGCTGATTTAGTCTTTCTTTGCGTCCTTTGCGGCTTTGCGTGAGGCAAATTCATTTTTACCATGAAGCTCATGAAGACAATGAAGGTTTAAAAAAAACAAGACGTTAAAAAAGTGCAACACGCTGCGCCACTAAGCTATTCCTTCAAGGACAATGTTTTTCAGTGAATCGACGCTTTATCGATTCCCTGAAAAGAAAATCGTTTTTTTTGTCTATGTGCGTCTGTGTGTGTCCGTGGCTGATTTTGTCTTTCTCTGCGTCCCATAAATGTCTTTTTTCAGAACTAAGAGACAACGCTCAACAAAAGTGGCCGATAAAAGGCGGTGTTTACGGCCGGTTTGTATTAAATTTGAAAAATGAATTCAGGTCAGTTTATAAGTTTTTATCTATATATGAATATTATATCGATTTGTCAATTATTTTTATTATACATGAAATCAATGGTTTGAGTAACTAAACATGAACTTTTGTTCATGTTAATGAATTGACAAGAAAGGGCACCCCGCTTATAGTCATGGCTCAGAGCCTGTTGGAAAAGGGGCTCTCCAACCAAAATGGGGCAACCATGAGCACAGTACGAATTCCTCGGCAGCAGCGCAGCATGCAGACCAAAAGCCGCATCATGAAAGCGGCTTTTCAGCTGTTTGCACGCAAGGGAATCCACGGGACCAATTCCAAGGAGATCGTGGAAAAAGCCGGCGTGTCCATCGGCAGTTTTTATTCCTACTTTAAAAACAAAAAGACGCTTCTGCTTGAAATGCTCGAAGAGTTTCTCGACCGCGTTTATCTGACCATCTGGAAACAGGTGGACAGCCACATGGTCCGGGAGTTTGGCCGGGAGGATATAAAGGTCATCATTGAAAATGTGTTCAAGGCGTACGCCATTTCGCCGGAATTTATGCGTCAGACCCACGCCTTGCGGTACAGCGATCCGGATATAAAGCGCCTTTTCGACCGGGAGCGAAGCAAGGAAGTGGCCCAGATTCAATATGTGATCGAGACCAATGCGGATCGCCTCCGCGCCAAAGACCCTTATGCGGCCGCCATCGTCATCCACAATGCCGTGGAGTGTGTCGCCCACAGCGCCAGTTTCCTTGGCCCGAAAATCGATGAATCCCGCCTGATCGATGAGTTGACCGACATGATTTATAATTATGTTTTTCGCGAAGCCGAAGCGAAAAACGAAATTGGCCACAGACCCACACGGACGTAGTGCGACGAAGCCTTGGCGAAGGCGGACTGACACGGACAAAAAATGAGTTGGGACGCAGATGAACGCTGATTTTCAGGATTAATTTTTATTCATGATCTTGCGCTATCCGCGTTTATCTGCGTCCCTAAAAACAAATTTTTAAAAAGATATACCTATACCATCTGTGTGAATCTGAGCCACGTCTGTGGTTAATAGCAGTTTCTGGAATGCTGTGGCTACGGCGGAAGGGCACAGAGGGCACGAAGAACTGCAAAAGGCTTAGGTTAAACTTTTTGTAGAGTATTGTAATCAATCAATTTAATGTAGTCCTTTATGCTTTTCGTGGACTTCGGTTAAAAAGCCATACCGGTGATGATGCCCTGAAAGCAACTGATGGAACCACGGACCACACGGAATACACGGAAAAAGATGGTTTGAAAAATCCCTTCTGTGTGTTCAGTATGTTCCGTGGTTAAAAATATTTCACGCGAAGTTGCAATGATCGCAAAGAAAGACAAAATTGGCCACAGACTCACAAGGATTGACACAGACAAAAAATGATTTGGGACGCAGGTAAATGCTGATTTTCAGGATTTGTTTTTATTCATGATCTGCGCTACCTGCGTTAATCTGCGTCCCAAAAAACAGATTTTTAAAAAGATATAACACCCCATCTGTGTAAATCTGTGCCACGTCTGTGGTTAATAAAGCAGTTTCTGAAATGCTGTGGATAAGGCGGGCATGTCCGCCGTAGCCTTGGCGAAGGCGGAAGGGCCCAGGGCACTAAGAACTACAAAAGGCTTTGGTTAAACTTTTTGTAGAGTATTGTAATCAATCAATTTAATGTAGTCCTTCATGCTCTTCATGAATTTCAAGGTAAAATATATCTCGCGCAAAGCCGCAAAGATCGCCAAGAAAGGCTATTGAACAATTATTTATTAACCGCAGACGATCGCAGACGGGCGCAGACAAAAAGCCGGCCGACATGGTCGGCTCTTTATTCCGGATTTTCCGGCTGCTGTCGCAGCCATTTCAAAGGTAAATAAACGGCCGAGCGACTCCTTTTCGCGAAGCGACAGCATGTTTTGTCCGGCCAGGTCGGCCGGATAAACGTCTGCGTAAGTCCGCGTCTGTCTGCGGTTAAAAATAAATTCTTTGTCGTGGCAGTTGGTTAGGGAACAACGTCAAAATATGATATCTCGCTGAGGCCAAGAAATACATTTTCAGTACGCAGATTTTCAGGATTTATTTTTATTCATGATCTGCGATACCCACGTTAATCTGCGTCCCTAAAAACAGATGTTTAAAAAAATATACCACTCCCATCTGTGTAAATCTGTGCCACGTCTGTGGTTAATAAAGCAGTTTCTGAAATACTGTGGATAAGGTGGGTATGCCGGAAATAAACTTACCATTTATATTGTGTTAGACTGTTTTTGGAGTAAAAATAATTATTTCTCCATATTTTTGTCGATATATGACTCAATGGAAACTTGAAAACCATTTGACATCAGTCTGTTGTTGAGTAATATAATCTTTTGCTTTTTTTGGCCGTTAAGCGGCTTGTCTTACCTGATTGACCCATTTGAGTTGTTTTTAGCAGTTAATTTTCAACGCGGCTAGACAGTCATGGGTAAACGAAAATATCTGCAGAACCATTTTACCGGGAAAAAATTCAGCGGGCTATCAAGGCTTGCTTTGAATTGTCCAGTGAATTTTGATGCAACCAATCAAACCATCGAATTGATAGGCCTGCTCAGGCCTAAGGGAAATTCGAATTGGCGATCTTTGAGATCGGAGGCGCCACCTTGATCTATTCCGGACTCCTTCGGATGGCGGATTTGGTCGTGATGCAGCCGAATCTAAACATTCCGTTTTATCTGGTTGCCCCGGACGAAAGACGTGAAAAGGTGATTCTCTCTTGTCGCCTCCCTTGTCGGAAATATGCAGGTATATTGCGTTTTTATCCCTGAAAGTGCAAAATTCTCAAGATGAGCTATCGCATAGGATTTTTTAGACTGTTGTTTCTTGATGAATTTTCAGAGTCCTGTATTGGAGGGTGTTTTTTTAAAATGCTATGAAGTATTAGGGGTTTCTGAAAAATAATTATTATTTAATATACAATCCTGAAAAGTTTTCAAACGGTTTGTGGAATATTGGTATTGAAACATTGGAAAAAACTTTACTGGATAGTTAAAGTGGATAAAAAATTAGAAATAGATTTCGGACTCTACCAAATTAATATTGAGAGGGTTTTCAGGTTTTTCAAACAAGATTTAAAAGATGACTGGTTTCAGGATCCGTTATTGTATGAAGATCGGTTGAAAAAGGATACGGTAAAAGAATATTTTCGTCAAAATATAGAAAACAATTGTGGCATTTTTCGACCTACAAAAAGGCAGATTATTAACATTCCTAAAAAAGGTGGGACATTAAGATATTCAATTGAAACCAGTTTTTTTGATAGGATTGCTTATCACGCATTTGGTCTTATATTAATCGAACATTTTGATAAATTAATAAATCGAAGAGTGCTCAGTCACAGGTTAGACGATTTTACCTATAGGAAGAAAAAGCATCGTTATCTTTTTTTAAATTCAATTGAACAATGGAAAAAATTTGAAGAATATGTTCGAGTTGATGCAAACGAAAAAACTATTTTGCAGACAGATTTACAAAACTATTTCGAGAACATCAGAATAGAAGATTTGAAGAAAACCTTACTTAAATGTTTAAAAGCCACAAAAGCACCTGGAACAGAAAAGGCCAAAATAAGATTTTGCATAGATTCGATATGCCTATGCTTAAAGTATTGGACATACAATGGAAAGAATGGTTTGCCTCAAAATAGAGATATATCATCTTTTTTAGCCAATATCTATATGCTTCCTATCGATGAACACATGATTGGGGCAGATTACGATTACTATAGATATATGGATGACATAAGAATTATATGCAATGACAAGTATCAAGCAAGAAACGCCTTGAAAGAATTAATAATACAACTAAGAAAGATTGGACTAAATGCTAATGGTTCAAAAACTAACATTATCGAACCAGACACAGACGATCATATAGCATTTCTAAAAAGAGACTCTTTTGAGTTAGAACGAATTGACGCAATGATAAACAGCCGGAAGAAACCAGTTGTAGCAAAAGCTTTTACAGAAGTAAGAAACAAATTGGAAAAACTCCAGATCCAAAATGACTATCGTTCAAGAACCTTTCGCTTTTGCATTAATAGAATTTGTAAAATAGCCCTTTGTAAAGATATTGTTAAACCGTCGAATTTTTTTTCAAAAATAACTGAGGGAATTACTGGAAACATCCAAGAAGTCCCAGATGCCACCGATCAATTTTGTACCTACCTTACTGCTGTAGAGGCCGATAGTAAGTTAATGGATGATTTATGTGGATACCTTACCGCTGATCAAAAATCGGTGTATGGTTGGCAAAATTATCTCATCTGGAAGCTATTCGCATATAAACAATATTGTAAGGATGAGTTGTTTGCGTTTGCACGAAGAATAATTATTGAGTCGTCCAACAAAGCCAATATCGCTGGTGCCACGCTTTATTTGGGCAAATGTGGCAGCCGGGAGGATAGAAAATATATCGTTAATAATTTCGAAATATTTAATGATGCGTTCACACAAAGACACGCTTTGATTGCTATCCAAGAGGTTGACTTTAAAACCATAAAGACTAACGTTCAGCAATATATATTAGAAGAGTCAAAAGGAATATATAAAGACCTTCGGAACCTCAAAACTCCTAAATACATTGAACCCCCCAAAAGTGTAAAATACGCCGATTTAATCAGAGAGGTTGGTTTTTATGTCTGAGTTTGGCTACATCATTTGTTTAAAAAATCCTTTTGAAGAAGCGCCACTGTTGTTGATTAAGCATGGTGACAAGGTCTACAACACTGACACTGTAGAATTTTTAGATAAGTTTGAAATTGTAGTTTCCTACGACTTTCGGTGGTTGATAGATAGATTGAGAAAAAAAAACATTGTTAACTTCCCCTTGATATATGACGTAACGACTGCAAAAAAAATAATCACAGGCAAACCTAAGTCTAATTATAAATCAGCTTCCAGACCTTGGTTACTAAAAAACATACTAGGGGATGCCGTTAGCAAAGATTCGTTGCAATGGATAGAAGAATATCTGCAACTCAGAACTGTAACGCCTCCATCTAAAAATATTCTGGTCGATATTCTAAATGGTTTTGAAAAAGTCTGGCTCCAACTAAGAAAAGAGCTTATTGACAACAAAGAGGATAATAGATTCTATGAAATTGAAGTGCCTATATATAATATCTTTTTGCGAACCCAGCTAAAAGGGATACAGATTTCTCACAAAAAATTGAATGATAAGCTTGATGAACTTAAAAGTATTCAGTACTCGAATTATAAAAAGCTTGAACTTGAATTTGGATTTGTTTCTCAGAAAATCAAAATGCAAATGAAATGGGCTGATGTACAGAATTACTGTTTTCATGATAGCATTAAGGAAGATCTAGATTATGATTTTTGGAAATATGCCGAAATTTTTACCGAATATGATCCGTTTTTATCCGCACTGGTGAGCGCACACAAAGCCTCGATTGACTACAATGCACTCATTAAATACTCAGTAGATGAGTACTCTAAAATTTATCCGCGCTTTGACGTAATGGGAACAGTTACAGGTAGAATTTTAGTGTCTTCACCGGGTGTGCAATATCTTAAGAAGACTAGCCGCTCAATCTTTGAACCTCGTGATGGTTTTGTATTCATATACGCGGACTTCGATCAGTTTGAGCCTGGAATAATAGCTTCATTCTCAAAGGACCCAAAGTTATTAGAACTTTACAATAATGGAGACATTTATTGTGAGTTAAGTAAGTTATTATTTGGAGATAAAGATCATAGAAAAATAGCGAAAATCATCTTCCTTGCATTCATTTACGGGATGTCTAAACTGCGTCTTGAAAAGTTCATCGGTAGCATTGCTGGAGAAGACTCAAAAAATAAAGGTATGGCCTTTTTTGAGGAATTCAAAACTCTTTATAGATGGAAAGAAAGTTTGTGTAATTCGGCTCTAACTAACGGGTATTCTGAATCCGTATGTGGTAACAAACGCTATTTAGAGTCAAAAGGGAAAATATCCAATCAAGAGAAACGGTGGATCCCAAATCAATTCATACAAGGAACTGCATCCTATATTTACAAAAAATCATTGATAGAATTAGATAAATTAGTCAAAGGAGTCAACTTTTCGATACCTATGCATGATGCGATATTATTAGAAGTCTCAGAAAAAGAGGAAATAGATGTAAAATCTTTAGTTGATCGTATTTTTTGTTATGAATTCAATTCGGTTTGTCCTGAAATAAAGGCAAGTATCTCATTTGAGAAATTTAGTTCAGAGTTTTAATTTACTTCAATTTGGGAGAGGGAAGAGAGATTAGGAAACAAACGGGTCGTTATCTTAAAAATTAACTATTCGTTTCTCGGTTGTGCAGGTCGGGCCGAGGCACGAATCCCAACAATACACCGGAACCCGATCAATTTAGGGATAACCGATCGCCCGAACACCGATCCCAGCACCAAGCCCACCGCCTGCTGATGCCCATTTCCGCATCTTTCGATTTCAACCCGCTCGGAGTGCTTGGTAGTTGTTTGATTTCAAAAAAAGCGTAGGGTCAGGCCTTAATTTTGACATTTTTCGAAGTCTTCTTTGGATATTCTTGACTTAAAAAAGACAAATGGTGCATAAAAACAGCAGTGTCGTTATGTTGCCAGTTTAGTTATGTTTGATTTCACCAGCATATAATTCCTCCCATGTAATACCCACAATAAAAAATCATTCTTTTTGTTCATATAATTGCTTAACCGCCAACTGACCCGCAGAAAACCCATTGCCAGCGGGTCGGCAGGGACCTATATCAGGCCGCTGCGGACACCCAGCACTGCGGCCTCGGTGCGGTCACTGACGTTTAATTTGTTGAAGATGTTGATCATATGGCTTTTGACCGTATGGGGGCTGATAAACAGGTGATTGCTGATTTCATTGTTGGTGTACCCCCGGGCGATAAGGGTCAGGACTTCAACCTCCCTGCCGGTGAGATTGAAGCCCCGGCTGTCAGGGGCGGTCATGGAGGGACCCTGGGCTTTATTTTCCGGTGATGGTTTAAGCTGTGCTTCCAGCATCCGGATTTGCTCATCCTGGTCCTGGATGCGGCGTTTTAATCCAGCCGTATCAATCTTCAGGGATACGGAATGAACAAGTTTCCCCTTGCCGTCAAAAACCGGGTAGACCGCGTTTTCACTCATGGGCGGAGCCAGGGCCGGGCACTGGTCTGCCGTGGCCTTTCCCTTTGTGACGGCAGCGGCAAGTGCCATACAGGTTGAAAATCCGCATTCCCTGCAGTTGGTTCCGGGCAGCAGCTTCAATATGTCTATGACCGGGACGTGCCGGATTTGATTGAAGTTGGGCAGAATTGCGTTTTTTCGGGTATCAATGGCGTTGAGATAATCCATGAATCGCCTGATGAAAGCCAATGCCGTTTCCATGCTTTCAAAAAAATGGGCCGCAGCCACATCCGGATACAGCACACATCTGTATCCCTCAAAGAGAAATTTGACATGTTCGGGGTGCTCATACCAGAGGGCGTCATCCCTGGCCCCGTTGATATAGGGGAAAAGAAAACTCACATCCTGGTCCGGCCTGAAGGAAAGGGACCAGACCTTTGCGGTCCGGATGTCCTCATCCGGGTGGGAACGGGTGATATTTGAAACCATACATTTCACATCAGAATAGGATGTCAGCATGACGGTCGCCTGTTATTGAGGGTTCTACTCAGCATTGTTTTTATCCAGCATATCCGAAACGGTACAATTAAAAACCCCCCAAATGGGTGATGATCTCTTTTTTTATGCCTGGTAGACAAGGGATGAAGACAACGAACTCACGGGGAAATGGAGGCCAGAACATGACAGAGACATCCGTGAACAGGGAACCGTTCACAGAGGCAGTGATCCGGTTCCAGGACTGTGATCCCTTCGGGCATCTGAATAATGCCAGGTATATGGATTATTTTATCAATGCCCGGGAAGACCATTTGGCTGACCAATACGGTCTGGATATCTATGAGCGGCAAAACCGCTGCGAGACCAACTGGGTGGTGTCCAAAACAAAAATCGCCTATCTTAACCCGGCTGTTTTCAGGGAACGGGTGGGGATCTGCACCAGGCTTTTGAGCTATACCGATACCGCCCTTCTCATGGAAGGGGTGATGACCGGTGCCGGTTCCAGAGACCTGAAGGCTGTTGTCTGGATCGAATTCAGGCATTTTGATCTGACCGGAAAACGCCTTGCCCGCCATCCTGATGAACTCATGGCCCTGTTTGGGAAAATCGTCCTCCCGGGGCGCATCCAGACAGGATTTGATGCCAGGATCAGACAAATATCCGGGGCAACCCATAAAAAGAGACCGGGACGATCCCGGTAAAAGGAGAGACTTATGTACAATGACAGGGATGAGGAATTCCCGGCCCAGTGCAACGTGCTGTCTCAAAAACATGCTGAATTTTATCTTGACCCTGAATCCCTGGCCATGACCGGTGCTACCCTGGCCAGGCGGCTGATTCAGGCGGCAAAGGAGGGATAACATGGCCATGGAATCCCCAATGGACAGATTCCTTGGAAAGCGACTTGAGGCTTACGATGAATGGTTGGCAAAAGGCCTGATCTCATATTCCTCCAGGGTCATCCCGGTTGCGGAATCCTTTGCACCCGCGCAATGGGTGCTGCCCACGGCCCAGGCTCTTAAGATTATTGAAGATGCCCGGGTCGTAGCTGTCCAGGACTGCGAATGCCGGCGCCACTACCAGCGGTGTGACCATCCCCTTGAAGTTTGCATGCTGCTGAACCATGTGGCCGATAAACTGGCGGCCAGAGGGGAGGCCCGGTACCTGGAAGTAGATGAGGCCGAAGAAATACTGAAGCAGGCACATCAGAGTGGCCTTATCCATCTGAGCCTTTATATGCCTGACCATGAGATTTATGCCCTGTGCTCGTGCTGTACCTGTTGCTGTCATGAGCTGCAGATTGTGAAGCAATATGGCCGAAGGGATTTGATGGTCCGCTCAGAGTACGTGGCAGTTACCAACCTCGAAGACTGTGTGCTCTGCGGAGAATGCCTTGAACGCTGCCCTTTTGAGGCCCGGTTCCTGGATGGGGATTGTCTGATCTGCAGGGAGGATGACTGCCTGGGCTGCGGTCTCTGCGTCACTGCCTGCCCGGCCGGCGCCGTTTCAATGCATCTGCGCAAAAAGACATAAGTGTCGCCCATTAAAGGGCGGGTTACCCTGCACAATTTACAAAAACTCCGCCCGCACATCTACCGTGGATTTTTGGCCAATGCTCTCGAAATTCACATCGAGCCATTGGCCGGCAATCTCGCGCCCCAGATCGCGCAAATATAGCAGGAAATGCCAGTCCGTGTTGAATTTGCTGGCCACGCTCAGATCACACAGCACCCCATCGGCGCGGATCGAATGGATGAGCACGTGTTTCAGCTTGTCTTTATGTTCTTCTTTCAGCCAATCCTCTTCGATCAGCTTGGTCACGAAAGCCACCGCCCGCATCTCTTTGAGCAGGGATGCGTTGAACGTGATTTCGTTCAGGCGGTTCAGGATATCGGCCGATGTGGTGGGCACCTCGTCGCGATCGATGGGGTTGATGTGAATCACCAGCACATCGCGGGTTTCGGTGTGATAGAAAAACGGATGTAAGGACGGGTTGCCCATGTAGCCGCCGTCCCAATAGTGGTCTTCTCCTATTTGAACCGCATGGAACAGGAATGGCAGGCAGGCCGACGCCATGACGACGTCGGCGGTAATCTCCTCCATTTTGAACACCCGAACCTTGCCGTTGCGCACGTTGGTGGTGCTCAGGAACAGTTTGGTCCTCTGGCAGCCGTGCAGCGCATCGAAGTCCACCGCCTCTTCGAGCACCTGGCGCAGGGGGTTGAGCTTGAAAGGGTTGAACTGGTAGGGGGATAAGACCCGCGTCATCAGGTCGAACATCTGGTAGGCGATGGAGCCGTCCTGGTTCCATTGGTTGTTCAGATGGCTGCTGGCATATTCCCAGGGCGTCCGGCGCAGTGGGCTATAGAGGGCGCCGGCCTCGCTGATCCGTTTCCAGAAGTTATAAAGTGCTTCCCGCGCCCCGCCCCGGCCGCCCTGCATATCTCCGTAGGCGAAAACCACCGCATTCATGGATCCGGCGCTGGTCCCGGAAAGGCCTTCGATCCGGATGCGGCCGTCCTCCAGCAGACGGTCGATCACTCCCCAGGCATAGGCCCCGTGGGCGCCCCCGCCCTGGATCGCCAGGTTGATCACTTTGGCATCCGGCGAATAGGACTCGGCCGAGTGCGGGCAGCCGCAATCCCTGTCCTTGTCATCGGGCTGATAGGTTATCTTGCTCATTGAATTCGCAGGCCTCCTCTTATCGTTCAGCATGGGTTGCGAAACAGCATTGCTCGTGCGGAGGCAGTACCAAACCTGCTTTCACTCAGGATCGATTCGGTTTCGCACCTTTTAATGGAATGCCCGGGCGGCGCTGACCTGTGGCGGCTGGATGATGCGGCCGGGCTCGTGTTTGGAAAAAGATAGCGACTTGATAGAGGGTCGTAAAGGTCCCGGCCCAGACAAAACCGAGTCGAGGCGGATAATTAGGGATCGATAAACGCCTGACCCTAAACTGGATAAACCGGAAATTCCAAATCACAGGTTCCAAATCTCAAATAAATTCCAAATTACAATATATGAACTCCCAATATGCCTCTGAAGCAATTACAAGATCAAGCATGAGGGAAATGTGAAATCGTACAATACTGAATTTGGGCACTATGTCATGCTTTCCCCAGGCCGACTGAACGAAAGGGGATGATTGCTATGGCTATATGGACGCTGAACTCAACCGGATGATCCGGTATGTGGATCGGTTCAAGGTTGTGTCGCAATTGGATTTTCCCCCTCCCTCAATCCCTCCCACCAGGGGAGGGAAGCTTTTTTGTCCCTTCTCATTATTGACCTGACGCGCCTGCTTTTTCCGTCGTGGTTCTTTAGTGTAGACGGAAGCCCCGATGAAGGCTTCGATTTTATTCTATTTTCCCTCTCGCCAATTTACCTTTGTTCGATGGGGATGAACCTATCCATAAAGGAAAAGGGGAACTATTCGACTATGATTTCGAGATGGAGAATCGGGACCACAAGCTTCTGCGGACGCGGTTCGCCTTTGGCGGCGAAACGTTCAACGACGCCGGCACCCGTATCAACCCGGACGCCTGCATCGCCTGCGGAGAGTGTTTCGAGGTCTGCACCTTCAAGGCCATCATCGAAGGAGAGCCCTATCGTGTGGACGGCTCCCGGTGTGATGAATGCGGCAGTTGTTTCCAGGTCTGCCCCCAGGACGCCATTGAGCTTTCACGGACCACCTGAGTCCATGTACGACAACTATTAAGGGCCGCGGAAAAAAAGTTTTATCCCAACTATCATCACCTCTTCAGGCCATATTCGTGCGATCTTCAATCGAAAAGGTCCTCGAAATAGAACGACTATTCCTGTGGCTTTTCGCTTTCAGATCGAACGAATCTGACCTAAATATGCGCGCCATTTGGAACAAAACATTTTTTCCGTGGCCCTAATTTGCGTTATTACTCAACGGCATTATTATACCTTGTGCGCAAACAAATTTGATTCAAGGCGAGCCACTTGCATCGTCACAATTTTTAAAAGGAGAATTTTTTTATGAAAGTTATCGGATTTAACGGCAGCGCCCGGAAAAAAGGAAATACAGCAGGATCTTTGAACATGGTTTTCGCAGAGTTGGAAAAGGCCGGTATCGAGACGGAGATGATCCATGTGGGCAAAGAAAAAATCCGGGGATGCATCGCCTGCTTAGGCTGTGCGAAAAACCAGGATGGGGCCTGCACCATCACCGATGATCCGGTAAATGAATGGATCCAGAAGATAAAAGAGGCCGACGGTATCCTGCTTGGGTCTCCTGTCTATTTTTCCGGTGTTTCAGGAACAATGAAATCCTTTCTTGACAGGGCCTTTTTCGTCGCCTCGGTCAACGGCGGCCTGTTTCGGCACAAAGTCGGCGCCGCTGTTGCCGCCGTCCGGCGCTCCGGCGGCCTGCCCACGGTGGACACCCTGAACCACTATATCAATTACTCCGAAATGATCATGCCCTCTTCAAATTACTGGAATGTGGCCCACGGCCTCAACCCGGGTGAAATGGAGCAGGATGGTGAAGGCAAGCAGATCATGGAAGTCCTGGGCAGAAACATGGCATGGATCATGAAAGTTATCGAGCACGGAAAAGCGCAGTTTCCCGCCCCTGGACCGGTTGAAAAAACAATGACCAATTTTATCCGGTAGATATCATCGACAATCACATGAAATAGACTGGACCCGTATTCAGGCCTCCGCCGGAGGCCAATACCCTCTTGGTCCAGGCAACTGTCGGGTGCACCCATAACGGGTGCACCTTTTGCACCATGTACAACGGCATACGGTTTTCAATTGAAAAGGACCTGAAAAAACATTCGGATTCAGTGAAGCCATCCGCCTGAAAATCCTCTCCATTTTTTTATTCATTCGGCATGACACCGGTCTTCCGGTATCGGTTTCCCACTGTTTTTTTTCAACTGGGACCAGTACCTTCATGGCTTTGCCGGGGGTACCCGCCCGGGCCCCATGCTCAAAATCATCGGAACCAGCGGCATTATTCCAGTGCTGCTGGTCCTGGTTTCCGCATCACCTCGGCACAATACCGCCATTCTTATCATCTTCGGAGTGGCTATGACCGCTTCGTGAGCTGTTGAACGTCATTTTGCCATTGCTGTTTTCGCTTGTGCCGGGCGTCGTGTACCCCTTTCGGATGACGGCTGCCGGAGGAAGAACGATGAGCCATTCAGCGTTGAATGTTGGCGGCGATGCCTGACCCGGATAAACCGGAAATCCCAGATCACAGGTTCCAGCTCCCAAATAATTTTCAAATTATGATATATAGCGTCCCAATATGCCTCGGATTCAATTACAGAATCCCGTATGTTGCAGAGGCGGAATCGTAAGGTTTGGTACCTGGCGTTTCAGGCATTCTTGTTTTTTTGCGATAAAAACGCATATCTCAAAATTTGGAAATCTCACTGCTGGGAGATATTATGGAAGAAATAAAAGCTGGTCCCATACGGATGCTGCCCGGCCCCCGGAAGGGGAAATACCCCCACTGCCATTCGCTCTACATTGAGGGCGCCGGTGTGCTCATCGATCCCGCCTCGGACCGGGACAGGCTGATGCGCCTGCGCCAGGAAGAGGGGGTAAGCATGATCTGGCTGACCCACTGGCATGAAGACCACTTCATGCACTGGGACCTGTTCGCGGACCTGCCCCTGTGGGTGGGCCGCCAGGACGCACCGCCCCTGATGGATCTGGAAATTTTTATGGACTGGTATGGTATGGACCGGCCGGAGAATGTCCACCTGAGGGAGTTGTGGCGGCCCCTGTTGAAGGAGCAGTTTCATTATGCGCCCAGAACGCCCGACCGGCTTCTGGAAGACGGGGACATTATCGAGACGGGCGGGGTCAAGGTTCAGGTTATCCACTCCCCGGGCCATACACCGGGGCACCTGTCCTTCTGGTTTCCGGACCACGAGGTGCTTTTCCTGGGGGACTACGACCTGACCCCCTTCGGGCCCTGGTACGGCGACAAATACTCCTCCATAGAACAAACTTTGGCGTCAGCTGAAACGTTACGAAAAATTCCGGCCAAGACATGGTTTTCCTGCCATGAAACCGGGGTCTTTTACGGGGATACTGAAAAATTGTGGGACCAGTATCTTGCGGTTGTGAACCGTCGCGACGAGCGGCTGCTCGACTACCTGAAAAGCCCCCGTACCATGGAAGACATCATCGGCCAGTGGATCGTCTACGGAAAGGCCCGTGAGCCTCTTGATTTTTATACCTTCGGGGAGCGGGCCATAATGGGAAAGCATCTTGACATGCTCATCGAATCCGGCCGGGTCTCCCGGGACGGAAATTACTTTTATGCCCTGTGATATGGGCGGGAAAGAACGCATTTATGAAAATTCTGATTTGTGGAAAAGGTGGCAGTGGGAAAAGCACGGTATCGGCGCTTCTGGCACTGGCAATGGCTGAGCGGGGGAAACGGGTGTTGATCGTCGATGCCGATGAATCAAACGTAGGCCTGTACCGGATGCTGGGGCTGAACATGCCACAGCCGCTGATGGACAGCTTTGGCGGGAAAAAAGGGTTCAGGGAAAAGACGGCAGCGGTTGTTTCGCTTGATGGGACCGGCGCGCTTTTTCCCAAAAAGATGACGATTAATTCGCTTCCTGAAGCCTGCGTGTCTTCAGCGGGCGATATTCACGTCATGTCCATTGGCAAGATCCATCACTTTGGAGAAGGCTGCGCCTGTCCCATGGGGAAACTGTTCCGGACGCTATTTTCTTCCCTTGATCTGCAGGAAGAGGATCTTGTTATCGTGGACACGGCAGCCGGGGTGGAGCATTTCGGCCGCAGTCTGGACTCGCAATGCGATATGCTTTTGTGTATTGTCGATCCGTCCTATGAATCGATCACGATGGCAAAACGAGTGAACGTGCTGGCCAGAGAAGCGGGGCTGCCCGCGTTTTCAGTTTTGAACCGGATTGAGGAGTCTGTTGCAGACATCCTTGAAGAAGGCCTTGAAGCTGATAAAACGATCGGAAAGATCCCTGCCAGCAGAGATGTTTTTATCAGCAACCTGAAGGGAAGAAAACTGGATTCATCGCTTCCGGAAATTAATTTGCTATGTGAGGCCATTGAAACAGTTTTCCCGGGCTGCCGGAAAAAGGCGGCAACAGGCCGAGTATTCTCAGAGCTTGTTTGAAAACCAGGGGATTGAAGTGAAAATGTGTGAGATCGGTCCACGATTTATTTACTGCGTAAGACTGAATCGGTGCGGGGCGTTAAAAGATAACGGCGATTGGAACCACGGAATACACGGACCACACGGAAAGTGCTTTTAGAAATCTTTTCTGTGTATTCAGTGGTTGATGAAGTTGCCGGTGGTTAAGTGGTGGGGAGTATTGTCGAGGAACCACTGAATACAGGGGGCACACGGAAAGTGGTTTTGGAGATTTTTTCCGTGTATTCCGTGTGTTCAGTGGTTGATAAAACAAACAGGGGGAAACATCACATGGAACCACGGAATAATCAGGATGGAATACTGTATGAACAAGAAAGCTATGCCATCCGGGGTGCTGTATTTGATGTTTACCGGGAAATGGGGTGCGGGTTTTTAGAAGCGGTTTATCAAGAGTGCCTGGAGAAGGAACTGAAACTGAGGCATATTCCGTTTGTCGCTCAGCAGGAGTTAACACTGGTCTACAAGGGGGAAATGCTGAAGCAAACCTACAAGCCTGATTTTGTCTGTTACGGATCAATCATTTTGGAAATCAAAGCGGTGAAAGAGATCAACGGCGAACATCGGGCTCAGTTGCATAATTACCTGAAAGCAACGGGGCTGAGACTTGGCCTTCTGGTCAACTTTGGTCACTACCCGAAGGCGGCCATTGAACGGATTGTAAAGTGAAAGAACCACGGAATACACGGAAAAAGATGTTTCGAAAAACCCTTTCTGTGTGTTCAGTGTATTCCGTGGATAAAAAGAAGACATGCCGGCGCTGACGTACTGAAAACAACTGATGGAACCACGGACCACACGGAATACACGGAAAAAAGATGTTTCGAAAAATCCCTTCTGTGTGTTCTGTGGTTAAAAAGATATGCCGGCGCTGACGCCCTGAAAACAACTGCTGGAACCACGGACCACACGGAATACACGGAAAAAGATGTTTCGAAAAACCCTTTCTTTGTGTTCAGTGTGTTCCGTGGTTAAAAAGATATGCCGGCGCTGACGCCCTGAAAGCAACTGATGGAACCGCGGACCACACGGAATACACGGAAAAAGATGTTTCGAAAAAAAATCTGTGTGTTCAGTGGAAATAAAGAGGGATGCCCATAAAATTACAATTTTTATATATCAGCTCGCCGTGATATATGTGCTTTATACCACGAAAAATTCGTATAAAAGGAAAGGTGTAACCATGGGCTATACGTATTCCTCGCATATTGGAAACAAAATTGCTTCTCATGGCCTCAGGAAAGCCGGCAATGGGGCAAGGTTTCTGGGAAGGGCGGCTGTTATTGCTGCAATTGCATTGACACTCAAGGACACGTTGGGCGGATGGAGTGATGGGCTTAAGAATAACCCGTATCATGATGAACTGATTGTAATTGCGCATGAGTACCGATTCTGGGGGATCGGAAAGGACTATATCGGGCGGAAACGATTTAACCATGAAAAAAAAGAATGGTTTTATGAATCCGGGGCTATATTCAACCTGGAGAAGAAAAAGCTGAAAGAGGCAGTCAGGGACATTGGTAAATCTCTTGAAATGATTGGTCAGACGAAAAATATAGTCGACACGGATGAATTTGAAGATCTGCGAAAACGAGTGATTGATGTTCTGGTTCAGACAAGGGAAGCATTGACCACGGATCAGGTTGTTTCGGATTTGCCCAGTCATCTCAAAACTCTGGTTGACCTGGATGATGGCATCGAACCCTATGTTCGCGGCTTGGGATCAAGGCTTCGTACGTTACAGGAAAAGGTTCAGAAATCAGCCGCCAAGGGCCTTGGCGAGGGGGTTAAAAAGGCCTTGATGCTGGATTTGTTCAAGCTGTAGCAGGGTCGTTCAAAATCGCATTGGTCCACAAAAAAGAGTTTCTTCTCAAACTTGCCCGGGATAGTAGTGTTATTTTTATGGTACTGCCTTTTTGGTTAAAATTTCAGGGATTCGAGACTCGCAAGGAACCCCTGTTGCGCAAAGACCACAGCCATAAATGAAAATATGGTAGTTCTTATTGCAATATCTGATTGATTTGGCGACCCGTTGATAACATTTCTCCTTGTCATGCGCCTGTTCAAGAGAAATGGCATCAACCGGACACCGTTTTGCACATTTCATGCATTGGTATCCTTGGTACTGAAGGCAACCGGCATGAATATCATCAGGTCTTGTACGGTTGGGTGTTAAGGAATGGTGAACGACAAAACTGGTCAGCCGGTGTGCACACCCTTTTTCGGTAATAAAAAAATCATGCATGCCAAAAGTGCCGAGACCTGCAGCATAAGCCACATGGCGGTGCGACCAAGGCGATGCCCATCCCACTTCAGGGTAGCGTTTTTTGTTGAAAAACGGGGTGACATCCGGAGCAATAGCCAAAATCCCGACCTTCATGAGCTCGGTTACAATTTCGCGCACAAAGGTTTGACTGAACAGTTCACCGGAAAGCCGGGTTTGTGCCCACCGTTCAGATAGCCATTCGCTCTGGTTTGCGTTTTCTTTTTTAGTGGTTTCGCTGATGGGTAGCACAATAGAGACAACGCCCAGCTCCTCAGCCGGAGGGGCAGGGACATTATTTTTCTTTGCCTGCCAAGCCATGATCTCCTGGGGGGTAAAGTGATGGGGTCCGATAATGGTTTTGTATTCCTGAAACAGAGGATCGTCTCCCCGTACGAAACCGATGAGTGGCGCATCGAAAATCCGTTCGCCGAAAAAGGGGAATTCCATGGTGTTATCCGGATGATTACTCACTTTTTCGCGGATAGTTGTTTCAAACCAGGCTTCATCTAACCAATCCCTTTTGGAAGAATCAGCTTTTTTAATCAGCCGGGGCTGTTTCGGAAATCCGATTCCTTTCAATTCACCCAAACTACTCCTTATCCCTTCAATATCGCTGAGATAGGAAAAACGTCGATAACGGGATTGCATTTTGACTCTTTTGGTCACTCTCTTTTCTCCTGTGCTAATCAAAAAACCACGACCATAATTAAACCGGGATGCCTAAATTGATCAGATCGGCTTTATCCGGCCCACCGGTTGCAGGGTTGTATCTGCGCACCCGGTAGTAACGCCGGACCATTTTTTCTATGGGTACTACGGATTTTTTGGGATACTTTGTTTCCGCTTCCTTGGTAAATCGATCCGGCAGGGAGTCCTCCGCCGGTTTCATGCCCATGACAACGTTCATGTGACGTTCCAGTTTATTGATCCGCTCACCGGCCCGTTTGAAATCCCATTGGGTCATCCGGATGCCGGTAATGGACCAGAAAAAGCGGCTGTATATGCTCCAGTTCATCATCAACATGGAGATTTTCGGGGAAAAAATCATAGCAATGTTTAACATTGGTTTGGGAATTAATTTCGGGACAACCGGTTCGGTGATCACACCAAAAGCGGTAAAAAGGCAGCTTTGAAGCGAGTTGATACCTGTGTAAATATCTTCCAGAAAGGCTACCCATTCATGCTTGCCAAGGGTTGTATAGGACGGCATAAATCCCATCATTGCCTCCATCCCTACAAGATAAGAGCCAAGATGGCATCCGCCTTTGTTGTGCACGGCATAGGAAAGACCATGTCCCCAACTTGCACGCGGATCATAGGCAGCTATCTCCAGCCCTTTGACATGAATGGCAAAATCAGTGCCGCCATAGGTTTGACTCATCCATCGAACGCCATTGGCAAGGTCTGCGCCTTCGCCGCGCCGGTAAGCAATATTTTCAAGGATTTCTGAAATATTGTCGTGATTATCAAATGACAGCGTCGTCTCCCGAATTCCTTTTTCTCCTGCTTCCATGGCCCAGGCAATGGAATTTCCGGCCGAAATCGTGTCCATGCCCAGTTCATTCATGAGATCGTTCCAAACACCAATTTTATCCGGATCATAGTTTTCAATATTGCTGCTGAACATGGCCATGGTTTCATATTCCGGTATCTGGCGCATTTTGCCGTCCGGATAGTGCCCTTTATGCCCGCACAAGAACGTGCAATACCGGCAGGTGGAGTGGCGGGTTTTGTAACGTTTTGCCATAGTCTCCCCGGATGTGGCCTCTGTTCTGGAATTGTACCGGTCCCTGAAATTTCTGACCGGCGAGTATCCGGTCCGGATGCCGTGACGGGTGTTGGCATTGGTGCCGAATGCCCGGTAGGCATGGGTAAAAGGATTTCGCAGGATATATTTTTTAGCTTTTTTTACTGTATGATTAAACATCTCTTCAAGCACGGGTACATTTTTAAATTCCTTTCCCCTGGCCAGAATGGCCTTGAGGTTTTTGGAGCCCATGACCGCACCCACACCGCCGCGCCCGGCAAACCGGTGGCCGGAACAGATATTGGCATATAAAACCCGATTTTCACCGGCAGGCCCGATAACAGCGGCCCCTTCCCGGACGCTCATATTGAGTGCCTGCTGGGTCGCGTGGGTGCTGTTTCCCCAGAGTGCTGCCGCATCTTCAAAAACAACCGATTGGCTGTTCAGGCGGACTACGGTTGGGCGGTCGGCTTTTCCGGAAATAATGATGCCATCCCATCCAGCTGTTTTACTGGCTTCCCCCAATGGGCCGCCGCAGGAAGACGCCACCATCAGTCCGGTCAAAGGAGATTTTGTGATTACTTCAAACCGGGCGGAGCAGGGCGCTCCGGTGGATAGCAGCACGCCGTTTGAAAAAATCAAAAGATTGTCTTCCCCAAGGGGATCCACATCCTTGAGTCTGTCTTTTAAACGGTCATAATAAATTTTAATGCCCAGTCCTTTGCCGCCCAGATAATTTTTAAGATCATCACTGGGCACCTCATAAACATCCCAGGTTTTATCGGTCAGGTTGATATCAAGATATTTGTTGCTTGTTCCCCTTATTTCTTTCATGATACCCCCTCCATGCATATGGCATCAAAAAGGCAGCTGGACGCGCACCAGCCACAGGAAATGCACGCCTCCGGGTGTGCGAGGACAGCGTAATTTTCCTCCTGCGAAAGTTGTTCTCCCGCCATGGCCATTGCATTCACAGGGCAAACCTCGACACAGTTCTCACAAGCAAGGCATCGGGGAGCATTAATTGCCGGCTTTGGCCACAACGCTTTTTTCAGTTTCCGGATAGGCGCGCCGTTGTCATCGAGTACACAGGACTTTGGACAAACCCTGCCGCAGGCCCCACATTCGATGCAAAGGCCGTCTTTGATCGAATGTTGCGATTTTTTTTCTCCTCTAACGGCATCTGTTGGGCAGATCTTCAGGCAAGCCATGCAACCGACGCAATCATCCGTTATCGAGTAGCTCATGTTTTTTCCTTTCCAATACAAGACAACAATCCAGCTCTTCTGACTCAATAAAAAACTGCAAAGTACAGACCAACCCAATGATCCCGGGATGAAATTTCTGAAGATGAAGATTTCAGCTTAATCAGGAAACAGGGGGAATGTTTAATTTATGCTCGGTCATTGCCTGATTTGACGGATTTTCTGCTCAATTAAGTATAATCGCGCCAAACCACAGCCGACGGTTTTTTTTTAGTATAAATGCTTATAACGATGATTTCCGCCAGTAACCGTTGCTAAACAGCCGGCGGTATACCGCCAGTGCACCGCTACCAGGGCGCATTACCGCCAACGTTTTTAACTGCTCACCATTAGATGATTTCTCACAGAAAATAGATGATTGTGGCACCTTAAATACCTGACCAACATTGAACTTTTTCCCCTTGTTTGCTAAGAAACCTGATATTCAATTGTGAATTTCAAGGTGGAGTACTTTAATTATGGCGGATGATTCATCCTTTACCGACTCTCATGTTTTTTTCAAACAGGCTGTTCAGTGTATCAGTTCAAGCCTTGATATGGATACGGTCATGAAGTGTCTTCTGGAGTTTATTAAAGACCATATCCCAGCACACCGTCTCACGCTGATTAATTTTGACTATGAAAAAAGCCGGTTCAACCGCCAGGGATCTGCCGCCCAGCCCCACGTTAAAGGTTTTCCAAAGCACCTGGCCATGGAAAACGCACTTGAATATGTGGACTATTCTTTTAACCGGCCGGATAAAGTTATTGTCATCAATGGTCCCGAAACCGATCCGTTCGCCAAAACAGCTGCCGACTATTTAGGGATTTATAACGAATCTCACATGGGGCTCATGTTGACACATGGCGAACTGCGAATTGGTGCGCTGATCGTTTCCTGGAAAGAAAAAGACGCCTACACTAAAGCGCATCAGGATCTGTTTCACCTGCTAAAAGACCCAATGACCCTTGCCATGTCCAACACGTTGAGATACCAGGAAGTGTTTAGTTTAAAAGAACAATACCTGGAAGAAAAACTTGAACTGGCCAAAAAGCTTCGGTCCAATGACGCAGAAGGCATCATCGGATCGGATTCCGGGCTTAAGAACGTTATGGATGCGGTGCGCAAAGTGGCACCCATGGACAGCTCGGTTCTGATCCTGGGGGAAACCGGTGTGGGCAAGGAAGTGATCGCCAACGCCTTGCATGCCCTGTCTCGCCGAAAAGAGGGTCCGTTTATTAAAATTGATTGCGGCACTATTCCGGAAACCATCATTGAAAGCGAACTGTTCGGGCATGAAAAGGGCGCCTTTACCGGAGCGGGCAGCCAGAAAATAGGCTCACTGGAACTTGCCGACGGCGGCACCATCTTTCTGGATGAAATCGGTGAACTTTCCTTAAACGCCCAGGTAAAACTGCTGCGCCTTCTTCAAAACCGCGAAATCAAGCGCGTGGGCGGAAATAATACTATTCATCTGGACATCCGCATAATCTGCGCCACTCACCGGGATCTTCTTGAAATGGTTCAAAAAAGGACTTTTCGGGAGGACCTCTGGTACCGGCTGAACGTCTTTCCCCTCCGCATTCCGTCGCTTCGGGAAAGAAAGCAGGATCTGCCGCATCTGATTCGCCATATAATTAACAAAAAATCCACTGAAATGAATCTCGGGGTGATACCGGAACTGAACAACTTCCAGATCGGCGAGCTGATTGCTTACGACTGGCCGGGCAACGTCCGTGAACTGGAAAATATTATCGAACGCTGGTTGATACTCAATTTTGGCGCAGGATCGCTCCGTTCGCTCCTGCACCCATTCTCGCCGGACAACAATGGACATGAGGCAGTGACTTCAAGTTTCGAAAAATTATCGATGCCAGAGCAGATACTGCCCCTGGACACAGTGAACCGAATCTATATTGAGCAGGCACTGAAAGCCTGCAACAATATCGTTGGTGGCGAACAGGGCGCCGCCGTCCGTCTCGGCCTGCCCCGATCCACCCTCAGGGACAAAATGAAAAAACTGGGAATCGGTAAATGAAAGAAAAATGAATTTCTTATCTACCGCCTCAATTGACTCAATCTTAAAAGTACCACGATGATTCCTTTTAATTGACAGTCTCTCCACACCATATGGCACAGAGCGATAATCATTACGTTTCCGCCCATCTGTCTCTGTGCGTATTTTTTTTCAGGCGATTTGCCCTTTCTTCATAAATTTTTCATTCGTATTTAATATGTTGCGGTGGCGGTATTTCACCCTGGCATAATCCTCAAAGCGAAATACCGCCTTAACGATCATCGGTTTTTTAAAATATAAATACTCAAATAAATGTCTTTCTGCCGGATCAAACAAATGACGTGATGTATCGTTTCGTGAGTCATCAAAACGCGAAATATCATGCTTGTTTTTCTTTTGGTATAAATCCCCGTAAAATTAAGTCGTTGGCATAATACATGCAAATTTGCTTCTGTTAAGGGGAGCGATCTGAAATTAATCTGTTTACCAAAAGGAGACGATTATGGGTGACCGGATCTACCATGATTTAAGAAAATGCATCAATCAGTATGGTATCGGTTTTAACGAGACGGAATCACAAATAGAAATTGCGCTATTAAAAAAGCTGTTTACCGAAGAGTCTGCCAGGATGTTCATGCTTTTGAAGGAAGAGTTGGAACCTGCGGAAACGCTTGCGGCCCGGGCGGGCTTGGATTTTGACGAGGCTTCAAGGCTACTTGCGGAGATGACCCGAAAAGGCCTGACCTTTCCTATAAAAAGAGAAGGGGTTCAGTACTATGCTGGCACCCCGTTTATACACGGTATCTATGAGAATTTTGCCGCAACCAATTCAGAATC